>Ga0131853_10016739_pt1 | contig 13362 bp, 7 predicted proteins | sample TergutLab28metaG_FD_92764 | JGI IMG/M metagenome (GOLD analysis project Ga0131853, IMG submission 92764) | Labiotermes labralis P1 segment gut microbial communities from Petit-Saut dam, French Guiana - Lab288 P1 (version 2) (version 2) | ecosystem: Host-associated > Arthropoda: Insects >...
ATATTTGAATAAAGGTTGACCAACTAGATGACACTTGCTTTATTATCTACTGCTCAACATGTTTCAGACGTTAATACGTCCATCTTCAGGAGCTTGCGACTATTTGTTGCGTTGTGTAGGCATGCTCTCCTCCATTATGCAAATATTTCTTCAAATCTCTGTACTACAATTCTGTAACTCTGTCAGGATCTGCAGAATGATCCGTAAACGTAAAAAGTGGCTGACATGAACCTGACACAGCTCAACACTTTTGATAAACGTATAGTGATACACGGCCAGAATGAAATGGAGATGAGTTGACATAGTGAAACGAAATGCAGTATGTTGAACATACCACAACTTTTCAAATTGTACCAGCCACAGATGATCTAGTATATGGCTAGATGATCTAGCAACAAATAGTCGCAAGCTCCTGAAGATGGACGTATTAACGTCTGAAACATGTTGAGCAGTAGATAATAAAGCAAGTGTCATCTAGTTGGTCAACCTTTATTCAAACAAAGGATGTGTGCGATCCAGTATCAGTTAACCTGTTAGTTCCATTACTGTTACTATGCTTTGCGTTTTTAGACAGACAGTGTCACTGTTTTACTATTCCTCATGTTTCGCAAATATTTGAGAGAGCTGTCTCTTCAGGAATGTGTTGCTGAAACAATTCTGTACCTGAAAGGTGTAAAACTATGGTCGGTAATTACAACAGGGGGTAGATAGCATAAGGTGTGTATGGACAAATATACATATACCTACCAGTTAAAAATAGCGTTTTGTACTTTTTAACCTCGATAAAGAACCGCCAGTTACCCGCTAAACGATGTGCTATAATCCACTGCTGCGCTAATAGCACGTGTTAATGTCTGTTCAGTGGTCATCATTTATATTGAGGGGTGCTGCTGCTAACAAGAGGGATGGATGGAAGTCTGTCTTCTTAAAGGGGTTATTCATCCTTGCTTGAATGACTCGTCTGACCACGATATAACTTTTTATTAGCCAGTAGACAACATTTCTGTTTGCAAATGAACACTGTGGGCATTTGAAGGTCGTGCATTCAATGTTTGTTTGTTAGTGCAGCGAATTCGATTTGATAGTCGAAATCTGTGTGGTCATAAATCTTTGAAGTAATGAACGGGCAGCTAGTCACAAATTCGGTACCCGTAGTGGATCCCTATATTACAACTCAGCAACTGTCATCTGCTTCAGAACCGTGCTTCATGAAGTTAGTTTCGAGAGATTACAATCGTTTCGAAGACACCGGTTACCTACCTTCTTGTTCAGGATATATTATAAGATAGAAGGAGCATGTTGTTCTTAAATTTGATAGCCATCTACCAGATTCAAAACTTAGATTACAGGAACATTCTTCTTACAGCCCTTATCGAAGAGCCGTCAGATACAAGCATTTCTCTCAGTGCTCCAAGCCTGTGTACATAGCCGACAACAAATATTTAGTTGTAAAAATTTGATTCGTTTTTGTCATGAACTGTGAAGTTGTAAGTTATGAACCAAAGTATCATGCTCCTAAACTTTGGAAAACATTCACCAGACTACACGACGTCACAAACCAGAAGACTGCAGCATAAATACCGGTCGTGTGAGGTGTGAGGTCCTCACAGCGAGGTTGCTGAAGATTCAAGTTTTCTTTGTACGATGCTGTGTGTCCTTTTGCACTGTCTCTGTCGAGGATCGTTCTGCAGACCTCCCTGCCATGAACTTGGCCTCAGGGGTCAAGTAGTGGCCGAGGGGCGCGTGGCTGCCAGACCCTGCCACTCTCGCGTGTAATGGTCCTATAGCTCTCGGCCGGAAAGCGAAGACAAACCGGACTTTCTTCATTGATGTACAGAAACCATTAGCACGAACCTTCACACAAATCAAGAAGACATTCATGAAGAAATTAACAACAGATTAAACCAGAAGTGGTTGGTGCTACTGGGTTCGGTATCTGTGGAACTGGTTTAGAGTTTCTCTTGTCAGAACGTGATTAATAACTGGAAATTTGTATTACGATCTACTGGGATGTAACACCATGTACACATAAATGAAACTTCCGAAACAAAAAGAAAAAAATTCGACTTTAAAGTGTTCTACACTAAGTGCTGAAATTCATTTCTGTTTAATTCAATTGGTATTTTGTACCGTGTGGGCTCTATAGCAAAACTTCTAAATATAAAGCCAATACAAGAAAAAAAAAAACAATAAAACTCGCAGACACACCGAACTAAAAAAAAATAGCGACAATAAGAAAAGAACAATAAAAATTAAGCACTGGGACGAAACACGTAAACCCTGCAGAACATTGGTAAGTTAGTTACAGAATGCCACAAACCCGTGCAGTGTCTGCTTGAATAAAGCAATGGGTTTCCTCAAGATCTGCACACAAGTTAGCAGTAGAAACTCTTTTTCAGATGGGGAGTTTTTACATGTGAGAGAAAACGTGGAGTTCTTAAAATTAGGAGGAAAATATTCAAATACCAGCAATATTCAAACGAGAAGGGCACTATTTTAAACCCGAATAAACACAAATGAAAAATAATCCATCAAAATGGATTATTCTATCCTACAGAGTGTAAACCTTTGAAAAGTTAAGAAAATTCCCACAGACATCGTCACGAGAATATAAACTGCTTTGGTAGAGGGCTACAAACTTCCGCTTAGTGCGTCCGAGCATTTTGGTGTCAGTAGGCATTATAGAATTCCAGACAGTTCTGGCATAATCAGGTTTGGCTCTCAGCAGTGTCGACTACAACGGTAATAAGCTATCGAAGGTGGCGAAGGAAAATGTTACATTTCAGTTTAACCCCAGCATCCTGACGGATCGAGAGAAAATGGAGTCTACTTGAGTGTGGAAATGCAGTTTCGATGGAAGGTTACAAGAGGAACTTGCTACTCACATAAGACTCGCGTGTTTTACTACGGTAAGAGAGAACGTTTTCTGGTGTTTAATTTCATGAAGTTAGCAACAATCTTGCATATATTATATTTGATATTCATAAGAGGCCAATCATGACAGGAATTTCTGGAATGAAAAATTTTGATACAAATGAATCTGAGGTAAATATAATACTTAATTACACTACGAAGGTCGTTAATGAATACGATAGAATAATTATTATTAAATCATTTTTATTAAAGTGCTGAGTCAGTAGCCAAGTGGCAAATAACGTAAACAGCACAACAAACAAAGACAAACAACAAAAGACAATTAACCGAACACGTGAGACAAACACAAACAAAAAAGAAATGTTTAATTCATTAGGACACATTAAGATGTGAAACTGAAAATAATACCAAATCTGACTGCAAAATGAATTTTCCGCAGCGTCTTTCCCTTCATATTTTGAGTGCCCTCTGCGACGAAAGAGGGAAAGTCTTGATGACGGAGAGTTGCCAGCAGCTAACAACGTGTCCATGAACTAAGAACTGTCCGATAATTTACGACCTTCCCCTCACCCTGAAGGTGATGAATAACTACTACAGCAACGCTGGTAATAATCAACTACCGGACAGTATGGCGTCACACCTCAGGAAAACATTTTCTCCACTTTATTCACTAAGAAAACAAAAAACCCACAATACAGAACAAATTTTCTGCTATTGTTTAAGCTGAAATTCATTACCGTATTCCCAACATCCCGCGGTTCGCCCTAGAACAGGCCACGAAGGCCCAGATGGGGAGTAGAGGTATAGTTCTACTCTTTCTTTAACCTCGGAGCTATATGAATATGGGTGGTCAATGCCACGTCCCGACCAATTTATTCCCCGGAAAGACCCAGTGCTCATTGTTGTGGAGGCTGGGTAAGCCCCAGGGCCGATCTGGGCAGTTGCGGAAAATCTCGCCCCCACCGGGATTCGATCCCCGGACCGTCCTTATACCGATTACGCTATCCCTTTCCACCACTCTTTCTGTAGATGTACTATTTTTTGGTGTTCCTGTATATTTACGTTCTGCTCGGGGTAAAGGTAAAGATTTCCCTGTCCACGCCATGAAGGGGGATTACAAGGATAGCTCCACTCATTCTTAACCTCAGCATTAGATGCAATGTGTGGTTAACTTCACGCCCTTCCGCTTTATTGTCGGCAAATAACCCCGGTACCCATTGAATGGAAGGTTGGTTGGACCCGGCGCCGGTCTGAAGGTTTTGGTGAAGAGAAAAATCTCTTATATCTAACAGGATTCCAACCTCAGACCGTCCAGCCAGTATTATAGTTGTTATTCCAACTACGATATTCTCTACTCGGCTACATATTTTAATAGTTCAATGGAGTCTTTTCGTGATTATGGGAATTAAAATTCGTCATTTCTTTTTCTTTCTCATATGAATAAAAAACGGTAATAACATTTTAAACAGCTTAATGGAACAAACTGATCCTGGTAGGTGGGCAGGGTACCGATATTTTGGAGGAATAATACTGCTGCTCCTTCTTTGAAGTGGGTGGGTGAAAGTATGAAAGATCAGATTTTTCTTTGTGCAAGACTTGAGGCACATCGGGAATTAAGGTAGAGACCCACTCTTTCTTAAATGCGGCATTAGATGTAGGTGAGTGGTCAATTGGACTCCCCGGCCACTTTATGCGTAAGGAAAAGCCCTCGACACAATTTAAACAGGAGGCTTGGTGGGTCACAGAACGGGCCTGGACATTGCAGGCCTGAAAGAATAAAACCTCTTGCATGTGCCAAGAACTGAACCACGAAACTGCTGTAGCTTTCCAGGTTCTGAAGGATGCAGTTATCTAACTCGGAAATGTCGACATTAGCTGCCTGACTACATTTATTAACACAATTCCAAACTCGACAACTTTCCTCTCGTTCAAATTTACTGTAAAAACTCGATTCATAACTTTCGAATTTTCCGAAGAGAAATAAGGTTCAGAGGCATTACAACCCAGTGTGCTGGCTAATGGCCTTAGTGGGAGTCCGGCAGTTTGTAGCGGTAAATACTGCAGGAATGAGCGATACCAAGCGGCCAGGGTCTTGTAAATTTTACAACACGTCCAATTCTGAAACTATCGCTTTCCTTTTAGTTTCCTGACCAACAACAATAAAAATAGGGGCGTCCCAAAACATCTGAAGGCTACACAGACAAGCCCAGAATGTGTAAGTTAGGCTTAACTGTACTTTGGAAGAAAGCAGGGCCCCTCTATCGTGTCTCATTACTCTGTCACACTTTCAATACTTTCGAAAATATTTGATCTTGCCGACATATCTTTGTTATACAGGGTCCTTATTTTATCTGACAAGTGTCGTTTGGCACTTCCGACCGTACTCTACCTTTCGTGAAGGTGGTCGAGTGGGTGTGCTAAATAAATGTAGATAGAAAACGAAATTGTAACCCATTCCCAACAGATTAAAAAAATGATCCTATGTAACCCGCCTAATCGTATGACGGATCACAAACCAGAGGTGACTAATATGACTTACTACAGTTGAGACAGTTAAGGTTAAAGTTAAAAATGAATTGCAAACACCAGGATTATAGTTTCACTTTCTAACAGACCGTTTGGACTGTCAAGTGTAAGTCATATTTGGCACAAAATTAATGTCCATTTAGTCAGCTGAATGCAACATCTAACCAAAGTTTAAAATTTTGTGGGCTAGTCACCTCGGGCTTAGTGACATCTCTGCTCTTCTGAGATGTTACGCAGCGGTAAGTGATATTTAGCACCCCGCATAGCATCCTAGCAGAGCGCAGTCCTCATGTAGACCACAGCTGAAGCCCGAAATTAAGCACCTCTGGATTGTAACACTTCAAATATAGACTCAAGAGCAAGGTCTTGGCTCTTATGTGGTGTTAGGCGGCGCAGGTTGGTAGTTTGTTACGGACTACCAAACTACACAACATAACACCCTGGAAGAGCGAAGGCCGTAACGTTACTGCGGCGTAAGCCTAAAATCTAGCATAATTGTGGGACGTCATAGAAGTTTCTCTTACGGTTGGTGGCAATGGTCGATACATCATAACCTTCTTTAGACGGATACTATCGATTTTTTTACGTATGCCTAATGCACAGGACGTCTCATGACCTCACCGTACTCGTGTTTCAAGGTTCTGTGATGTACCACTCACGTAAATACTGACATATTTCAAGAAACATAAATTTTGTCAATCAGATTATGGTATTACAATTTCTACATATTTTTCGACAGACAAATGATATTGCAGACCTGACATCTGCGCTCTTCTGGATAATGAAACAGCATAGAACGTATAATGTATAACGTAGAACATAGAACACAGAAAGTAGAACGTTGCATAAAATTGCAGAAGACTGCAGACCTCATTGACACTGCTGCAGAGCCTGTAATCACGCATGCTGTAGACCTATCTCGCCCAGCATCTGATCTCTTCATAACAACACCACAAAATTCCTTACGGCGCAGAACTCCACTATTTACGAATCAGAGTAGCGAATGGTTTAGCCGTACACGCGGGAGAAAACTTCCACGTGAGGCTCCACTGCCTGAAAAAGTTATGTGTTTCCAGGAGGCGCACTATATACGGTTGAAGTTGCGGTTGTGTTCAGAACTTCACCATTCATTAGTGTGATTCTTTACATGTGTTAGCACGTAAAGGAATACATCTGTCATATGTAGGTGAGGAGGGTGTTAGGAAGCACGAGTTGCTGGACGGTTTAGAAACTAGTAACTGGGGAACGAAACTTTAATTGAAAAGTGCTTAAATATGAATAAGAAAGTAGTCTTTAGGAAAGCAACAAGGTGGGCTAAAAAAGGATCGGAAGAAACATTTGAGCAGATATTTCGACAAAGTCGGATATCGTTGGCTTACTATGACAAACGATCTGTAAATATGTATCATAAGAATCAAATGGTGATGGTCTACCGTCGTGACAACCCGGTGTTAATCGGCAGTTAGCCTCCAGCTTTGTGAGAAGTGGACTCTAATTATTAATATGATTATTATTAGCAGTAGTGGTAGTAGTAGTAGTAGTAGTAGTAGTAGTAGTAGTAGTAGTAGTAGTAGTATTGTGAATACACACCAGATTGACTCAGCAAAGCAGACAGCCTACAAACATAATACACTGTGTTTCAAATGTCTCCTTATCCAGAAGGAAATTGTAAAGCCGTTTCTTAGGAAGTTGTTTCTGTGTGCTGCCGTTTTTTCCGTGCACTGTAGCAGTGCGGCACTGAATTCCCAGTAAATGTTGTATTAGAGTACTCTTCAATAAATTTACTTAGATGTGGTTCTTTGATGGGTCGGGATAGAGTACTCGGTACAGCGACTCGCTATTTGCTGGACGGTCCGGAGATCGAATCCCGATGGGTGCTAGATTTTTCGCACCCGCCCAGACCGACCCTGGGGCCCACCCATCCTTCCATACAGTGAATACCTGGTCATTCCCGGAGGCAGGCGGGGCGTAGAGTTAGCCACCCCCTGCTAGCACCAAGGTTAAAGAAAGAGTATAGCTCTACATCCTCTCCTCCTGCGTACCTTCAAGGCAGTTTATAGGTTGTACTGTAACTTGCGGAACATTCTGTAATGTGCTGGCCCATGAATTAGTGATTTCGTTGCGTCCAGATCAGGCGCTAGACAAACTAGTTCTATATAGTCCGCTACAAGAACTTCAGAAATGTCAATATCATTGTATTGTCTGCAAAATTAATGTGAGTTGCCATGAATAATTACGTGAGTGGCAAAACAGAGACAGCGGAGACGGTTACAGAGCCAGCTGAACAGACCAGTATAGCTGCACTGTCATCGAAGCAGTTTCTTCTGCATGGAGAGCGGTTTGTATCAGTGGCCTAATGCATTTCCTTCTAGACATTTCTGTAAGTCAGTACACTCTCTGGGAGGAAATTTGTACGGGATGTTATTAACCGGGACTGCGTGGAACACCTGCTTTTAAACATTAAATTCTGGTCAGAAGAAATAGTAATTACTTCCTAAGTAACACCGTTGGCCTTTGCAATACAGATGCACGGTATCTGCGGAGTGGTACGTGACTTTATGTATTCCATGGCAGAAGAAAAGTTCTGCTAAGTAATGCATCAAATGGATTATAGCTGTAGTGTGCAAACACAGAGACCTTTTTCCCTTCAGCTTGCTCCTACTGATAAGTTGGGAGGGACCTCCTTCAGGTGCGGACTGTTCGATTTCTTTTGTTAAAGTGCAATGACCTGTTGGTTGCTGACAAATGTCTCACCATCCGACACTCCGACTTTTGTTCTTGATGGTCAGGTTTCGATAACTTTTTGCAGAAATTTCTGCGAACATCGTAAACTTGAAATTATGCCTTTCATTCTGAGACCCGGTTGCAATGCCGAGCCATTCCTTGTGGTGCAACTGGTAGCACCGAGACAAGTTTACTTCGAGTATCTCAGCCTTCTCCTATCAGTATCAATTTAACATTCCTGCATACTCGGAGATACCTATATGCTGTTTTTAGTAGACAGACATGTCAAGCCTAAAAACCTCAGCAAGGGGTGTTCTTTCGTTAGTTTTTCTTAATTAGATAAAAAAATACTTGTTTTGCCAATGCTTCCAAGGGGCAACTCGGTGTTTTGCTATCTTCACAATGAGGTTGTGCATTAACAAACGTCAGTCCTCACTGTATTGACCGCACACTGTTATGGTAAACAGTCCTTCCGTTATTCCATTTTATGCATTAGATTGTGGTGAGGTCGAGTAAAATAATGTGTGTTATTTTATTTACAATCTTATATGGATTTTTTTTAATTTAAGTACTATTTTAACAGACAAGCCGAACTGTGTTCCAATGTGCGTCATCCCGGTTGTGATTTGTACAATAGTAGGAGTTAGGTATGCTAACACTCACAGTCGAACACAAATATATTTGTTTTAAAAATATACAGGAGTTTACAACAACGCCATGTTTCGACCCTAATGATGGCCCACATATAGGGCCGAAACATGTCGTTGTAAACTCCTGTATATTTTTAAAACAAATATAGTTGTGTTCGACTGTGAGTGTTAACATACCTAACTCCTACCAAACTGTATACTTCAGGCATATTGCGCAAATTCCCAAGGGAGAGCAAATAAATTGTGAGTAGGTGTCCTAATTAGTTTGGAATTTGATTTGTGGCAATCTCGGTAGCGAACATTCTACAGTCTTAAGGGATGTGACGCCGCGTGATTTACTAGAGGGTACCGACGTTTCGGAGAAGCGTATTGTTTGCATATTTAGTGTATAAATTGTTTGCTTCCGCTATTAAAATGACCGTTCAATAAAAATCCCATAATATTTTTGAGATTTTGTGGAAATCAAAGTAAAGAAACTGGTAGAGTTGTGACAGAATCCTGGGTAATATCCCGGAATAACGAAACAGTGCTGATCCTAAGGTAAGAAACAAATGTCTTGGATGGCCTTTCACAGTCGTGATTTTTAAATTATAGCTTAACCTTCAGAAACCCTGGTGGAGTTGACTGAGTTCAATGTGCTGTTAAACAAGTCGTTTGAACTGCAGGTCCTGGTAAGCCTCCCGGATCAGAGCAGTCCGTTCTGGAAGACGTGGACGAAGGCTGGACTGGATAGGGTTGAGCTGCTTCCACCGCTAGCAGCACCACGCATTGTATTGATCTGACCTCACCCCCAACCCTTACATCTCTGCCACCCCCAACTGGACCACCGTCACGTCTTACATACCTTGTTCACGCTGGACTCAACCACCACTTGCAATTTCTCTCCCTAATCCTGTGCTCACATCTGTATGTATACCGCATAGAAGTCATGAGAATCGGGTTTTGAAAGTGAGCACTTAGTTACTTACTTACTTACTTATTTACTTACTTACTAACTTACTTAGTCCATGGCCCAATTTCCATCTGGAGAAGCTAACCGGTTCTCAGCTAGCAAGCAATTCCCCACATTTTATGGAAATCGAAATTTCATTACCGCGTTTACAAGAGTCTTCCACCTTTCCTTTTCCTGAGCCAGATCAATCCAGTTCATGCCCCCTCCCCATTTCACTTCACAAAGATACATTTTAATATTATCCTCTCATCTACGCCTGGATCTTTTGGAAATCGAGCACACGGTCAGCAAACAAGTGCGTATCAGACGTAAATGGCTTCGCGTGACAAATAGTACTGATTTCCTTTCAAGTAGAAGCTGAGGTAGCTCAGATGATATAGGGAATAAGCTGCTGGCTAGAGGGAAGTGGAATCAGAGTTAGATTTCCAAAAGTGTAAGGCACTTTCCTGTGTCCGAAGCGTCCAGATCAGTTCTACGAAGTAGCCAGGCTTATAACCCGGAGGTACTAGCGTTAAATCAGCAGCAGAGTGAAGCTGACTGCCACATAAGTCTTCGTGGCGTAGTACGTAATTAAAACACAAGGAGAATTTCTACTTTAAAATACTTCAACGTCCTGGGGTAATGATAAGAGGAGGTCTAAAGTAAGAAGACAGTCAGTGGCATACTCTGTGAAACAGTACACAGATTTTACGGCAAATATTGCTCACTTTCAAGTCGTCGTGAGTTTTCACGACACAAGGGAACTGTCAGTTTATTTACTTCGGTAATAAAACTACGGCCTTTTATCGGCAGCCTTTAAAGTAAATCTGAAATAGCTAGCAGCTATACATGAATATCTATTACACCAAACGTCACACAAACTCGGTCAAGACATGTTGAAAGTACAGGTAGAGATTTGTTTATCAATCAACTGCAACGTGTCTGAGCCGATTTTCATGAGTCACGTTTGTGTGACAAAGTTTTGTAAAGAATCCCAATGCCGAATTTCATGAAAATCGGAAAAACTATTTAGTCGCTGATACAAAATAGCAGAGAAACGGATGGCCGTTTTCTGAAAATACGATATTCCTTTTTCATACTTCTTAAAGAACACCTAATTGTTACATATTTCAGGTGTAAGTTTCTGCTACATACTCCCAGTGGTGTTTCTACCAAGTCCTAACACGTTGCATCTATCACGTGTAACTTAGAAACTTTCTCACCATGAGTGTGATTCGCAGAGAATCTGTGGACATGTTCATGACACCTCACCACAAAAGGTCTTCAGATGCCCATCAGTAGTGTTTCAATACCGTCGAAGAAATTATGAAATAAGTATGGCTTTCCTGCTGTCGCCATATTTCTTTACATTCCACACAAGAGAATATACAGAAAATTTACCGGATTCTTCGACACTTCATTATAACATTACAATTAGGAACGTAGAATTGCAGCCATGTTGTTACTGTTTTTTACACGCAGTGAGTATATAACTTTTAAGTGGCCTCTGGACGCTTCATTTGTGTATCGGTTCAGTACAAATCCTTCACTTGGATTAAAAGTAATTGCTGGGGGCAAACAGATGGTCATGCTGCATTTTGTTGCAAGTTTCACTCCCCAGTGCGGAGGTCGAGGCGTCTTGAATGTCTGTTTCATTGCACGTCATTCTGTCTCTACCGACAGTTCTGCCAACTTAAGCTGTACAGGACAGTGTGTTCGCTTGGACGATAGGCGGGTCGAATTACGGGTTGTAGGTCAGAGCCCCCCGCCACCACAAATTCCGTCGTGCGAGTCAGGATCCCTTGGATTTATCTCAGGTCTGCATCCCTCACAATGAACCGAATCTCGCTGATCGCTTGTTTTACTGGGAATATACCGGTTCGTTATCTTAGCCGACAGACCGGCTTATCCTGAAACCGGAGGCAGCATGGACGTCCGAAACGATGGCAAGTATCTATCAAAACAGAGTGCGTCGCTTCCCAGAACACAGCGAGTATCTTATTATGATTTAACTTTTCGTACCCTCCATCTCTGTGGAAAGATCCCATTGGGAAGTTTCAATCAAATGCTTCTATTCCTATTGTTACTAGTGTGCTATTTGCACACTAGTAACGACGACAAAGACGACGATGATGATGATAACAGTAATAATAATAATAATAATAATAAAGCTTACATGAAGAGATACGCGCATTTTAAAATATGTGCTGTCTAATTACACGCTGTGTGAGCCTAATTATTCATGTTAAAGTGCATTTATTTCAACAGAATTTTGTTTGTTTTATGGTGTCGGAATAGCTCAGTCAGTACAATGACTACATAACGGTATAGACAACAGAGAAAACATTTGATTATTTCTCAACAGACAGAAATTCTTCTGCATTCAACAGAGTTCAGAGCAGCTGCTGGATCCACTGAGCCTCCTATTCAATGGATATCCAGGGCTGTTCACCGGGGTGTAAAGTAGCCGGGGCGTGAAGCCAGCTACTCGCTTCCATTTAGTGCCGAGGTTGATAATGTGTGGAGCCGTACATACTTCTGCTCCCCTGTTCATCTTCATTTCTTTTGGCTTAATCATTCACAGCAAAATTTACACCCCATCTGCGTGAAAGGTTTCGAAGCGGATTCTCTTTTATACGATATACCAACCTAAATTCTGTGCTCGGATACAAAAGTGTCCATGCACGATGAAAGCTTCTCCCGCCTCTTTCTGCTTAATCTGTTTGCCAGACCTAACAATACTCAATTTGTTTGGAATTGAGCTCTCCGTATTTCGAAAATAGAAATAAGAGAAAATGTAAAGTAAAAATGTATTTGTTATCGGAACGCAGAGTCGGAAATTGTTATTGAGTTTCTGTTGCGTGTGGGTTCGAGTTGAAATTAGTTTTTCCCCCTAAAGAAAGCAACGAGACCATGACACATTGAGTACTGATCTAATCATTAAGCAAAGATTTGCCTTCGTGATAATTTAATAATTCCACCTTTATTTAACGTCACCAAGACCATGCAAGTTTGAAGTACATTGCTGCATGTCGCTCGTGTAAGTTCGTGGCGTGTGTAAACTCTCGCCCTATGTACATTGTATACCCTGAATCGCTCTGTATAGTAGGTGAGACTTTTTAAGGCATACAGGTGGGGCTCATCGACTCTGATAAAGTTCTCGCTATTTATATTTTCATTTGCAGTGAAAAGTCTGCACCTGTCCAGTTGATCTACTACCACCTGTTCGACCTCCTCCTTTCACTCGTACTCAAATCTCATATACCACAAACCACCAATCCCTTCACTCCAGAACTATTCATCTGTGCTTTAGATGTCCTCACTATGCACAACCTCGCTTAAACAGCTCGCCTACTTGAATGCCAGCGTCCATCTCTCTTCGGTCAGTGCGCAGATTTCTTCTATTTAATCTTATGTTTATTGGACCGTGCATCATCTTGGTAGTTGAATAAAGAGAGACCAACTTGATGTCACTTGCTTTATTATTTCATTATTTAATGCTCAACATGTTTCGGATGTTAATACTTCCATCCGCAGGAGCTTGCGACTTATTTGTTGAGTTATTTCATGGGTTGTATTGCTCTGGTTCGATGTGTGTTGGTGTTACGTTGTGGTTTGGCTGGGGTGGTGTGGTATCCGTATGCAGGCTGAAGCCTG
>Ga0131853_10016741_pt1 | contig 13361 bp, 9 predicted proteins | sample TergutLab28metaG_FD_92764 | JGI IMG/M metagenome (GOLD analysis project Ga0131853, IMG submission 92764) | Labiotermes labralis P1 segment gut microbial communities from Petit-Saut dam, French Guiana - Lab288 P1 (version 2) (version 2) | ecosystem: Host-associated > Arthropoda: Insects >...
TAGCACACCCTGTATATAAAATGTGAATAATACAGGAACCAAATACGTTAGAATTATGAAACAAACTGCATTTTGAAGAGAAAAAACGGAGAGTGTATACCATGTTTAAAATATTCGGTACCTTTATTTGTTGAATAAATATATAAAATGCAACTTTGGAGGTTAGCAGTGCGGTACGTCAACTGTAGTTGACGTTAGGCGTCTAAAGGTTAATAGGGCGTTTTTAATATAAACAATTGTTTTATTCCTCACAGCAGTGCTTTTCGGAACGTAGTGTACAATTTAAGGGACGGTGAAGAATCTCATTTAAACCTTCTTATTTATTACCCTGTGGACTGGTAGGTGGATACCAGAGTTTTGGAAGAACAGGTTGCTTTTACCTTCGAAGTGTATGAGGGCTGTATGCTCCTTCCATTTTGCATATCTAAATAGATTAGAAAAGAAACTAGTAAATATGCGAAGGCCCATCGCGTAGTTTCCGAAGCGAAATGCATGCAAAGTTAAACCTGTGTTTAGAAAAAGACCACATGTGACGGGCCTTAGTCTGCAATGTGAAGGGGGTTGTACGTTGCACTGTGGCTTTTCCAACTACAACACGGTAGAACAATTGTATTACTCAAACAGTGGAGTGTCCTGTCAAACTTTACATTCTCTTAACCGTGCATCGTGATACACATACATGAGCAAGACCAACAAGATGCACACTTTTTCTTAACAATTCATTTCAATTAAATTATCCTCGATATATTTCGAACACATAATTGATAGTCATCAGGTTATGTACAAGCAGCTTACAGTATTTTAGCTTGCATCTTATGAGGAGTGTAGTCGCTGACGCGATAAGATTGATACTGAGCATCAATCGTATCGTGTCAGCGAGGATAATTTAATGAAATAAATTATTAAGAAAAAGTATGCATCTTGTTGGTCTTGTTCAAGTAGAGTCTGTCTTAATGACAGCACTGGAATGATATGCAACAGAACGTAATGTCCCTTTAATATTAATTACGTCAGGCAAGTTTTCACAGATTGTATGTGGACACCGAGATGCAGGACATACTGCACTGCAAAAGACAGACTTGCAGACTTCATAAAATCACTTGGATTGAGCTCGTATGGACATACTGAAAGGAAGAATAATGAAAGAATGCCAAAACAATTATTGACGGCCAGAATGTAGAGAAAGAGGATGCCAGTTTTCGTCCATGGCCAGTCGTAGTCTTCAAGCGGGAATCCTTTTTCGTCCATGAGATGAATAGGTAGATCTCAAGTCCGCCGAAGGGTATATCTGCTTTCGTCCACGGCTATTATTCATTTTCGCATCCCAGTCCATAAAAAACAGCATTACTGAGGTGTCCAGGTACGCGGTTGTAAAATCATACTTGGCCGCACTGAACGATGTTACTTTGTGTTTACCCTTCTCCACCAACATGTTTAAACAATCACTTTCGATTTAAATGCTATTTACTTTTTTATTTAGGCAATCAAGTTATTACCATGTTTATTACTGATCCCTTATCTTACCTTCACAGCTCACAGTTTCTAGCTGTAATTCTTCCTATTGTGATAGCGATATGGAGATAGGTAAGAGAATCAGCTGGCACTTCACCTGTTCGTTTACTGTGTCGTCGGTGTTCTGACTTTACCACTTCATGTCCCTGTCTGGGCTCCAACGAGATCACTGCTGTCTCGTAGGCCTAATACGTAAATAACTGGTTATTTTTTCAGGAAGTTGGGAGGGGTGGACCTTTACTTAGGGTATATAACGTGATGTTGTATGACGAACGGAACGATCATTCAGTCTGTAGACGGTGACGGACGTATTTTATCATTATCATTCATGAAGCTGTATTATTTTACACACAGAGACAACAAAACAGTAGCAGTCTGCAGCTGACAACGAACGTATGTGAGTCTTGCCACTCACACTTATCGAAATACTTCTGCCGTCCACACCCCAACATCAATTTATCCAAAGGAAGTTAACAGAATACCAAAATATGATTTACCTAAATGAGTGTTAATTTGCTTCCTACAGTGACAGTAAAAGAAATAACGTTGCTAAGGGACTGACAGATGATTTTATTCAACGATATGAAAGCGGAGAAATTTGTAAGTTGGAATTTGTTTCCAAAGTTAGGAACAGAAATGATATGCCTGTGAAATTCCCTCTAAGCTGCGCGGGTGCGCTACCGCGCAGTAAGTGAAATGGTGCCGCGCGCAATGAATTGTTGCTGCACAGCTGGAATTTCTTTTAAAAATGCTGCTGGAAGCTGGAATTTTCCTTGTTGTATTGAACTTTATTGTACCATTCAATTAATATAAAAAATCAAACGTATACTTACTTAGTCACTCACTCCGTGAAGCAGAGTCCTCCTTCATAAGCTAACTGGTTCTTATCTAGTCAACAAATTCCCCCCATTTTATGGAATCCGAATGTTCATTACCGCATTGACAACAGCCCACCACCTGTCCCTATCCTAAGCAAGATCAATCCAGTCCTTGCTCTCAAACTCCACTTTCTGAATACCCATTTTAATATTATCCTCCCTTCCACGCCTGGGTCTTCCAAGTGGTCACTTTCCCTCAGGTTCCCCACCAAAATCCTGTATACATCTCTATTTTTCACTACTTCCTACATGCCCCGACTACATCATTCTTGAGAGTTGTTTGAGCGCGCATCGTCCTCATGAAATAAAGTGAAATGCCAACTCGATGCAACTAGGTAATTTTATTGATGTATTCTTATCTCGACATGTTTCGGGTACATATGCCCATCATCAGGAGCATTAGATGTTGAATTGCAGCATGAGGTTTTCTGCACCGAGTTTTTGGATGGGTGGTGGTCTTAGGAGCCGCTGCGTAGGTCGTGTTTGCGGTGCGGATGGTGCCGTGCGAGTCGCACGGTACCATCTGCACCGTATACACGACCTACGCAGCGGCGCAGGAGTTGATATCAGTAACTTAGTTCTGCATTCTGATGTCGAGAAATGACCATGTACTGAGTTTTATCAGCATGCATTTCTAGACCAATCTCCTTACTACCGACTAACAAAGTTCCTGTGTTATTCTTTATAGTATGTACACTTCCACCTAATATATTATCATCATCAGCACAAACCAAAAGCTGATGTGTACCGTTTAATTTCAAACCATTCTGATTTACCCAAACACTCCTAATGGCTTACCCTAAAGCAACGTTGAAAAAAATGGCGTTAAGACATCTCTTTGTTTCACCATTCTTAACAGTAAACCTGTCAGACAAATGCTTGTCTGTCCGGATTCTGCTATAGGTTTCATTCAGGTACAGTTTTGTCAGCCGTACCAGTTTCAAGGGAATATCAAACTCAAAGAGAATATTATACAACACCTTCCCTCTAACTGAGTCATAAGCCTTGTTGAAGTCTTTAAATACCCGATGAACTGCTTCGTTGTATTCCCATTTTTCATCAAATATTAGACGAATGCAGAATATATAATCAGTATATTTATCTCAGTAATTAACCAATTTGATGCACAAAATTTTTGTTTTACAATAAGTTTATTTCATGCCTGTACATGTTTCGAGCACATGTGCTCATCATCAGGAGGTGAAAATTGCATTATACAGCCTCTGGTATCATCACACTAAAACAAGTGAGTGGCCTAAAATTATTAAAATACAGTTCTATAAATATAAGCATATAGTAGTAAAATTTGTGTGAATTTTTCGGGTGTGATTACTGTGTATTACTTACTATAAACATGCTATGTCATGTAGAGGTTATGTTTATCCAGTTATTAAACTTATTAGAAAGGTACTATGTCTATTTACGTTTATGTTTGCTTAGTCTATCTAGTCATAAAGTCGTATAAATTGCTGATTAGTTGTTGTATCCATAAGGTTATGTTTGTCCGGGTGTTAGAATTGTTAAAAATACGATGTCTATTTACATTACCTATCTAAAAAGGTTGTGTTTATATAGTTATGCTGTGTCTATTTACTTTACATTAATTGTTGAATCTACAGAAAATGCAACTTGACTGTTGTTAAAACGTGCTTACACTATAGGTGGCCGTCTCGTGCACAGGTTGAGAGAGGACCAGTTGGAATGCATGGGATTGTGGGTTAGGCGTCAGGTGGGTTATGACGTGTAGTATTTGAATGAAGGAGTTCAAACATGAGATTATGCTCCTTCAGATTTTGTTCGGGATGAGTTCATTATTATGTTGGAACGACCGGATGTACTTTTGTTCACATGGAAGCGAAAGTTTCGGTGTGTTGATCTGCTTGAGAAGAGTCATGGTGTCGTCAGTGTTACCATATTCATGTCTGCAGTTTAGTATATGTAACGCATAGGCCGAGCGAAGGTCATTGTTTTTAATGCACCGTATGTTTCCCGGAATCTCGATTTTAAGTTTCGACTTGTCTGCCCGACATACACTTTGTGGCAGTCTTGCACGTAATTTTGTATATTCCACTTTTTTCATGTACTTGTAACCGGGTTGGTGCTATGGGTTTTATGAGATGGTGCAGTGTTGTTGTAGTCTTGAACGCTATGCTTATATTCGTATTTTTTAACAAATTGGTAATATTTTTTAACAAATTGGTAATTTTTCTGATTTTTGGGCTGTGGAAGGTAAATGTTGTCCAGATGTTTTTGTCATTTTTGTTAGTTTTTTTTGTTGACTTTGTGTAATATCTGTCGGTTAAGTTTCAGTACCATTGTTGCAGAAAGTTATTGTTCTTGGCAATTGATTGTATTATTATTATTATTATTATTATTATTGCATGTGTCGTATTATATTGTCATCTTTGGCCTGCCCGACTCTACCATATTTTGCCACACTATGTCATAAATGGAAGGACCTTCGGAAAATGTGATTGAATATATAATTGTGTTTTGATTCTCTCCAAAAATTTTGTTTGAAACATTTCTCATTTTATGAAGAAATGAGCTCTATATGATCAAAAATGTATATTGGTCTTCATGTTATGTACCTTTTATTCTCGTCACATTTTAATAAAACTTAAACCATCTTGGCATATTTTGGAGATATACTCAAATATTTAATTTCAAGAAAATACGTTCTGTGGTAGCGGAGTTGTACATGCGGACGGACGGACGGACGGAGTACAGACAGATGGACAGACATGACGAAGCTGACAGTCGCTCTTCGCAATTTTGCGAACGAACCTAAAAACTGTTATAATAATTCAGTGTTTTTTGTAATTATATTTCATTAAACTAAGGCTACACTGCGTGATAAACAAATTGTTATATTAGTTTAGTATATTGTTTCAATGAAGGATTGTATCTGTCATCTTTATTTCAAACAATCTTCTACCACCTGAAGCATGTGTCTTAATGCAAATGCATTATGTTCATTCACATTTGGACCAGCAAGAACATTATACCTAGGCGGTCGTGGGCGACAACGGATATGAACGTCTGAATCATGGAGGTTGGGCAGCTAACCTTGTACGAAAACGGAAAAGCCCTAAAGAACAAGAAAAGAAGATTACATCGGAAAATATTGACTGATTATGTTTGTGTAGAGTGTGAAGACACCGGAAATAACGAGTTGGCATAAAGTGGGCAGAGATCGTCCTGACCGGAGGAGGATCGTATTGGAAGCCGATGTCTTCAATGCACAGTAGTGTTTCAGAAGAGGTAGAGGAAGAAGAAGAAGAGGAAGGAGAAGAGAAGGAAGATGGGGAAGAGGAGAAAAAAAGGAGGAGGACAATAAGAAGAAGAAGGGTGACAACTACGTTGTAGGACAGAACGTTCTGCCGCCAAGTTCAGGCTTCAGCGAACTCCGTCGAAGTTGACGCTTCAGTTGGAGTGCATTATTCTGTTGACATGTGACAGTATTTGAAGTTCTTAAGAACAGGGAAATATCGCTAAGCTGGTATAGACTACCGTGACTGCTTTTGGATGTGCAGACTGACTGTAACAATGATATGCATAAGTTTAGTCGTCTCAGCTGAAAACCCCATGCAATATCCCGTTAATGAATATAAGCTTTACAGAATCTGAGTTAACTCAGTGTTATCTTCTTCTGAAGTGCAATATTTTATATTCCAGCAGAAATTTTATCAATGTTTCGGAGGAACATAGTGTCTCCATTGTTTATCCTGGAGATGGAGGCAGTGGGTTTCTCCGACAAGTTATTAAATTAGTAGCATATTGCATGGCGTAACGAACTAGAAGGGAATAGTCTTCACAGGTAGAACCTGCTAATACATTGGATTTTAGCGTTGTATGAAAAAAATAATTACAGTGTGCGTTTGTTTCAGTATTCGAAAGTAAGTCTGTCCAGCGTCATACGCATGGTTGGGGGTTACATCTGATAAACGGAGCTTTTGAAACAAGTTGCATATCTCCTGCCCATTTCCTTAGTATTTGCAAGTTAAAATAATGTGGCACGGTTTCTGCGGTCTTCTGGGATTGTCTTCAACCTACGGTTACCGACGTTTCGGGACAACCTATCGGGTCCCATTTTCAAGGTACAAGCAGTCCAAGAAACGTCAATTCGGAACCACCAATCTACGCTGTGTAAAATCCCAGAGGAGTGCAGATCTCAATTACATCGCGGCAGAAAACTGAAGTCGCCCTTCTGAGTTGTCTGTAAACAGCGTGTGTGTGAGTTTGTGTGTGTGTGTGTTTGTGTGTGTGTGTGTGTCAGATAGTTTTAACGAAGCAGAAGCTGCAAATTTTATTGATCGTTATCTTCTCTGTCAAAATTTGTTGTTTTAGGATTAGCTGGAAAACAAATAATATGACGTGAATGTGGACCTACAAAGGGTAGATTTTCCGACTGGCGGACGTGTGTGATTCACTATAGCACCTTGAGTTTTCTTTCGTACCGGCTACAGCCCTACGCTTTCCGTGTTTCTGGTTGCTTGGCAAAAAGCGCCTGCCTGCTTTGTTTAGATTATCCTCATGGCCCAACTCTAAGCTAAACTGCTTTGAAATGGTTGGCATAAAATATTCCAGTTCCACAAATTATACAAAGTATTTTTTCGTCCGTAGTGTCAGATAAATAGTTAACATCTGTGAAAAATGAGGAATTTTTTTATATGACCACTCGCAGTCAGTCGGAGACAAGGCAAAGAGAATAGCTGGTGTGACAACATCGGTGCCAGCTTAAGAAATGTCACAATGAATTCAACTGACTTTTACGTAACGTAAGTGGAATTCAATTAACATCATATTCTGCTGATTATAATAGAAGTGGGATCGTAAACACAAACGCAAGAAATTACTTCCAGTCTTTTACGTAAAATCGGTATAAAATATGTGAAAGATTTTGTAACGATTTGTATTCAGATACTCTTTTGCCGCTGTGCAAAATACGAAATACGGTTAATTTCCCAGGAATTAGATCAGTTGTCCTTATTTGAAGATAAAAAGATCCAATTTTCCTTAATGAAAACTAATTGTTTGCAGACTGACATCTACCTTGTTTGTAAAAAGTCATTACCTGACGGAGAACACAGTTTGAACCCATTAGGTAGAGCAGGCGGTGAATTTTGAATAAGAACAAATGGATGTTAGTATAAGGATCATACCAAACAGCGAAATATTCTGTGAGGGGAAAATTTGGAGTTGTTAGTGATTAACCTGGCGGAAAATATAAGGTGATGCTGGCCTTTAAAAGTGTAACTGAAACGTTCGATAAATAAATACTGTACTTCTGCCTAATTGGAAATGAGTCACGCAATCCATTTTGATTATGGTCAGATATCTGTGCCGTTTTTGCGTGCTGATTCGTAACTCATTAAACAAGCCCCCTCATATCACCCATGTTAAAAAAAATTGACATATTTTCCCGGGAAACGTATTGCATCACCATTATAAAACCATTAGGTTATATGCTGTTGGGCGAAATAATCGGGGTTCAGTCTGAGAATCGGAAGAAATCAAATACAGTTTTGGGTAAAATTCAAAACTTTTGAGCCGCAAGCTGGTGCTACATGTAGTTAGTACTGTGTTAGAAGTGTTGACGTATTCTGGAGAATAAAATGAAACCAGATTTATTTTAACCATTTTGTGGTATCAGGTTTTGATGTAGATATATTTCTCTCAATTCAATTATTCGGAATTTCAACCTTGCGTTACGTCTTGGGAAGAGGAGCTGCAAAACTGAGAAGGAGATTGGAGGATAGTGTAAATACAAGGATGGGGGTTGGATTGACCTGGCTTAGCATAGTGTACACAGGACAGTGTACCCTGCCTTAAACGGAACCTAGACAGAGCGGAAACATATGTTTAGCGGAACACTTTTCACTTTCGAGGACCTGGGGTTCCGATAGTCCATTCTTCAAGTACCTGTAGGAAAAGGAATGTTTCTAAAAATAATAGTTTCAATCCCTTGATGTTCCATTATAGGCAGGTTTCACTGTATTACGAGTCTTGTTGGACATTTTTTTATTACTCTAGTGCTGTAAACTTATACTAACACGGAATAAATGCCGAAGAAGAAAGATGAAGTTTGATTCCGTCTGTAATCAATATTTGAATGAAGATAATGCACTCTAGTGAAACTGTTTGTGGTTCCTCAGAAGGTAACCGGTGCTCCTTTGTGCCTTCCTGCACTGGCTCAAGCTTCCCGACCGGCTGCAAGTAATTCTCTTTAGTGTGTCTGCCCAGCCGACCGATCGTTGACAAGGGAATAACCTTCTTCTCTTTCCTTGATTACTGCTTACAGCTGCATTGGGTCACTGGCTCCCTTGTGGATTAGACCACCAGCAGCACTATCCCTTCCACCTTATCACTTCGTGTTTGTCTTTCGCATTTAACAATTCCGACACTTCTTTCCTCCTGTATGTTTCATAGGGGGCGTTTAAATTTTTTGTTGCATAGTTTGCTTCGTTTATCATTCGTTAACCATTTCCTGTCAGGTACATACAGTAACTTAACGTACAGTATCAACCATTATCGGTTGCACCGCTCCTGGCAAGACGGCAGGGGTACGATTTCAGGTAGAGTAGAACATTTTCTCTTTCTCCCCAAGCCTACACGGGTTGTGAGGCACACTCAACTTCCTGTACGAATGGGTACTGTGGGCTCCCTCTTTGGGGATGATGGGGCAGAGTGTTCAGAGTGACCACACACTTTCCTTGATGGAAGGCATCAAGATGTGCTAGGAATACACTAAAACATTATTTAATATACGTCACCATAACTCTTTTATTATACGAGGCTACATGTTTCGACCTTTTGAACGATCGTCTTCAGGCCTTCTAACGGACTGAGTCAACAGATGCTGTGTACATATTGGGATACCAATACATTTACATCGATAAAATACATAAAATCAGGCCTGATTTTGTTTATTTTATCGATGTAAACGTATTGGGATCACAGCGTCACTGCATGTACACAGCATCTGTTGGCTCAATCTGTTAGAAGGCCTGAGGATGACTGTTTAAAAGGTCGAAACATGTAGCCTTGTGTAATAAAATAGTTGTGCTGACGTATATTAATTAATATTTTAGTTGACAACTTCCTGTAATAATGAGCTAAAGGATATGTCGAGCCATATATCAACTCCCCCTACGTCTTCATTTAGTTTTACTTAGTGGGTCTCAAGAATAGCTTTACATTAACCTACAGTCTGTAAGATATTTTATTACTTCAAGACATATCAATTGCTCAGGTTATACAGTGTTAAATGGGATATGATCTGATAGTTAAGAATGACAAGGAATAGAGAAGTTGTTGATAAAATGTCCATATATATATATTGTACAATGGGTACCGGTTCTTTCCTGGGGGTAAAGGTTGCCGGGGCGTGGCGTTCACCACCCACTACCATCTAGAACCGAGGTTGAGAAGGAGTATAGCTACACCTTTATTCGCCCTCTGAGATTTTGCGGCTTGTTCTAGGACAAACTTTACCTTGTATGTATTATTTAACTGAATGTTTACTTGTAATCTGAGAGGTGATCTGCCCACTTAGAATAATTGAACTGTGACCCATAAATCCAAAATTTTGCGGGGCGGATGTTTCAAGTTTTGTGTTGTGTGCCTACATGCATGTACACTGTAGCTGTAAACATATCTGCTGGAAGCAGAGCAGCGATAGACAGTATGCTGTAACAAAATCCGGCTTGCAAATAGTGCGTTAAAACTTTTCCTTAGTTGTGGCCATTTTGTTCTGTGTGTGTTTGTGTGTGTGTGCGTGCGCGCGCGCGAATATTTTGTGAAAACGACGTGTTTTACATACCAGATGAAGTGAGTGTGCAGTATGCATATTCATGCTCCGCCTTTGCTTAATGTTGCCTACCCTAAACCGTCAGTTTCAAAACAGGTGACTGATTCCATAAATTCAGTTGTTGCCTCAGACTGCAAGAGCTTTTCGTGATAATATTCACACGGCCTACCTGACAAGTTCGTTTTTGTAACTTTTAATATGTGGCACGCGATTGCGCAATTGGTGGAAGCACCGCGCTACAAACCGGCAGGTCGAGGGAAATTTTCATTGATGTAATCCTTCCTGCCATATTCTGGCTCTGGGATCGACTCAGATTTTAAAAGAAATGAGTACCAGGAATATTTTCTGGGGAGCAAAGGCAGCCGGTGCTTAGGGCTGACAACATTTCCAACTTCATGGTCCGCTCTATTGAAATCTGGGAGCCTCAAACTCCTGGAAACTTCAGGGCCTGTAATAGTCTTGTATACGGATTGCTTGACCTTTAGCTGTCTTCTTACATAGGGCTATCATAAATGAAATGTTTTGATTAGACATTTATTACTGTTGGTAAATGAAAACGGAGATTGTTTGGGATTTAAATTGTGTACTTGCGCCGACTTCTCAGAGAATATTGAGAATTATATTGTGTTTGTAGTACGTTAGTAAATATGGTCTTACGTAACATATTAATCCACCCCCCCCCCCCCCAATTTTACTCGTATTTATCTACAGATTTCTTCTTCATGCCATGTAACCTGTGTAACTGTAACGCTGTAAGTTTCCTTCAGTCACTGAATATGGACGTTTTACGGCAGACTTGACTGAAATATACTGCAGTCTCCTGGACCTTATGTTGTGCAGTCTTGTAGCATATACCGGCTTGATCATATCAAATCTTTATTGACCCATGTTTAACGTATAGTAATACTCTCCCTTCCATCTATCGGAAGTACTACGACACTGTTTGCTTTATTCAAGTGAAAGACCGAGTGAAAGATAGGATATATTCACTGACTTTCAACAATAGACAGGCGTCGTCGTGTAGTTGTTGTGCATGTCGAATCTTCTTCTTCTTATTCCCGTTCTTGACTCTTTGGAGGAACGTGTTGTCATTGTGTCGAGATGACGTGATGTGGTGTCACAGTGGATGAGCCCCTCGAGACTATTTTGTGTGAGGTCTACACTTTTCACAGTCTTGTCTTGCGTTACCTGTTCTCTCGTCAGCTGAACGCAGACATGTTTGATTGCTGTCACATCTGAATCGCGAAAGAGTTTTGCTCTTGTTTATGTGGAATTTCCGAGGAATAAAATCGGATTTGGAATCACACGATTTATGGAAATTGTCCTTCGTCCTGTCCGAGAAAAGAAATAATACCTTGCAGGCACAGGCTCGATCCCTGGTCTCACGTTAAAAATGAGGTTAATCTACTCAGTTGGGTTTGATATGTCAAGCTAATCTCAACGCCTGGACCTTTTTCTGTTTCACCTTCAGCACGCTACACATTAGACGAATTAAAGTTTCCAGTTGTGTGATTAAACGTCTTCAGAATTCTATGCATATGAAGGATTTGGGGCTTTTTATTTAGGTTACACAATATCCTGCTCATAAACCCACCGAAAAAAAAGATAAGCCAGGAATTTTTAAGGGTCAGAAAATTTGTTAATTTCAACCTTTGCAGGGATGTGTAAAATGTGGCTGGAGAATGTAACACGGTACATGAAACACTGGGATGGCAAGAAGTGTTGCAGTGCTGCGTCGCGCTTGTGCAGTTCGTTGCAGTCCTTAGTTTTAAGCAAACTTCGACATGATTTGCATTAATTGTTGCTATCTGCTTTATAGTTTGTCCTGTCACTGGATATGCCTTCATAAGACTTCCAGGTTCTTTTTCGCGCATTTAGTTGTTGTCGCGTCACATTGTAACGGAGATTAGATTGCAGTGAGGTTGTTTCCACATTGTCGGTAGTTGCCACTTTCGTTAAATATGATAGCTTCTTAGCAAGGGATCGTAACACTTCGCTGTTCTCACTTGATTGCGGTGGGGGTAAGAGCTTCTTGGTACTGTAGCCTCTGGTAGGCCTGTGGTGTCAGCTGCGGCTTGTACACGAACTGGTGTTACGATAACTCAGAGCTGAATGCCGAAGTAAATGGAGAAAAGCCTACCCCTATGCCATTTTGTTCATCGTAAGACTCAGGTGACTGCTCTGGGAATGAAGCCTACGCCTCCGCGGTGAGATGGTACGGCAACCTTCACTCTTCCTAATTGACGGTTTGGCATACTTCTTTGTGTTCTCCGATTTCTGAGACATAATGACGACTGGCGCACCAATGGGCCCGTTGCATCGGCCTGTTTCGGTAATAGAAACAAAGCCTTCCGGAAATTGGCTGTTTGTTTGTCATCAGGCGAAAATGTGGTCCGAATAAAGTAGGATTTTTAGGGAAGAGTTGCAAAGACCTCCAGACTACTAAAACAAAGGAATGAAGTCATAAAAAAAATGTGGGCAACACAAACAATTTTGGAAAGTCAGGAAAACAACTTACTGAAATGGTATGGACACGTAGTACGCATGGATTATAAACTATGTCATAAGCGAATTATGACCTGGTCACCGGAAGGAAGAGGACGACGAGGAAGGCCGGACGTTAAATGGGAAAAGGAAGTTGAGAGCGTTATGATGCAGAGGAGTTTAAGGTCTGACGACGCGGTAAACCGGCTACTACGGCGAATGGAAACCGTTAACCCGAGAACACTGGCAAACGATAGAGAGATAGATGGATGGATGGATGGATGGATGGGTGGATGGATGGATGGGTGGGTGGGTGGATGGATGGATGGATGGACGGACGGACGGACGGGTGGATGGATGGATGGATGGATGATAGAATGATTATTATGTAGATAAATAAGTGATTGACAGATAAGATGATTGATATGTAGACAAATGATATATAAGATGATTCATTGATAGATACGTCGGTAGGTAGGTAGGTAGAGGGGCAAATGAGTAGATGGGTAGATAGATAAATAAAGTAGGAGTCCTTACGCTTGATGGCGGAAGAAGAACCAGGTTTTGAGGCGTCGTGTTTCAAGAACTGAAGTGAAAAGATTTTAAAATATCTGGTATTTTTAGTTTAATAAAACATCATGACACACACACACACACACACACACACACACACA
>Ga0131853_10016743_pt1 | contig 13360 bp, 10 predicted proteins | sample TergutLab28metaG_FD_92764 | JGI IMG/M metagenome (GOLD analysis project Ga0131853, IMG submission 92764) | Labiotermes labralis P1 segment gut microbial communities from Petit-Saut dam, French Guiana - Lab288 P1 (version 2) (version 2) | ecosystem: Host-associated > Arthropoda: Insects >...
CCATTTTCGTGCTTGCATATTGTTAGACATGTTTTATTACTCCTTTATTGTGATACATGCTACATGCGTAGCCATAGGGGTAATACTAGACCCTATGGCATAGGGTGGAATCACGCCGACGGGGGGACATTTTTTTACGAAAATGTTTATCCCCCCTAATGCCGGCGTGTTTCCACATATTGATTAGGCTTTAGGTTTTACTAATGCAATGCCTTTAGCTCTAACCCCTACGTGGTGCTGTCCATTCATCCAATAAATGAACACTTCTAGATCATCAAAGGTAACTTCCGCATAACCTTCCGGTGCTTCCATAAGTTTTTTACCTTCAATTTTTACCGAAACTTTTTCCAGTCCACGATCGGGCATGGCAACTACATAACGGTGTCCAGATACTGTGTCTGTACGCTTTCCATCTTTGTACTCGTACGACGGAACGATTTCTACTAGCCAAAGGCGATTGCCTAGACTGCTTTTATCAATTACCAGGTCTGTTAGCTTCATAACTTAACAGCCTCCTTATAGTTTTATTGATTGGATGCGCATTCAATCTACAGCTATCATATCAGCCACGCTAACCGCTTTTGTTTCTCCGGCGAAACTCTAAGAAATAAAAATACCGCCCTGTATAACCACGGCGGCATATCTATCTTTATAATTCCGTATTTCCTATTGGGGAAAGTCCGTTATCGTCTAAAATGGCATTAGCATCATAGATGCCATATTCTTTGCTAAAATATTTCCTGCCAATTTTCCATTGTGGAAATGCTGATAACAATAATTCTTCTGCTTCAGCATCCGTCGCTTTCAATCCGAAACAAATCGCTGACACGACATTCATTGTTGGTGTATATCCGGAGCCTTTGTTATTTGTATTTCTTAATATACGGCTAACGGTAACTTTTGATAGACAGCTACCTTCAATTAGTTCTGTTCTAGTAATATTTTTTGCTTCCATTAGCTGTTTTACGAGTACAGTAAAATCCTTAAATTTTATACTGGCATTGTTTTCATTACTGTTGTTAGCATTTCTAAAAGTGCTATTGGTCAAAAAATAGCCCCGTAGAAATAATCAAGTTTTATACAATTTCGGGTTCCACGACCAGAGGTGGCAAAGAAAAAGTAGCTTTGAAAAATGTTGATGTTTCTATAAAAAGAAAATGCAACATAAGCACCACCCCTTTCGTAGAATTGGTTCGAGCCAAGAGACAATAAAACCTCCGGCGTGGAACCCGAATGAAATAAACGCAAAAAAAGCACGACCTATATAGAGCGTACTAACATTATGTAATTCACTTACCATTAACAATTGGCAAGTGAATTACCTTCTTTAATTTTTCATATTACATACAAAAGGGCAGACTATTCCCTTTGTAAGTATTTCATTCATTCCTGCTTGCCTGTGCAAGCGACTTTGTGGGGAATATACCCCTAATCTGATATCACCACTTATGCTAAAAGGCATGGAGTGGCGTAACATTTTAATCCGCTGATACTTTTATAATCCGAATGCAACAATTATACTATATTTTGCCTGCATGTCAATATGCGTTAACAGTTGTACTTTACTACTGGTCACACTGTTTGAGAACTACAGAATTAGATTGTGAAAAGAAGAAATCTGAGGTATATTATGACTGTAATATGAAACAATTTATACTGGAATCAATTGTCTTGGATGAATAAATGATTTCTATTGTGTACTTAATATAAAACTTATTAGGAGTGAGCGTTATGGGGTTTTTATTTGATGGACTAGGAGCCTTGGGGGCATTAGTAAGTCTTTACAGTTTTATTTCTGAAAAGCTTACTGACGATAGCGCAATTTTCAAGAGTCGAATCCGCAGAGATATAAGTATAATTTGTGACTCTGCAATAGATTCCCTTAGCTCATCGCATGAACTCAAAGGTATCATCCCCTCATATGTTGATGATGTAATTTATGATGCAGTAGTAGAGGCATTGGAAAATCAGAGACCGTTAGATACTATTGGAATTCAAAATAAGTTAAGTATGAATAATCATATATTAGACGAATTATTGGCGCAAGTTATTTCAAAGCTACATACTTCTTTTGAGTATAGTCAAAGAGATTATAATGCATGGTTACGGCAAAAAACTAAAGATATTGAGAGTTCACTATACAGTATTGAGAAAAATACTGCTGAAATTAAAAAAAGGGTTGTTTTTGACTCTGCGCAAAAGCATAGTAAGCCACCATCTGGTAAGAGTAGATTTCATTTTACTACTAGGGGAGAGCATTTTGTTGCATTTGATGGAAGGCAAACTGAATTAGATGCTCTAAAAAATTTTTGTGGATTTAATTCAAACATGGAAAAACTTCCTCAACAACCTGGTTTTTCATGGTGGGCAATAACAGGTTCTGGTGGTACGGGTAAGTCACGATTGTGTTATGAATTTGCAAAAATAATGGAAAGCACAAATTGGACAATTTGCTATCCAGCAAGTCATGACATGATAACTTTGCGGAATTGTAGTGAAAGCTTACCGAACGACACTTTATTCATATTAGATTATTCTGAGTTTAACACCACCGATATTTTTAGTTGGATTAATCTGTTTGGTACTGAGCAATTTAGAGATGTACTCGTGCGTGTCATTTTAATTCAACGTACAGGTGATAGCTTGGAAGATGTAAAGTTTATATTAATTGAGGCAAAACCCGATAGCTTTATTGCTGAAACCGCATTTAATAATGGTGTTTTTTTGAAACTGCCAATGATGCAAAAAGATACGATTTGCAATATTCAAAGAGATTATGCACAACATAATAGGTTGCTGAGTGATGAAGAGCTTGAATTACTCTATAGTTATTTATGTAAAATTGATAAGGAAATAAGACCTTTATATGCGATTATTTTAGCGGACGCTTATTTGGAAAGCCCTTCAGAAGTTACAAATTGGAGTAAAAAAGAGGATATTTTAGATTATATATTTGTAAAAGAAACAAAATTAATAAAAAAACAGACTTTGGAATATTGTGGAAATAACGCATTTTTTGAAATAGGCTTGTCAATTTTAATAATGTCAACGATGACTGGAGAAATGAATATTGATAAAGAATTTGAAAATTTATTACCAGATGAATACAAGTCATATGAATTAAAAATAGACTTGCATTCAAAATTTCACGCAATACCTTTATTGTTTGGAGACAATGGCGAATCAAATTATTGTAGCCCTCTTGAGCCTGACATAATCGGTGAATATTTTGTTGTAAAATATTTAGATGAGTTAAGAGGACAAAAAATCGAAAAGCTTATTAGTTCTGCTTGGAAAAAACCTTATTTCATGAGCAGATTTGTTGGGCGGCTTTATCAGGATTTTGGCGAGTTAATGATTTCAAGATTCTATGAAAAATTTTTTAGATATGCAAAGATATCCGATAGTGCAGAAATTATCAGTAACGCAACTTTTTATAACAATCAAATTCTGAAATTCATTAATATCCCTGATTCTGTTTCAATTATTGGTAGAGAAGCATTTGCAGGATGTGAAAACCTAAAAGAGATAAAAATACCAACTTCCGTGACAAATATTGGAGAGGGAGCTTTTAGAAGGTGTAATAGCTTAGTATCAGTAGATATCCCTGATTCTGTTACTGCTATTAATACTCAGACTTTTGCGGTATGTCGAAATCTTATATCCGTAACAATTCCCAACTCTGTTGTTAAAATAGAATATGGAGCTTTTGAAGGTTGCAAGAATTTAACATCGGCAATAATACCTAATTCCGTTGTAGAAATTGGTAATAGAGCTTTTTGGGGCTGTGCGAGTTTAACATCAGTAATAATTGGTGATTCTGTTGAAACTATTGGTGACTGGGCTTTTCTTAACTGCGTAAAATTAGAATCACTAATATTACCTAACTCTATTACAGAAATTGGTGATAGAGCTTTTTCAAGATGTAAAAGTCTGACATCAATAGAGATACCAGACTCAATAACTAAAATATATGGAGCTTTCAAAGAATGTACAAATTTAGCATCGGTGATAATTCCCAGTTCCGTAACACATATTTTTGGAACTTTTGAGGATTGTATAAATCTAAAAATGATTTCAATACCAGATTCTGTAGTTACTATTGATGCATGCGCATTTAAAGGATGTGTAAGCTTAACATCAATAACAATACCTTCTTCTGTAACAAATATAGGATATATGGCATTTGATGGATGCACAATGCTAACATCAATAGAAATACCAAGTTCTGTTACAACTATTGAATGGAACGCATTTAGTGGATGTACGAATTTAGAAAAAATAATAATCCCCGATTCTGTTGTAGATATTGAATTTGATGCTTTTGAGGAATGCGAAAAACTAAAAGTTATCTGTACTGCTGGTTCTTTTGCTGAGCAGTACGCAAAAGAAAACAACATTATTATTGAGTTGATGTAAATTAACATTCTCATTATTCACATTACTTATGACCACGGTTTGCGATACATGAAAAATGTTTAAAAATCAGCCTACACGTTGTCATTGATACGTTTTTGTATTAAAACGAAAAGCGATTATTATACTTGCAGATTTTTTTGATGTTTCAACAGACTACTTACTTGGAAGAACAGACAACCCACGTATTTATATGTAATTTCTAGTCGCACTTCCGTTTGACCTACCGCCTTACATGAATTAAAAAAGAAAAGCACGACTTCTTAAATAAGATAGGCGGCTTCTGCTTTTGAAAACTTGACATATATTTAGTAATTTGTCTAACACCTGTCTAACACTTTCGCTTTTAAAACGGTTTATTGATAAGTCATAAAAATCCGCAATTCTATTCCCACGCACCTTGTAAGCCGCATAATTACTGGCTTTGTGCAATGTTCACTACATCTAAAAAATGTTAAGTATTGCATGGTTTACAAAATTTAGGTTCCGGTGGGCAACCGTGCAGGTTCAAGTCCTGTCAAGGGTATCCCCCCTTAAATTCTCCAAGAAATTGGAGAATTTTTTTATGCTATAGAAAATTAATTGGTCTCTACGAAACGCGCGCGCAAGCGCGCTTTGTTCTACCCCAAAATACGTATACAAAGTCAAGAAAATGCACTTGGCTGGTGCGATACTATAGCAAGCGTTAATCCAAAACGTGATTTGAGCGTGAAGTGCCTTGTGGTGAACGAATGTAGTGTTTTCGTAGAAAATACAGGAGGTGATTGCGTTTGACCCATGATATGTTAGATGAAGTGTTGGCCTATATCGATGCCCATATTCATGAGAAAATCACATTATGTGATTTGTCTGAAATAGCTTGTTACAGCCCATTTTATTTTAGCAAGCTATTTTCGGAGGCAATGGGCATGCCTGTTACTGGCTATATTCGGATTCGCAAGTTACAACATGCCATCATTCCATTGCTGGAGGGGAAAAAGGTCATTGACGTAGCACTTTCATACGCATTTGATTCGCATGAAGGATTTACGCGCGCGTTTACGCAACTTTTTGGTTCGACACCCAGCAAAGTCAGGAAATATCTTATTTCGTATGAAGTACCTGCCTATGCTGTGCCAATCATTTTAAAAGAGAGGACTTTACCCACTATGGAAATAACCGACAAAAACAACCTGCAAAACAATATGCATCAACTTGTTTTTGAGTTTTTGGAGCAATCTATTGAGGAAGCCAAATTAGGGTATTGCACGAAAGTAGAAGTCGTATTTTTGCCGGACAACAGCGTGAAAATTACAGACAATGGAAGAGGTATGCCTTTGTCAAAAGATGTATGCGCAAGTAAAACTGTACTGGATAAAATACTAGCAGGAAGGCCAATTACTAACGCAGAGTACAGCCAAATGGGCGACCTTGTACAAGCAGGGTTGCAAACGGTTAACTCGCTGTGTGAATCCCTGTAAATTACTGTCTGCAAAAGGCGTGACAGGTTTCAGCAAAGCTACGTACGCGGTATTGCCCAGCACGACCTTATTGTAAGTGATGCTAAATGCACTTCGGGAACAGAGGTTATTTTGAAGCCGGATACGGCTATATTTGGCGATATGGCATTTTCGCAGGAGGTAATATGTGACTGGTTAAAAGACAAGTCGGCAAATATTGTTGGCTTTGAGTTTGAAATGTACAAGGTTTAACGGCTATAGCATCAGGGCAAACGCATGAAAGACTTCTCGACCTTTAGCGTCGCAGACTGAAATCATTTTGAGGAATTCATTTCCTCAAAATGCCAAAATCGACGACCAGATGCGAAGCATCAAGTCGATTTTTTTCACAAATCTCTCGTTAAAAGACCAAAGGAGCGTAGCGACAACGTCTTTTAACGAAGGGCAAATGCTTCATGCGTTTGCCCTGGCTATAGCACCCTTTGTCCACCTTTGGCATAAACTACAATACACACCACGAAAGGAGGACACGGCATGAGAAGAAACTGCTACGAGGGCTGCATCCATTACGGCACCCAATTTGAAATAAAGGAAGAAAGAAGAGAAGAAAACGAGTTCAGATTCTCTCCATTATATATGCGTATGCGCCGCCATAGCTTGCGCCGCGGGTTCCCGTACTAAGAAATAAAGTACAGAGCAATTTCCTATAACTATATGAATCCATGCATGCTTTCGTGTGTATGGATTTTTTATTTTGCAATCCCCCATTTTTGTGATATATTCTTAGGAAATACCCGAAGTTCAAAATAGCAACGAGGTAATAATATGAGAGCAGAAGTAAAGCACTTTTTAGACGAATATCTCGACCGGTTTAAAAAAATGGATATTGGCGTAAGTTCACTTATCTTGTTTGGCTCGCAAGCAAAGGGCACTGCCACTATTTCTTCCGATATAGATATCGCTGTAGTAACTGACGGCGAATTATCCCCTTGTGCCCGCGGCCAATTGTTATCACTTGGCGACGAAATTGATATGCGGTTCGTGGTTAATTTGTTTTTCACCACAAAAATTGGACTAAAAAATGCAACGGATGACTTTGATACTAATAAATACATCAAGGAGGAAGGCGTGGTATTGTGGCAATCATCAGTTATTTAGAGTATTCGAAACGGGATATGAAGTATGCACGAGACATGTTTTCGCTCAAAAACTACGACCCCTGCGGGCGTTTTTGCCAGCAAAGTGTGGAAAAGCGGCTTAAATATTTTATAGGGAAGCATGGGACAACCGACGACCTGCGGATACTGCAAATCCATTCTTTGGCCAAGCTGTATTACAGGGTGTGCGAACTTGCCGGCCATGACATAGACAAAATCATAAGAGGCGAATTGCATCAACTAACCGCGTATTATTTCGACACCAATTACCCATCCGAAGACAATATTGAACTTACGGAAGAAATGGCAGCAGAGGCACTTGAAGTAACCGAAAAAATGAATAGCTGGGTAGATTCATTATTAGCCCGGCATAAACCGGAGGAACTCTAATGAACAAACAAGCACATGCACGCCCAACCCCCAAATGGCCCAAGCGCGCGGTAGTAACCAACGGTATGCCATATGGCGATAAACACTTGCATTTTGGGCATGTGGGCGGGTGTTTTATCCATTCGGACATATACGCACGCTTTTTGCGTGACCGTATTGGCAAAGACAATGTAATATACGTAAGCGGAACCGACTGCTATGGTTCCGGGCCGGAGGTAAAGCACCAATTGGCCAAGGAAAACGGCTTTGCAGGCACTATCCAAGACTTTGTCACCGCCAACCACAAAGCCCAGAAAAAGGTGTTGGATGCATTTGGCATTAGCCTAAACCTGTTTGCCGAGTCGGCATTTGAACCGGCGGGCAGCCGCCATGCGCAAATGTCGGAATGGGTGTTTAACACATGGTACGAGCAGGGGTATTTGCGGTTGGAAGAAATCCAGCTTTTTTACGACGAGGAAAACGAAGCATTTTTGAATGGCAGGCAAGTAGAAGGCCAATGCCCTGTAAACGGCTGCCAATCTGAAAAAGGTTACGCCGACGAATGCGCACTGGGACACCAATACGACCCCAAAGAGCTGATAAACCCCAAATCTGTAATAACAGGCAAAACGCCAACCCTCCGCCCTAACAGGAACTGGTATTTCGACCTGGAGCAGTTCTGCGGCGATTTGAAAAAACGCCATGCACTGCTAAAAGAACGCGGCATAAGCCGTAAGTTTTTGCTGTCTTATATCGAAGATTTTCTGAAAGACCCCGCCATTCTCATCAGCAAAGTGGATAATTTGGATAACCTGTACGATGCCTGCAAAAAAATGCCTGCCCACACGGCAGACATTAACGAGGATAAAAAAACCGGAACGCTCACCTTCAAAGTGCTGAAAGACCGCGAGGTTGCTTGCGAAACTTTACGCCAACATGGTATCCGCTTCCGCACAGGCACGACATTAACACCGTTCCGCCTGACGGGCAATGTAAAATGGGGCATACCTGTGCCCGAAAAAAACGGTGTAAACGACCAAACCTTCTGGGTCTGGCCGGAATCCCTTTGGGCCCCAATGTCGTTTGTGCAAACATTCTTGGAGTTGAGGCAAAGCCCCGAGGCGGCCATGCCGCCTTCCGGAGGAAGTGTAGGCGGGGATTGGGGTGTGACCCTCAGCGAAGCTGAGTGGCGCGAATGCGCCAGGCCACCCGGCCAGCAAGCAAGGCTTGCGAGAGGGCAGAGCCCCATTAAATGGCAAGACTGGTGGTTTCATGACGATTCGCAAGTGTATCAATTTATTGGCGAAGACAATATCTATTTCTATGATATAGCAGGAATGGGCTTGTTTATGGCATTAAATGACAAGGCCGGACGTGACCGCCAGGCGAATTTGCCCGTGGTTATCCCCAACCGTCATGCATTTTTTGGCAATAGCAAAGCAAGCAGCAGCGGGAATGTACGCCTGCCTTCGCCTGAAGAACTGCTGGAATGCTATACTGCCGAGCAACTGCGTATGCATTTTGGGCATATGGCTTTGCAAAACAATAGTGTAAAATTCTTCCCCAAAGCCGTATTCAAAAAATGGTACGAAGAAGCGGCAGAGCCGCCTCCCGAAGGAAGCGGAAGCGGGATTCATTCCAGCTGTAGCGGCGGGGTTTGGGGCAGCGCCCCATTGAAAAAAACTCCCCCTGCCGATTTAGGCGATATCCAAGGCTTTGACCCAACCCTGGCAGAAGGAAACCTGCTGACAAATGTATTCAACAGGCTGGCGCGCTCATGCTTCTACAGCTTACAGCAATACTTCGATGGCAAGCTTCCAGCTACAGCAATATCTGCCGAAGCAAAAGAAGCTTGCGATAAGTTAATTGCCGACTATGAATTTGCTATGTACCGCTTCGAATTTTCGAAGGCGATAGATATGTTGGACAAGTTTTTGCGCGATTCCAACAAACTATTCGATGCAAAAATGAAGGACGCTAAAACCGCAGAAGACAATATTCTGCGTACGCAAACACTGGTAGATGCCTTCCATGCCGTAAAAACCGCCGCAATTCTATTGCATCCATTCGCCCCGGAAGGCACAGAACGCCTGCAAGAATACTTGGGCATCGGTGAATGTCTATGGGACTGGGCAAACATCCACGAGCCACTTAGTTTCTTTATAAATGAAGCACATGCATTCAAATTCCTTGAGCCAAGGGTGGATTTTTTCTTAAAACACCCAAGCCAGCTTATCTAAGAAGCTATACGCATGGTTTGGAATGTTGAATTGGCGAGGCGTTTTTTCGATAGTTTTCGTTAGTGATGACGACATGTGCTGTAAGCACACGAGGAAGAAGTAACGGAAAATAGCGACAAAATGGCCGTCAAGATAACGTTTCAAATCCATGCGTATAGCTTCTAAAACAGACCTACCGTCCGACTGTAACCAAATCGCGAAGCCCTGCCAAAGTCGATTCGCCAATGCCTGATACGTGAATTAATTCATCTACAGAAGAAAAACTGCCATGTGTTTCTCTAAAGTCGATGATGCGTTGCGCCATTGCCGGGCCAACTCTTGGCAGGGTTTGCAGTTCGGCACTTGTCGCGGTGTTTATATTCACAAGCCCCCCAGCTGTAACCCCGGAGGCTGCGGCTGGAGCCTGCTCTATAAGTACGTATGGCACATCCTCGCCAATGGCGGGGATTATTATTTGCATGGCATCACTAACAACTGCAGCCAGGTTAACACGGGCAAGATTCGCATATTCCGTAGCCCCGCCTGCCATCTGTAACACATCTCTCACTCGTGACCCATAGGGCAGTTCAAACACATCCGGATTATTTACCTCACCAACAATGTGTACAATTATGATGCGTTCTTCTTCTGTTGCCGGGGGCTCTGCAATAACAGGACTGTGCTCTATAACATCCGCAGCGGGTGCCGTTGGGCTATGCAGTATATCATGCGGCTGTATAACCCGACCCGGCTGCAACCGTGAATACACATAAATTAAACCGACAGCAACAACACAGGCCACGCCTAAAATTATGAAAATGTGGTCTTTGATAAAATTTGTGATGGTATCTTTCATGAGAACGCTCCCTTTTGAGATTGGCATAGCTTTGCAAGCTGCCTATAGAATACGGCGCCATCGGTACTGCCCGCCACGACTTTAACATTTAAACTTTGTGCAAGGGTTTTTATTTTTGTGCCATCTAGCATCTGTTTTTCCTCTACTCCTGCGCGGAACGCGTTTTCAGGCAGAAGCAGGATATCTGTGCTTGCTATCTTGCCGCTTAGCTGGCTTATCACATCCTGACCGGTTATAAGCCCGCTAACAGTCACACTTGAACCAAAAAAATTATTTTCTATTGCATGAACCGTTATTTTTGCATGCGGGTGTTTGGATATGAATTTTACGGCCATGCTGCGCATAAAGCCCGCGGCAGCTTGTCCTGTTGCTATGCCAATATGAACGGAAGGGGGTGGCAAAAGCTTTTTTGTAGGAGTTTTTTTCAGCATTTCCTTCATAAATTCCCGCTCGAATAGGCGCATCACGCCAACACCGTTATCAAGTTGAGGGAATGTTCCGTAATGTTTGTATTTTGGCAAAGGCTTTCCGGCTAGAATATACCACTCGTCAGCTAAAAATACAAAATTGTGCGGCATAACCTCCTGCCATTTTTCTATCTGTGAAATTACATCCCGTGCATCCTGGGGCGCAAACGGCTCCAGTGGAAAAAGCCCTTCCCTGTGCCGTGTCAGCCCAGCCGGTACAATCGCCAAACTTTGCGCGCATGGCCCAAGCGCCGCCAATGTTTTAATTGTGTTATCAAGCTCCGCGCCATCGTTAAGCCCTTTGCACAACACAACCTGAAAATGCATCTGAATACCCGCCCGGCTAAAAATTTCAATCGCATCGAATAGGTTACGTGCCTTGTCCGTTCCCATCATTTTTGCCCGCACATCCAAGTTTGCCGCATGCACAGATACCCTAAGCGGCGAAAGATGATACCCCGCAAGTCGTTCAATTTCCGCTTCGTCCAAATTGGTTAGTGTTACATAATTCCCCAACAAAAAGGAAAGCCTTGGGTCGTCGTCTTTAACATAAAGCGATGGCCGCAACCCAGGGGGCTGCTGATCCACAAAACAAAACACGCATTGGTTGCCGCAACGCTTTGTGTGCGACATTAGCGACTGTTTAAATTCTATCCCAATATCCTCGTCGGGGTCTTTTTCTATTTCAAGTTCCCAAATTTCGTTGCCGGGTTTTTCTATTTCCACCATCAAATTTTCTTCATAGATACGAAATCGATAGTCAAGGATATCACGTACTTCTTCCCCGTTTATCGAAAGCAAAAAATCGCCGCCGGATATACCCATTTCAGCGGCGATAGAACCTTTTTGTACTTTAGATATTTCATGCTTTATCACAAAATGCCTTCTTTCTTATAAAAAAGCAGCTTTGCCCTGCGGGGCTTGGGGCAGAGCCCCATTCCAAACAAAAAACGCAATTATGTAAAACAGGGTTGACAGATAAGCCCGGTCGTGTTAGGCTAGATAACTGAATCGCTATTTGTCAAGAAGACAGTGCCCCAAGGTAATGTCAGGGTATCACATGTCGCCGCAAATATCAACAAAAAATAAAATATAAATTTTTACCAGCGCGCTAAGAAGGGGTTGTTACGGTGGAAAAAAACAGGGTGCGTCCCACGCAAGGCCCGGGCCCAACAAGGGCTACCTATTCACGTATTGCCGAAGTATTGGACATTCCAAACCTAATTGAAGTGCAAAAAGAAAGCTACAACTGGTTTACAACGGATGGATTGCGGGAGGTTTTCCGCGACATCTCCCCCATTACAGATTTTAGCGGAAATTTAGTGCTGGATCTTGTCGATCTTTCTTTAGACGACAAACCAAAATACTCTATAGAAGAGTGCAAAGAGCGGGATGCGACGTATGCCGCTAGTTTGCGTGTCAAATGCCGCCTTCACAACAAGGAAGTTGACGAAATTAAAGAGCAGGAAATTTTTATGGGCGACTTCCCGCTTATGACGGAAAACGGCACATTTATTATTAATGGAGCCGAACGTGTTATCGTTAGCCAGCTTATGCGTTCGCCCGGTATTTATTACAATATCGACCACGATAAAGTGGGTAAGGTGCTTGTTTCGTCCAACATTATCCCCAACCGCGGTGCATGGCTGGAGTTCGATTCCGACTCTAACGACGTGCTTTATGTGCGCATAGACCGCACACGCAAAGTGCCCGTTACTGTTTTAATCCGTTCTCTTGGCGTTGGCACAGACGAAGAAATTTTAGCAAAATTCGGCGAAGACCCTAAAGTCCTTGCCACTATAGAAAAAGACATTGCCAAGTCTTACGAAGAAGGCTTGGTTGAAGCATATAAACGCCTGCGCCCCGGCGAGCCACCTACGGTTGAAGGTGCAGACCAACTGCTTAAAAACATGTTTTACGACCCTAAACGCTATGACTTGGCAAAAGTTGGGCGTTATAAGTTTAATAAAAAATTAGCACTTGCTGCACGTGTTAAAGGATATGTGTTGGCAGAAAACGTAATAGACCCTAACAACGGCGAGGTTTTATATGAAGCCGGTGAGGAAATTACGGCGGCAATTGCAGACCACATCCAAGACTCTGCTTGCCCGCACGTAGACGTTGTTGTGGAAGATCGCACCGTACGTGTGCTAAGCAATATGGCCGTTAAAGTAGACTCATATCTAGAGCCTTTTGGCCTTACAGCCGACGAGTTTGGCATAAAGGAAAGGGTGCACTGGCCTGCGCTTCAGGCACTTCTTAAAGCAGAAGACAGGGAAGAGCTAATAGTAAAAATTAGACAACACATGAATAAACTATTGCCGCGCACGGTTACCTTCTGCGATATAATGGCCGCCATAAGCTATGGTATAGGCATAGATGCAGGCATCGGCAGTACAGACGACATTGACCATTTGGGCAACCGCCGCATTCGTGC
>Ga0131853_10016745_pt1 | contig 13360 bp, 8 predicted proteins | sample TergutLab28metaG_FD_92764 | JGI IMG/M metagenome (GOLD analysis project Ga0131853, IMG submission 92764) | Labiotermes labralis P1 segment gut microbial communities from Petit-Saut dam, French Guiana - Lab288 P1 (version 2) (version 2) | ecosystem: Host-associated > Arthropoda: Insects >...
CCTGCATAAGGATACCACACCACCCCAGCCAAACCACAACGTAACACCAACACGCATCGAACCAGAGCAATACAACCCATGAAATAACTCAACAAATAAGTCGCAGGCTCCTGAGGATGGACGTATTAACATCCGAAACAGGATGGATGAATTAACATCCGAAACATGTTGAGCATTAAATAATGAAATAGAAAAGTAAGTGACCTCAAGTTGGTCTCTCTTTATTCAAGTATGAGTCGGTTTAATTGGGCGCGGCTACATATAATCATTGGTATTAATTCTAATGAATCAAAAGTTTATCACACCCTTGAAAACGTAAGTTCATCTGAATTATAAACAAGAATTTAGGACATGCCTTACAAAGAACACATTTCGACAGCATTTAAAGACCAGTGCCTGATTGATTCATAATGAAATAATCGCACTTTATTATAATAATCATAACAAACACAACATACAACGTTTGGCCAAAATGCGAAGTTTCTTATTGCTATAGCATTTCGTAAGTAGAGTTCTTTACCTCTGAATTTGAAATGTTTAAGTCTGCGATATAATTCTTAAGTGGATATAACATGCAATTTAGAAAGTCAGAGCTGGAACAGCAAAGAGAGTGTTTACAGATGTGACGTGTATAAAGTGTGACTGCACAATCTGTCACGTAACTACATTTTTTTTATGAAAAACACTTTCTTGTAACAAGAAATTCAGAGAAATCTGCTGCCATGTACACAAAACACAGCAAAAAACAGTCCTGTTCCATTCAAGTTAATTTTTTTTTAAATATACCTATACATAAAGAAGTACCTAGGGATTTTTATTCGAAGTTCATATGAAACAGATGTTACTGAGAATAATAATGTTAAACTAACAATAATTACATTCATCGACAGTGGAAAAATACCAGCGATATACATAATTTATTTTACAATATTTAAAATTTTATTATATCCACTAATACCTCTATAGATTCAATAATAAATAAAGGAGTATATATCGAACGTGTATGTGACATGAAAGCTCCTAATTTTTACGCGCAAAACTAACATATTATTAAAACCTATAAGGAAAAATTTTACAAAAATATTAACAGAAGAAAGTAAATTAATTTTTGCGCGTACAATATTTCTATACATACTTCAATATCAAAATTATTTAATTCTCATGAGTGATAAAAGGCTCTTTTCAATTATGGTCGCAGCTTCACATAATGATGCCGGTTTAATTCGTACCTGAAAACATGCAGATGATAAATTTGTTTATAATAGAATACATAAACTTGTCTACAAATGACTAAATTACTTCAGTTAAGAGCAATGTCGAAGAAACTGTTAAAAATTGTTGACAGACCTGCAAACCACATTCTAGTGTACGTGGCATTTTAAATGCATGTTCTTAGTTTTGAAACAAACTTTGTCAAAAACTACAAAATTTACATTCATGAATTCATAAAACAAATTAAGGCAATGAGCACCAGAAAAACTCAGTGCCTAATACAGAAGGCTATGTTTATCGACACATAATTAATTTAAAACAACTCATGTACGCTATTCTGTGTTACGTTAGAATATCATCGGGACTCTACATGGCTATAGATTACACAGAATCATGGCATGGGAAAGAGGGTGTATTCTAATACTGTATGACTAAATATGTTAAATGTACCTCCCCGCGTAATAAACAAAACCGTAATGAGAAGGTGCGACACGAAGTTCGCTTATTCTTTTTTTGTTCCTCTGTGCAATTTATTTTAATTGTCCCATATATTTCACAAAACAGAAGGCCTCCTGTAACAGTAAATATACGCAATGACTCTGTCTAGCACGATAAGGCGAATTCATGTTGCAGGGATAGAACTTCTGTAACATCAGGAAGATACATACTGAGTAGTAAAATTGTATTCTCTACGTATACACAAATCATGCTGTCTTGCCACTCAACGTATCAGTTCTTGAGGATGGGGAGAGGAAGGGTCCCACACAGCTGATTGTCCGAGCTGACTTCATTACATATAACTTCGTGACCGTAAAAGTCGCTTTATTAAACTGGTTTATTCGTGTAGTGGACAGGAGTTCACAAAAATTCGTAAAGTAGAGAATGGAACAGACCGGACACTTTTCTTCAATCGAGTGGCATAAGACGGCAACGACGCGAGAAATGTACGAAAACTGAACAAAGTACAAAGCATAAACAGTTTTATATCCAGGTGTAAGGCACTCGCTGGACCAGCTGAAAACACCACCATTTTTTTTGTGTGTGTGTTTTGCTGATCTTGCATCTCAGTTTATTTATCTTAGTAATTAACCAACTTGATGCCCAAAATTTTTGTTTTACAATAAGTTTATTTCATGACTACATGTTTCGAACACCATGTGCTCACCATCAGAAGGTCAAAATTATACAGCCTCTGGTACCATTACACCTATAGGTGGCCGTCCCGTGCACGGGAAGCCTGCAACACGGATACCACTCCAACCCATCCACACGGAATCTCCAACACACGTCGAACCAAGAACAATACGACCGATGTGGTAATTCAACAGCACAGTCGCAAGCTCCTGATGATGGATATACTAATATCCGAAACATGTTGAGCACATAAGAAGTGAAATAAAATAGCAAGTGACATCAAGTTGGTCTTTTATTCTTCAACTGTGCAACTGTTGGTTTTAAGTATCAAATTGCTCACTAATGCATGGATATGAATGTTATCAGAATGTGGAATTGTTCAACTAAGTAAGGTTACTGCAGTCCTCTTGCAGAATTAATTTCAAGGAACACACGCAAACACGCATTTGAATATGCCGTGTCGTTTCTTCATCTTGTGGTTCCGAAAGAAGTAAAAGTTATGCAGATTTTTCTCTAACACAAGGACGGTTTTGTTTCAAAGAAGTGTTCGCGCATACACAAAGACCTTTTATACGTAAAAGGCAATTTACATTTAGAGGACCCCCTTCTAATATTATTCGAAGGACAGTCATACATTTAATAAAGTGAGACTATCTGTTTATCAATTTAGAAGAAAGATATGCCAAGACACGTTACCAAATACTCCCACGTCATGTACCTAACTTAGCTCCTGAAGTTTACCGTTATCTCTCTCTCTCATTGTTCACTTTGCTACTCGCCCTCTTATTTACTAATGCTGCGGTTTCTCCCTTCATCATATTTCTGTCCCCTATTCCCTTCATATCACCTCACCCCTTCTAGACATCATTAACTAACACACTCCCTTTCAACTACAATACAATTCGTACTAAAAACATATTCTAGGAGAAGCCTTTACCATTAAGAATGTACAATATCTGAATTTTAATCATGAAGAAGTAGTTAAGTTATATTAACTACTGTCACATTTGACAACAAACATTTATTATTTGATATTAACTACTCTCTCATTTGACGAGTGTTGATTAGTTATTTCCTCTCCAATCGTGTTACAATGATTTGACAAATATTTAAATTTACGTTTAGACCTGTATATTTGCGCGCGCAGGGTAGTTTCATTGACGCTCCCAAAGGAGCAAAATATATTTTCTGTGTCCTGAGAAGAATATTTGCACCTCAAATGCTGGAGTCTACCATGTATACCTTAATATATTTTTTCCCCATTTCGCAGTCATGATTAGGGCTACAAAATAAAACAGGTTAAGTATGGTACACGTCGGGGAATGACACATGTACACAATGACACATGTCCACATACACTTTTTGTTTATTCGGTAGAGTGACTAGGCTATAGGCTGGAAAAATTAAGACGTGTGACAAGTTTAGTGGCCGGGGGGGGGGGGTTAGACTTGCATTTTGCAAATTAGTAGTTTTAGAGTGGGTTCAGGAGAGAGTCCAACAGCGAGTAGGTGGATGAGCTAGGGTGATAAAGTAACAATTCTTAGATATCATAGATGACGTGGAAATTATTGCATCTGACAAATAGCAGGGAGTTCAACAGGGACTCCAAATCCTTGAATTCGATAATCATGCTAGAGAACATATAATGGGAATAAGCAAACAAAGAAATGAATTTTTAAAATCGGTTTATACAAGCTACACAAATATCAAAGCCTTAAGAACACTGGAAATTTTATTAAATTTTATTATTCATTTCTCACAACATGACATTTGTGTAGCCCATCATTGCTAACAATACTCCACTGATACAGCAATGATATTTTTGTAGCCCAGCATTGCCAACAATACCCCACTGCTTACAGTAATAATATTTGTGTAGCCCAACATTGCTAACAATACTCCACTGCTTACAGCAATGATATTTGTGAAGCCCAACATTGCTAACAATACTCCAGTGTTTACAGCAATGATATTTGCGTATCCCATCACTGCTAACAATACTCCAATACTCCACTGCTTACAGCAATGATATTTGTGTAGCCCAGCATTTCTAATAGATGTTTTTACGGCGTCACTTTTCAGTTTGAAGTTAAAAATTAATGAACCTATGGAAAAATAAAATGAGAAAATATAAGGGAGAAGATCATCAACATATCTTCCTAATATGCATGATATACTACTTGTAAACTGAAAATTATAAAGACGGTATAGATTTGAATATTTCAAGCGGAATATGACAAATTAAAAAAATTCACTGTCTGTATTTTAGCAACGAATTCTTAGTAAATAAAATAGGGTTCGGACAAGAACCATATGCAAATATCAAGACAGTAGGTTTAAAAATTCTGCTCGGAATTTCTCCTAATAATATATAAAGAAAGAGCCTGCTTTGTTTATACGGACGGTACATACATTACCATGCCTCGGATATTTCACAAAGTCTGTAGAAACATTAATAATGAGTAGGCCCGCGTTGTATAAGAAGGGTGTGAAAACTTTTTAATCCAGAGGTATAAGGCGCAATGTTAGAACTGAAATCTATGCTACCAGGGACCCTAAATTGTGATTATCAGAACTTATCATCTCTTACCCACACGCAAGGTTGCTTAGTAAAAACAAAAGAGAAAAGATGCTACCTTATAGCATCCATACCCTGTGAACATTACCAAACCAAACACATAATAATGAGCTGGAATTAAAGGCTTTTTGGATGCGGCATAAACATTCTACCCCCCCCCCCTCTACCTTGTCCCTCTAACTCTGACTTCTACATCTATCTCTTTGATTGATGAAATTGTTACGAGATGTACGTTCGATTGCTACCTGCTGTTTCATCGACACAACCAGTACGAGCTCAACGATATGTGATGCCTCACTCAAGCTTCATTCAAGGCACGATAATACGAAACGCAACAAGGTTTTGTGACTTTAATTCAAAACGGATGAGCTCAACGACCTAGGGTCAAAAATGTATATTCTAATACCATATAACCCTCTGCTATTTGAATAGGTTGATTTATGTGTAATACCATAATAGTTCTTAAAATATTGATGGTTCTCAAATACATAAACACAAGAGGTTTCAAGAGTGTTATATTTTACAGTACAAGATTATTTGTGCAAATGGTGCGGTTTTATTGTACTTTAACGCATTATAACAGGTAAATAATTCCTTCTTTATAGAAATCTTCACTTATTTTGGCAAGGTAAAACGCACACAGAAGACAAATTCATCTAATTCTTAATAAAGACTATCAGTAAATACAAGAAAAACTTAATGTTTAACATTCTATGAGCAGTAAACAGTATAAAACTTTCTGTTAAAATCTGGCATTAAATACTTAAACCTTTAAAGTATTTTATACAATTTTTGAAGCAATACAGAGGTAGCCTAATTCTACAAAGATGTTGGAATGCTTCAAGAACCTAAAAACACGACACCTAAAGGAAAGTCATGTAGAGCATTTTTTTAAACTGCTTTCTGTGTAAGGAAAGACCAATTTCTGCGGAATTGTTCTCCAACACTTTAAACTTTTCAAAAATAAACCTAATTTCAAACATTTTTATGGTTAATTTTTGTTCCCATCTGGAACGAAGGACCAGTTGTCGTTATCAAAAGCAAGGCCGAATGTAAATTTCATGCTGAATTCATTTTATTAACTTGCTGTTGTGTCTGCGTCATTAAAAAATATGTGTCCCTCTTTGGCAGCCAAACTCTTCAGAAAATAAAGATAGAACCCAGATATGCTAACAAAATTTTAAGATCACTGCGAGATGTGCAATGCCAAAGTATAATCAAAATTGGTCCACTATTTTAGAGTCAGACCAAAGGGCGCATTTACCACTGAATGATGAATTTGTAATTTAATTTGACCCAAAGAGGTCAAGATGTGCCTTATTTGAGAGGTCTTTCTCTAATAAATACATAAAATAAGCAGTAGCAGTAGTAGCTGTTGGCTAATGAGTAAATCAACTGGAGTGTGTATGGGGTAAACACCCAATTACTGTCATGCTCTGGGAAACCATGAGGGAACTGTAATTAGGTGAATAACGACCGGGACAAATAATATGTTCCGTTGTAAAAATGCACAAGTATGGGCCTAATAGTACTGAATGTAAATGTTCCGAAATATAACAAATATCCATTATTATTATCACTTCAAGTAACTACCATGTACTTTAAAAAAAATACGTGATATGAATGCGTCAATATGTATAATTTCTACGCCTATTCATCCGTCATTTCCTGTTAATTTTAAAATTGTATTCGGGTCTTTTTATATTTACGTGTTAATTTGCATGCAATATTATTAAGGCAAAACCCACATCTATTCAGTAATATAACTGAAACTTATTAATGCCGGTTTGTATTATTTGGCTTGCTCACATCCTGCTGTTCGTGTAAGTGATAACTAAAGCATCGTACAAACGGTGAGGTGAACAGCAAAACAATTGACCGAGATTGCAACAACACGAGTTCGCGGCCATATTTCAAAATTCAGTAATTTTAATACTAGACTTAGGCCTATATAAGTGGTCTAGTCAAGCGGAAATTAATTGTGAAATTAAAAACATATAAAAGATAACATCGCAGTTTGTACCTGCTACTTTAAAATATTGGGCCACAATGTGTTGCCACTTGTGACAGCCAAGTTTAAATACAGTCTGATAGGCCTACAAAAAATATAGTAGTAGTAGTAGTAGTAGTAGCAGCAGTAGTAGTAGTAATAGTAGTATAGTAGTAGTAGTAGTAGTAGTAACAGCAGCAGTAATGGTAGTCTTTGTTGTTGTAGTAAGATGAACAAAATTCCGGAAAAGCAATATTTGGGTGCGCTACTTTTTGGCATTACCACATTCGTTGAATTTCTGCAGTATTATCATACGCTGACTGTACGTATTGGCTCCAACGATAGTGCTGATGGTGTTGTTTAACAACAACAACCACAAAGCTCAAAACATCGGAACTAACATTTTGTCGGTATATCATTTCAGTAAAATGTGACATAAGTACGGATAGTAAACGCCCATTTTAATAACATTTCGCCTATTACAATTGGTTAACAATGGCTCAAACTGTTTATTAAAGCTGCATTACTGCATCTACTTAAATTCTATTGTTATTTCCTCTTGCAGACATTATATGCCAGTTGTGGCCTCTAAGAATCCCGTCTTTGTAACCTGTCATTCCTTAATTATAATGGACATTACCCTAGAACGGAGGTTCAGAGCAAGTGATTGATGTTGTGGTGGTGGCTGGGCCTTTGTGTAAGGGGTGGTAATCAGAAGGGAGGAGCTAAAGCTCCCCTGGATTCACTAGTTGAAGAATTAGGTAGTTGGGGGAGGATGGTGTTTGGAAGCAGTGTCGGTGAACGTATGTAGGAGAAAGGGCACATCCCTAGAATATCAAGTAGCTGACCTCTGAGGGAGGGCTTTACCTTCTCCCACCACATGGGGCCATCGCTGATTAATGAGGACGAAGCACAACTGGAGATCCATCAGAGCAGTTTTTATTCTAGGAAATCAAGATACATGACTATGAAGGCTGAAAAATTAAACTAGGAACTTTATTTATCTGCTGCAAGCCGTTTGTGTTGTGCACCCGCAGCCTGGTTGTCGCAATTTACGAAAAAAAACAACTTTAAAAGTCATTGTAGCCTGTGTAAATCATTCGTATGAAGAGTTGCCTAGAATTTAGGTGGCACCCCGCAATGGACTTGGTGCACAGTCTATTTAGTATTAAATAGAAACTGCTGAAAATTGAAAACCAGAAGAAAAATTTCGAAGTGTTTCCGGACTGTACTCAAAGATGCCGTTAGCATGGAGAGCATAAATTAAAATACAAAAAAACAGTTTTCTATTTTCAAGCCCAAAAGCCATGAGGAAAACTGGAGGTGTAATACCACTCATTTCTAACCTCGGCATTAGGTGGAGATTAGTGGTCTGCTTCACGCCTCGGCCGCTTCTCCACCGGCACCCATTAAAAAAGAGACTGAAGACGTCTTACAGCCGATGTGAAGCTTTAGAATACAGAAAAATCTCTTTCTCCTGCCAGCAATCAAACCCTAGTTCCTAAGTCATCCAGGCTCTTACCTAGGCAGTACACCAATTCCGCTATCCCAGGCTGTAGTAATTCATACGGCATGGATTAAATTTTTATGTTTTGCTGACCGTGCATCTGAGTGTAATCTTAGCAATTGACCAACTTTATGCACAAATTCTTATTTTAAAATAAGTTTATTTTATTCTTCTACATGTTTCGAGCACTTTTGTGCTCATCATCAGGATGTCAAAATTGTATTGTACAGCATCTGGTATCGTCAAAATCTGTAGGTGGCCGTCCGGACGACTACTGACAGAGTGTGACGAAACCAGATGCTGTAAAATAAAATTTGACCTCCTGATAATGTGCACAACAGTGCTCGAAACATGTAGAAGAATATAACAAACTTATTTTAAAACAAGAATTTGTGCATTAAGTTGGTCAGTTGCTAAGACTGTACAGATTAAGTTTGTTTTTCAGAAGCTAGCTGTTGCTCAACAATTCAAAAAATTCAACTAATTTTGGAATCCGAAGGTTTATTTACCTGTTTACGACAGCCGGCCAGCGGTCCCATGACAGAGACAATGAATGCAGAGCACGGCTGGTTGCCGTGTTTCTTTAAGATGTGTTTTAATATTATTCTACCGTTCACGGCTACGCTTTCCAAATGAATGTTTCCTTCAGGGCTTCCCAACAAAATCTATGTCACCGATAAATTTTTATGTAAATCTGCATCCTTTTTTTCCTGTGGCGCTGCGGCCCAACACGGGCCATAGCCTCCTCATTCTTGAGGTTTCTAGATCACACACAACGACGCATCACAGTCGGTAGGACTCCTCCGGACGCGTGATCAGTGCGTCGTAGAGACGTCTACCTGACAACACACAACACTCACAACAGTAGGACATCCATGCCGCCGGTGGGATTCGAACCCACAATTTCAGCAGGCGAGCGACCGTAGACGTACGCCTTAGACCGCGCGGCAACTGGGACCGGCACAGTCCGCAAACTGCTATTTGAATACAACAAGCACACTTAAGGACAAACTCCATACCCTAAAATTGTGACTGGATTTGTTATAAACTATTAAAATTTTTAATAGTGAGTTACGTTCTAGCAGTCATGTGTTTTAAGAAGAAATCCGATTCTCAATACTTAGAGTAAAGGGTTGTTCCCCCTCTTAATTTGTTTCAGCAATTCTAAGTTTCACACCTGGAATTCACTGTTTTGTCTAACTGTCATTCCATGCTGTTACAACAGAAAGCAGGTTTACTTTCAAAATATTTTGGATTTGTCTAAAGTTTCCCAAAGGAAATGGAAATAAACATGGTGTGCCTCTTCACAAATAAATACCAAATCGAGGGTGTGTGAGATGAAGAAGGCGCTGAGAAGGATATTTTGACCACTGAAATGGAAAACGTCAAGGAAAAGGAAACACTTAAATAACTTTTAAGTGCATCTAAATAATACAGGAATTCAGTTCCTGCCTCAGGGGAAACACATTTCGTCGTTACTGCAAAGACCAAACAGTAAAATATTATTAAGGAAAATACTTGCTGTTTATTCTGAGAGTAATGTAAAACACGGAAATGCACTGTGTAGACAGAATCGGACACTACAAAAGGTAAAGAAGACAACACATGTGGTAACAACTGTACTTTACACGGTTAAATACTGCTTCTTCATTCCACTCACGGAACAAAACAACATTATACAAATTCAATGTCAGTAGCTCACCAAGAAGTTTAGGCATCCTTATAGAAATACAGAGAGATGAATAGGCGGATTACCGTTACTGCTGATGAATTTGGTTGCTTTAAGTGCGTACAGTATCTTGTAGGGAAAACACGTAATTTAGAATCCACATTACGCATTTCAGAAACTATGACATACATACTCAATGATTTGATTGTGTTTTCAGAGTATTTATTACTCCCTCAAAGCAAAGTATACAAATAAAACCGAAAGGGATGGTGGCAGTACAGTTTTTGAATTTCGTATGTATTCCTACGAATGCACGTGTCTCTTTAAACACTACACACTTACTAATACCGCTGCAAGATTCCAATGTAATGGCGGAAAAGACAACACTAATAAAATAAGAAGTGGTACATACATACATAATACATACACACATACATACTTACTTACTTACAAAAATATATACATACGCATATACACTCCACAGATCCCTGCAGCTGTCACAAGACAATGGGATGTGGAACATGTCAAAAGCATATAAACATATAAAATGATTACACTGTAAGGATTTACACAGTCTGCACATACAAAAAATTCATCCACGGAGTAAAAGGAGTGTGCATATAAAAATTTTTAGAGCTGCTTTAAACTGTGGCTTTTCATTCTTAAAGCTTGTAATACTTCGTGGTAAGCTGTTAAAAATTCTGATCCCAGAGTAGGATGCGACTTTGTGAAAACAAGACAGGTTAACAATAGGTCTATGTAAATTGTGTTTATTTCTTGTATTTATACTATGTAATGACGAGTCAGAAATTTATCCTGATTTCCAAAAAAAAAAAACTCATCAATGAGTATATATATTGGCTTGGGACTGTTAAAATCTCTAATTTTTTTAATAGTTTTCTACATTACGTTCTAGGCTGTGCACCCATCATAATTCTGATTAACCTCTTCTGCAGATTGAATATTTTCCTACTGTTTCAAGAATTTCCCCAGAGAATTATTCCATAACTCGCAGTAGATTGAAAAAGAGCAAAGTAAAATGATCTCAGAGTAACATTATTGCAGATATATTTTTGCCTAACCATACAACATGCTACATTAAGTTTAGGAATTATTTGAATAATGTGGTTCTTGCAATTAAGGTGACTGTCAATTTGTATACCAAGAAATTTTAAATTTACTGCTTCTTCTATACACGTATCCTTATAGCTAATGGTCAATGCACAGTATGGTTGATTTATTGTTACAAATTTCATTATATTTGTTTTTCCGAGTTTAAAACTGACATATTAGCTGAATATCATTCAATCACACCTGCTAACACTAGGTTTGCTGATGTAGAGAAATCTATAAAATTTCTGTTATAGATTATAACACTAGTGTCATCAGCAAATAATATCGGTTCTGCAAGAGAATTTATTTGCAATGGAAGGTCATTTATATAAACCAAAAGTTGTGGAGGTCCTAAAATGGAACCGTGGGGGACACCGTGCTTCAATATTCCCAATGAGAAACTAAATTATGAGTTGAACTGGGTGATTTTATTTCTATCTTCTGTTTTCTATTGGTCTTATTTTTAAATAAATAACAACAAAAATAATCTTAATTAGACCAATTGTTTCATTCTGTATATAAAACATTCATTATGATAAAAAGTCCCACTTTGTTTAAAATAATCACATATATCATTTACTAAGAAGTGACGTGTATCTCACGTACAAGGCGACAACCTAATAACCGATAAGGCACCTTGTGCAAGCAAAACATCTTCTACTGGGACATTAGAAGAGTAAAATATTGTTAGCAATATTGATAAACATGTTGCCGTCAAACATTACGTCTCTTTATTGCTTCTATCTATAATGCTACATGTTTCGGTAGCAAGAAAGGGTAGTTATGTTGTCGACATGTTCAGTAATATTGAAATGCGCGATATAAAGAGATGAATTCCATTAAAATAGATAGTATACTTATGCCATTTTTTATTGTTTAAATTAAATTTCTCTTTTTCAGTTCAGAATAGTGTAAACGGAAAGTGTGTAAGACAGAGAGACAGAGAGTAGATTTTGATCATAGAGAAAATTCTGAATGGGTAACAAAGTCATAACTGCTCTATAGAAGAATTATCACTGTAAAATCAAAGTTAAAGTTACCATGTAAAAACGGTATATGGAATTAAACACACAGTTGCACAATTTGTACCCTCAGCACTGCATCAAGACAAGTGAGTGGTCAGTCTCACCCCACGACAGATTTACCGCATTACAAAACCATCTACCTTGACAGTATACTTCGTCCGTTTTCTTATTTGCTTCTGGAAAAATGCATTTGTTATATCTTCAAGTAACACCTGACTGATCCGTACCATATCATTGAAAATTTACCTTCGCTTTATCAACACCAAATAATATAAGCAGTTACAAACATGTCGTTAAATTAACTAAAACTTACGAAACAGATCTAATTATTTTTGCTTGGCTATTAAAATAAAGCTATATATTAGGGCCGTGTCGTATCGTAAAACCTTCAAGCACTTTAACTTAATCACACTTATTGAATTTATCTGGGTCTTGACACTTTTAAAAAACAGGGTCCAAATTTTCGTGAAGTGTACGTCAGTGTCAAATTGGTGAACCCCTTTTTCTCAACCCTGTCGATAAAAGCAGCAGGCTATCCTGAAACGTCCGTGTCAACATACAAAGCTACATGATGTCAAACCCCTAACGATTAGTCTGAACGTAAAAAGGTAAAGCAGTCCCATTACAGGCCTGGACAGGCCCAGAGGGTTCCAGAAAGTTAAGGTTCCCAGATTTCGTGACAAAGGCACAGGATGGTGGTAGGTTGTCAGCCTTACACACCGGCCGCATATACCCCCAGGAAATACTCCTGGTACTCATTTCTGTTAGAGGCTGAGTCAACCCAAGGGCCATAGTGGGATCAGAGGGATTTTATATCAGTGAAATTTCCACTGACACCAGCTGGGATCGAACCGGCGACCTACCGATTTGTATCACAGCACCTTAACCACTGTGCCACCGCGGTACCCTGTCTGAACGTACTCTACTTTAAAATATACGAGCCACCACATTTTGAAATTTATTTTTTTATTATTTTTTTATTTATTCCTCCCCCCCCCCCCCCCCCCCCTTCTTCTTTTTTTTTCTCTAAAATTTTTTTTTTTTTTATTAAAAAAATAATCATTTTTTTTTGTGTCTTTTCCCTCTTCTCCCCCCCCTCTCCCAACAGGAGAAACAGACATCATAACTTCCC
>Ga0131853_10016746_pt1 | contig 13359 bp, 10 predicted proteins | sample TergutLab28metaG_FD_92764 | JGI IMG/M metagenome (GOLD analysis project Ga0131853, IMG submission 92764) | Labiotermes labralis P1 segment gut microbial communities from Petit-Saut dam, French Guiana - Lab288 P1 (version 2) (version 2) | ecosystem: Host-associated > Arthropoda: Insects >...
GAACAGATGTCGCAAGCCGCGGTCATCGTGCGAGACGAACTTAAATTCGTCACGCAGATGCTCGTCGAAAACCGCGCGTGGCAAGGGACTCGCCTCACGTTTGCGCTGCAGCCTGCGCAGGCCGCGCAGGTCGATGCCGCCTGAAACAAAGCACGCACGCCGTATCGCTTTCATGCGGCTTCGGCCTTAAGCGCCGCCGCCAGCGCGGCGAAGCGCCCCGCGCGCCGACCGGACACGAACGCCCATGCGAGGTGGTGTCCATGGCCTTTCAATAACAAACCGCCCTGTCCGGTCGAGCCGGCGGCGAACAGACCCGCGATCGGCTGCCCTTGCGCATCGAGTACACGATGCGTCGTGTCCACACGCAAGCCGCCTTCGTTATGCACGAACACCGCGCGCACTGGGCCGAGCGCGATGAACGGCGCGCGCTTGAGCGCGTTCATGCCGTTTGCGCCGGCAATGCTTTCACGCAGCGTGCTCGCATCCATGCCGGTTTTCGCGGCCAGCGCTTCGATCGTGTCCGCTTCGTTGTAGACGTCCGGGCGATTGCGCCGATAGTCGGCGAGGTAGGCGTAAGCGACGCCCGGCGCCGTCGAAATGAAATGCGGCCAGCGCGAATAACGCTCGGCGATGCGGCTGTCGATGACGATATAGCCGACACCGTCCGGCTGATCGGGCAGCCGGTAGGCGGGCCGGTCGGTCTCGTCGCCGAAGCGCTCGCCGCGCACGTTGACGAGCAGTGCGCCGTCTTCGAACAACGCGAGCGCGGGAGCCAGCGCCGTAGTGAGGAATTTCATGAGGAACGGCCGCAGGATCGCATCGGGCAGATGCTTCATCGACCATTGCATCAGCGCCGCCAGCGAGCGCCACGGCGGCAGGCGGCGCACGAAGTTCTCCTGCATCGGCGCGATGAAACGGATTTCGGGGCCCAGCGCAAGATCGCCATTGACGATCTGCGCGCCGCAGCGCTCGGCCATCGACTGACCGTCGCCGGTCGCGGTCGGATTCACCGCGCTGACCTTGGCTTCCTGCGGCCCCATGAAACGGCCCTTCAATTCGGGGCTGTTCGTGAAGTCGCCCGCCGCGAGAATCACGCCGCCGCGCGCATCGATGCGCCGCGTCGTGCCGTCGCTGTGCATGACCAGCACGCCGCGCACATGCCCCGCTTCGAGCACGAGTTCGATCACCCGCATGCGCACACGGATATCCACACCGCAGCGCCGCGCACGCCGCGTGAGGTGGTAGATGAACGAACGCGAATTCGGCAGCACGTTATGCATGCGCGGCACGCGATGCGGCGGTTCCGGCATCGGGCCCATGAACCGGACGCCGCTGTCGAGCAGCCACTGGAACGTCTCGGGCATCGCATCGCAGAGCACGCGGCGCAATTCGTCGTTGTCGCGCCCGGCCAGATCGCCCGCGAAACCGGGCATATCCTCCCAGTGCGCGAGCGGCGTATCGGCGATGCCCTGCGCGCGTTGATGCGGCGTCTGCGACGCGCTGACCGAACCGATCGACCATGCCGTCGAGCCGCCCGGCGCGTCGTTCTTCTCGAGCAACGTAACTTGCGCGCCCGCCCCGGCCGCTTCGATCGCAGCGGCCAGCCCCGCGCCGCCGCCGCCCACGACGAGCACGTCGACCACTTCGTCAGTCTGCGGATAACGCCGGGTTTGCGTCAGCATGGACCTGCGTCCTCCCGTTAGACGAGCGCGCCGTTGGCCTGCACGATCTGCCCGTCGACCCACGAAGCCTTGTCGGAGACGACGAACGCGACGACCTCCGCCACTTCCGCGGGCAAGCCGATGCGGTTCAGCGGGCTCATGCCGGCCGAGCGCTGCTTCGCCTCCTCGGTCTTGCCCGCGCGGAACAGATCGGTATCGACGGGGCCCGGCGCCACCGCATTCACACGCACCTTGCGCGCGGCCAGTTCCTTCGACATCGAACGCACGAGACACTCGACGGCCGCCTTCGTCGCGCTATACGGGCCCACTCCGGGCACCGCATGACGCACGAGCGAGGTCGTCAGCGCGGCGATCGATCCGCCATCGGCGACTTCACGGCCCGCCGCGCGCAGCACGTGAAACGCGCCGACGATGTTTACTTCGACCAGCCGGCGAAAATCCGCGTCGCCGAATTGCGCGACCGGGGCGGGCGGCACGTTGATGCCCGCGTTCGCCACGACCGCATGGACCTTGCGGCCGAAGTCGCGCGCGACTTCGGCAAACACGGCATCGACGGCCGCGGCATCGCAGATATCGACGCAGTAGCCGCGCACGGTCGCGCCATGTGTGCCCGCGCTCTGTTCGAGGTCGCGCGCGGCGCCGGACTGGCTCGCATACGTGAATGCCACGTCCATGCCTTCGCGTGCCAACACGTCGACGCACGCAGCGCCGATACCGCGCGAACCGCCGAACACCAGCGCCAGGGGTTTGCTTCCGCTCATTTCTTCTCCGATCCAGTTTGTCTAAAACGTTGATGCATTAATGCGTTGATGCACTCATGCCGCACGCCGGGCGAGCGCCGCGCGGGTTGCCTCGATGGTGGCTTCGATCCCGCGTTGCAGGTCGTATTGCGGCTCGTAGCCGAGTTCGATGCGCGCGCGCTCGATATTGAGCGCGCCTTTCTTTGCGCTGAGCAGTTTGCCGCCGAGCCGGTACGGCCCGCCGCCGCCCACCGTAATACGCGCGCCGGGAATCGCGCGATTGACCGCGGCGGCCACATCCGCGATCGACGACGCCACGCCCGTCGCAACGTTGTAGCTGTCGAAGCGATGCGTTTCTTTGTCGAGCGCAAGCAGCAGGCCCGCAACCGTATCGTCGATATAGACCTGATCGACGGCGAAGTCCGCACCGTGCGGCTCGTGCAGCGGCTCGCCGCGCAAGGCCGCCTCGACGAACGTGCGCGGGACGCGCAGACGCGGCAAATGCGGGCCGTACACCCAGCAGGTGCGCACGTTGATACATTCGATTCCATGCTCGTGGCCGTACACGCGTCCGTAGTGCTCGACCGCGAGCTTCGTTGCGCCGTAGACGCTAACCGGGCGCTGCGGATGATCCTCATCGATGCAAGCCGCGTTGAAATCGCCGTAGGTTTCCTCGGTGCTCACATGCACGACGCGCTTCACGCCCACGATGCGCATGGCCTCGAACACATTGATCGCGCCTTCCACGTTCACGCGTTCCGCCTTCAACGGAATGTCCGCGCACGGCAGAACGCCAACGATCGCCGCCGCGTGAATCACCGCATCGGGACGATGGTCGCTCATCAAGCGCAGGACGAGCGGCCACTCGCAGAGGTCCGCCGCAACGGGCGTCAGCGCCGGATGACGCGCGGCCAGCGCAGCGAGCGCGGGGCTGATCGCGATATCGGCCGCCACCACGGCGTCGCCGCGCGCGAGCAACGCCTCTACGACCGCCGCGCCAAGCCAGCCGCCGGCGCCCGTCACCAGAATCTTTCGCATGATCGTCTCTCCTCGCCGGGGTTCAGCGCGGTTCGGGCTCCTCATCGGTCGGCGGGCTCGTGATCACGAGAAACACCAGCGTATCGGTGCCGGTGCAGTGAAACGCGTGATGCACGCCGGGCGGGATATAGGTCACGTCATTGGCGCGCACGAGCCGGCGCTCGCCGTCGACGATGAGCACGCCTTCGCCCGATACGACGTGATAGATCTGCTCCTGCACCTTGTGCACGTGATTCTCGACATAGGCGCCCGGCTCGTAGCACGAAATCCGGTGATCGAAGAAGCGGCTGCCGCAGGTCTCGGGCGTCACGATCGCCTTGGACAGCGCCTGATTGAAGTGCCCCGGATACTGAATCCACATCAGCTCGGCGAGGTTGCGCGTCACCGCCTGCTTCTCCTTGGCGGCGTTGGCGAAATGTTTGTCGTCTGGAACGATGGTCGTCATGGTCCACTCTCGATGCCGGACAAGCCGGTTGATTAAGACTGCCAGGAAATCTGCATTGTGCGCACCGTCATCATGCGCTCTGCCGCAGCACTTCGTCGGGATCGGGCGCCGACACGCCGAGCAGGCGATCCTGCAATGCCGTATCGGCCGCCAGCGTCTGCGCGCTGCCGCCGTAGGCCACCTTACCGTTGACGAGCACGTAGGCGCGATCCGCCATCGACAACACCGATTCCGCATGGTGCTCGACGATCACGAGGCTCGCGCGCGAAGTCAGTTTCGCGACCGCCTCGCGCACTTCGTGCACGACCGCCGGCGCCATCCCTTCGAACGGTTCGTCGAGCAGGATCAGACGGCTCGGCACCATCAGGGCACGCGCGATCGCCACCATCTGCCGCTCGCCGCCGGACAGATTCGCGGCCTTCGAACGCATCAGCAGCTTGAGCTTCGGAAACAGCGCCCAGATCTCTTCGAGCGATGCGCCGCCTGCGCGCGCGCCGAGCTTCAGATTCTCGTGGACGGTCAGATTCGGGAACAGCCGGCGGCCTTCGGGAACCAGCGAAATACCGAGCCGGTTGATGCGATCGGCCCGCAGCGCGCCGATGTCCTCGCCAGCGAAATTCACGCGGCCGGCGCTCGCGTGCAGCGTCCCGGTGATCGTGCGCAGCAGCGTGGTCTTGCCGACGCCGTTACGGCCGAGCAACGCGACGACTTCACCGGCATAGACGTTCAGATCGACGCCTTCGAGCACCGTGCCGCCGCCGTAGCCCGCGCTGACCTGCTCGAGTTGCAGCAGCAGCTTGCCTTGCGGCGCGCTCGCAGCTCCTCCGGTCGCGGTCGCGGGTACCCGCGCCGTGCGCGCCTGCGAGGCGGCGGCATCGCCGAGATAGGCGCTGATCACCTGCGGATCGCGCGCGACGTCGGCGGGCAGGCCGTCGGCGATCAGGCGCCCCTGATGCAGCACCGTGATGCGGTCGGACAGCGCCAGCACGCGGTCGATGTCGTGCTCGATCAGCAGCACCGCATGCGAGCGCGCGAGACTGCGGATCAGTTCGGCCACCACCTTGCGGTCCGCTTCCGCGAGACCCGCCAGCGGCTCGTCGAGCAGCAGCAGCTTCGCGCTGGTGGCGAGCGTCATCGCGATTTCGAGCAGACGCTTTTCGCCGTGACTCAGTTCCGCGCAGAGAATCTCCGCGCGATCGGCGAGACCGACCGCATCGAGCAGCGACCAGACGCGCTCGTTCGCTGCGCCGTTCGCGTAGGCATCGCGCAGGAATCCTCGCCATTGATGGCGCGCCGCCTGAACCGCGACGCGCACGTTCTCGAACGCGCTCTGATTCGGAAACACGCTGAGAATCTGGAACGACCGGGCGAGGCCAAGGCGTGCGCGCTGATAGGCGGGCAACTGGGTGATGTCCTTGCCTTCGAATTCGATCCGGCCTTCATCGGGTGCGAGAAAACCCGTCAGCAGATTGAAGAACGTCGTTTTGCCCGCGCCATTGGGGCCGATCAGGCTGTGCAACTGATTGCGCTTCACGTCGAGCGAGATGTCGTTCTGCGTCACGATCGAGCCAAAGCGCTTCGACACGTGCTGGATCGACAGCACCACCGCGTTGGCGCCGCCGTCCGCATCGAGCGGCTGATACGGCGTGATGCGCGCGGGCCGCTCGGGGATGCCCGGGCGCGTGAGCGTCCAGCGCGGACGCCTCCACACGCGCTGCCAGAAGCCCTGGATCCCTTCGGGCGAAAGCAGCGCCATGATGATGATGATCGGCGCGAAGAACAGCCACCAGTTTTCGGTGATCGCGCTCAACCGGTCTTCGAGCACGATGAACACAATCGCGCCCCAGAGCGGCCCGAGGAATTGATGAATGCCGCCGAACACCGCCATCAATACCGGATCGGCGGCGTGCTCCCAGTTCAGGTTGTTCGCGTACACGCCCTGCAGCAGCAGCGCCATCAGCCCGCCCGCCACGCCGATGACCGTGCCGGCGATCAGGAAGGCGATCAGGCGCGTCGTGTACACGTTGTAGCCGAGGCTCGTCACGCGTTGTTCGTTGTCGCGCAGCGCCTGCATCAAGCGGCCGAACGGCGCGTGCGCCAGGCGCCAGAGCACCCACGCGAGGGCGAGCACGACCGCCACCGTGAAAATATGGAACGACCACGCCGAGGTGAACAGCGGCCGGTTGATGTTCTGCAGGCCGTTTTCGCCGCCGGTCACATCGGTCCACTTGTACGCGATTTCGAAGGCGATCTGCGAACACGCGAGCGTGAGCAGCGAGAAATACAGCCCTTTTCGACGCAGGATCAGCGCGCCGATGGCGAGCGCGAGCACGAACGCAAACGCCATGGCAATCACGAGGCCGGTGATTTCGTTGCCGCCCCACATGCCGTAGGTGATCGCGAGCGCATAGCTGGCGCATCCGAAGAACACCGACGCACCGAACGGCACCAGCCCCAAGTAGCCCATGAGGAAATTGGTCCCGGCCGCATACAGCGTGTAGATCGCAATCTGCGTGGCGCTGTCGATCGGCATCCCGATCGCGAGGGTCCCCGCCGACACCGCGACGAACATGATCGCCATCGCGATCACCGGATGCTTCCACGGGCGCCAGCGCGGCCCTTTCACGCGCTGCGACGGCGTGCCCACGTTCGCGGTCGTGTCTGTGCGCACGGTCATTCGAAGCGCTCCCACTGCTCGCCGAACAAGCCGCGCGGACGCAGCAGCATCACGAGAAACATGAGGACGTACATCGACGCCGATGCGGCATCGGGCCGGAACTGGATCGTCAGCGACATCACGAGACCCACCGCGAGCCCGGCAACCACGGCGCCCGGAAACGACCCGAGCCCGCCGATCGCGACGACGACGAACGCGGGCATGATCGCGTTCGCGGCCATCGACGGCGACACGGTCCACAGCGGCGCCGCCAGCACGCCGGCAATCGCGGCCAGTGCGCAGCCGAGCCCGAATACGCCGGTCAGCACGCGCGGCAGATTGATGCCGAGCAGTTCGACCATTTCCGGATCGCGGCTGCCCGCGCGCAGAATGCGGCCGTAGGGCGTCCACGCGAGAAACGCCGCGAGCGCCACGAGCGTGACCACGGTCACCAGCAGCACGGCGACGCGGTATCGGGTGATCAGCAGCGGCCCCGCCACGACGATGCCGGAGAGCCAGGCGGGCGCGTCGAACGGTTTGCCGTCGGCGCCCCAGAAAAAGCGGATCAGCGCCTCGATCAGCAGCGAGAGCGCGAACGTGACGATCAGACTCGACAGCGGGTCTTTGCCATACAAACGACGAATGATCACCACCTCGACGACCATGCCCGCGATGCCGACCAGCACCGGCGCGAAGATCACGGCGGGCCAGCCGAACATCTGAAACAACTGATACGCGGCATACGCGCCCAGCGCGACGAACGCGCCGTGCGCGAAGTTGATCACGCCAAGCAGACCGAACGTTATGGACAAACCGACCGCAATCAGCACATAGACCACGCCGAGCACGAGTCCATTGGCCGACTGCGATACGAGCATATCGAACATGATGTCTCCCGAAACGTCCGGTCGCGCTGCGTCACAGCGACGGCATGTTGCAGCCGATCTCCTGCTTCGTGCCGAACTGTTTCTCGGTTTCCGCGGCGGTATCCGACGTTTCTGTCAGTACATCGAAGTAATCGTATTTGTCGGTGATATGCGGCTTGACCTTCACCACCACCGATGGACGAATGAACTGGTGATCCCATTTCCGGTAATAGACCGGCAACGGACCATCGGTGTCCTTCCAGTTTTCGAGCTGCGTGACGATCGTCTTCGGATCGGTGGATTTACCCGCGTTGATCGACTCGATCAGCGAGCGCATCGCGATCCAGCCGGCCCAGCCCTTGTCCGACGGCGGCTGCCCGTACTTCTTCTCGAAGTCGGCTGTGAACTGTTTTTCCGCGGGCGGGTTCTTCGGATCGTTGTAGTACCAGGGCTTCACGTAAATGCCCGTCGAGGCTTGTGGACCGACGTTCCAGAAGTCCGTATCGGTCACGGCGACGGCCACGTAGGGGATCTTGCCGGTCATGCCCATCTCGTTCCACTGCTTGAGGAACGTTGAAAAGTCGCCGCCCACCAGGCCGCCGAGCACGACATCGGGCTTCGCCTCGCGAATCTTCAAGATGTACGCACTGTAATCGGACGTGTTGATCGGCACCGTATCGGACGCGACCTCGGTCATGGCGTTGGCCTTGAGCTGCGCGCGCGCCGAATTCACGATGTCCTGGCCGAACGCGTAGGAGGGCGTAAGAAAATACACCTTCTTGCCGAGCTTCGACAGATACGGCATCAGCCCCGCGATCTGCACCGGCACGGTGGCCTGGGTGCGGAACACGTAGGGGCTGCATTCCTTGCCCGTGATTTCGCTGGCCGCCGCGCCGGGCAGGATCAACGGAATCTTCGAGCGGTTCGCCACGCTCAGCATCGCCAGCGCGGACGAACTGTAATTGCCGCCGACGACAGCCACCGCATGGTCCTCGTCGATGAGCTTTTGCATGTTCTGCTGCGAGACCTGCGGATTCGCCTCGTCGAGCCAGACGAGCTTGATCGGCCGCCCCAGCACTTTACCGCCCGCCTGCTGCACGGCGATTTCGCTGCCGCGTTCGAGAAACTCCCCGATCGATGCGCCCGGACCCTGCTTCGAATACAGCAGCCCGATCACGACCGGATCGTTATTCTGTGCGAGCGCCACGGTGCTGCCCATCAGGCCGGCCATGACGGCGACGAGCGAACGAAGCGCCAGCCGCCCACGGGAATGGCGAAGATTCATGCGATGTCTCCTGTTTTTTATTGGAAACTGCAACGACTACGCGATATAGGGCTTGCCATACACCGGCTCCTTGTACGGGATCGGCGGCAGTTGCCACGTCCCCGTCGAAGGCGGCCGGACTTCGGCATCCACGTGCACGTCGATGACGCACGGCCGGCGGTTGCGCAGCGCCTGCTCCACGGCCTGCCCCAGATCCTGCGGGCGCGTCACCGTCACGCCGTCCGCACCGGCCGCGCGCGCCCACGCCGCGAAGTCCGGGTTGTAGCGCTCGCCCGACTGGCCCTTGTAAAACGCGGTACCGAGTTCCCTGCCGTCGAAGAGGCCGTATTGCAGATCGCGAATCGCCGCCCACGCGAAGTTGTTCCAGATGACCCACACCACGGGCAGGTTGTATTCGACCGCCGTGCACAACACGTACGGCGCCATCGTGAAGCCGCCGTCGCCGACCACGGCCACGCACGGCCGATCCGGCGCGGCCAGTTGCGCGCCCATCACGCCGCAGACGCCAAAGCCCATCGACGAATAGCCCCAGCTGTTCAACATGCTTTGCGCACGTTTAGGTTTCCAGAATTGCATGAACCAGTTGTGATGCACGCCTGAATCGAGCGCGAGAATCACGTCGTCGGGCAAGGTCTTTTGCAGCGTATCGACCACGAACTCGGGACGCAGCGGGCTCGTGGAATCGCCGAAATGCGGCCGCACGAACGCTTCCCACTGATTCACCCAGCCCTGCACCTCCTCGGCCCACGGCGCATAGCGGCGCGCCTCGATCGCGGGACGGCGCGGCAGCGCGTTGATCAACTGACGCGTGAAGACCTTCGCATCCGCCGCGATACCGACCGTCACCGCGTAATTGCGGCCGAGTTCCTGCGGATCGATATCGACGTGCACGAGCTTCGTCTTCGGAAAATTCCACGAGTAACCGGGGTGCCAGCTCGACGCCGAGCGGTCGTCGAAACGCGTGCCGATCGTGAGCACGAGATCCGCATGACGGCCCGCCTCGTTCGCGGGATACGCACCGTTGCGGCCGATGAAGCCGAGCGTCAACGCATCGTCGGTCGGCACGCAGCCCATGCCGTTCGGCGACGTGATGACCGGAATGCGCAGCGTCTGCTGCAACTCCGTGATCTCGGGTCCCGCCTCCGCAAGCGTCGCGCAGTGGCCGATGAAGATCACGGGCTTGTGCGCGGCGGCGAGCAGATCGAGCACCGCGTCGATATCGACGTCGCTCGCGCCGGGCCGCACCGGGCGATCGAGATGCGAGGCCGGCGGCAATTCGACGTCGGCCTCCTCCTGAAACACGTTGTACGGAATGTCCAGATTGACGGGGCCGGGCCGGCCCGTGACCATCGTATCGAGCGCCTGGCGCAGCGCGAGCGGCAACATGTCGACGCGCGTGGGCTGGAACGCGCGCTTGACGACCGGACGCATCACCTGCGCGAAATCCGCCTGGTTGTGACGGTAAAGCTCCTGGAATGGCGCGCGATTGTGCTGAGAAGTCGGCACGTTGGCCGTGATCGCCATGAACGCCGATGAATCGGAGAGCGCGGTCGCACACGACATCACGAGGTTCGCAGAGCCGGGACCGGTCGAAGTGAGCGTCGCGACCGGGCGATGTTTGACGCGGAAATACGCATCGGCCATATGCCCCGCGCACTGCTCGTGACGCGGCGAGATCAGTTGCAGCGAATCGCGCACCTCGTAAAGCGCATCGAGGATGCCGACATTGCCATGACCGCAGATGCCGAATACGTACGGCACCTTCTCCTTGACCAGCGTCTCGGCGATCAGTTGACCGCCCTTCATCATCGGCATTGCATCACTCCCATCAGACACTAAGCGTAATCAGGCGTTCTTCGCTCATCTCCCGCACGGCATAGTGCGGACCCTCGCGGCCGAAGCCGGAGTCCTTGCTGCCGCCATAGGGCATGAGATCGACGCGCGAACTGGACGTCTCGTTGATGTGCACGCCGCCCACGCGCAACTCACGCGCGGCCCGCACGGCGAGGTCGATACGGTTGGTAAAGAAGCCTGTCGCGAGGCCGTACGGCGTGGCGTTGACGCGCGCGATGGCCTCGCCGGGCGTGTCGAACGGCACCAGCGACATCACCGGGCCGAACACTTCCTGGCAACTGAGCGGCGCGTCCGCGGGCACGTCGACGAGCAGCGTCGGCGCAATCACGGCGCCCTGGCGCGCGCCGCCCACGAGCCGGCGCGCGCCGCGCGCCAGCGCATCGTCGATCCAGCTTTCGATGCGCTGCGCCGCCGCGAGACTGATCACCGGACCGACGAGCGTCGCCGGATCGCTCGGATCGCCATAGGGCAGCGCTTCGACGAGTTCGGTCAAACGCTCCTGTACCTGGGCAATGCGGCTGCGATGCACGAGCAGCGTCTGAATCGATGTGCAGACCTGACCGGCTTTGCGGAAACTGGCCGCGACGATCTTCGGCAACGCCTGATCGAGATCCGCATCCTCGCCGACGATCGTAAACGCGATGCTGCCCAGTTCCATCTGCGTGCGGCGCAAGCCGGCGCGTTGCTGGATCGAGCGGCCGACTTCGGTGCTGCCGGTGAAGGCGAAGAAGCGGACGTCGGGTTCGTCGATGAGCCAGCCGGCTACCTCGGCGCCGCCGTGCACGACCGACATCAGCCCGGCGGGCAGTCCGGCTTCCATCAAGGCCGATGCCATCAGGTTCGCGATGGTCGGCGTGTGCGTCGACGGCTTGAGCACCACTGCGTTGCCCGCCGCGAGCGCGGGGGCGACCTTGTGCGCGACCGTGTTCAGCGGAGCATTGAACGGCGTGATCGCGCAGACCACGCCCAGCGGCACGCGCAGTGTGAAGCCGATGCGGCCCGCCTGCTGCGGCGCGCCTTCGAGCGGCACCATTTCGCCGACGAGCCTGCGCGCTTCTTCCGCCGAAAGACGGAACGTCTGCAGACAGCGCTTGATCTCGCCTTGCGCGTCGGTCAACGTGAAGCCGCTTTCGGTCTGCAACGCGGCAACCAGCGCGTCCATATCGCGTTCGAGCAAGGCGGCGGTCCTGTCGAGCACCGCGCCGCGTTCGTGCGGTGTCAACTTCGATGCGACGAACGCCCGATGCGCCGCCGCGACCGCGGCACGCACCTGCGCGTGCGTGGCCACGTGCAGGCTCGCACATGGCGCCTGACGATATTTGTCGAGTACCTCGCTACGATCGCCGCCGTCGGTCCAGTGGCCATCGATCAGCAATCGCACTTCCTTCAGTACATTGAATGAATCGGTCATCGAAGCGGGCTCCACACGGTTGCGGCCAAGTGTAGTGCCGCAATTTTGTGTGGGGAATTACTGTTTTCCGAGACCCGCTATAGTTTCAGCTTATGGCTCCGAGCCCGAGTGACGCTCTCGAGAGTTACCCACAGAAAATGGGGAGAAGCCTGTGGGTATCTCGCCAGCAAGCGCGCCATGTCCTTGAGTACAAACGAACTCTGCGGGTAGCGGGCGATGGAGGCGAGTCAGGCCGACATCCCGCTCGGGCCACGCCCAGTTGTCCACAGAAAACGTGAGCAACCCTGTGCATATCCTCCTGACACCGCCCTCAACCCGTTGATATAGACGGACTTTTTCGAAACTCCCCGCCTCGCACCAGCGGCGCCCCGGACAAACCCTGCCCGCTCCTTTCGATTGGTCTGATTGGTCTGATTGGTCTGATTGGTCTGATAGATCCGCGTAAGCCCCATCTCGACAGCCCGCCGCGAGGCGCTCACCATCGGACGGTCAGTTCGTCCCGCGCGGGATGGGCTGATCCGAGTAACAACGGCGTTTGTGCGGCTCTCCCTGCCATGCGGGGCGAGCCGTTTTTTCTTGCGCGCGCGCTGGCAAGGCAAGCTTTTTGCTCGCAGCAAAATCCACACGGCGACGCGACGAGTCGCGTTAAACTGGTGTGCCGGGGTCAATCGGCGGTCACGCAGTGGTCACAAACAGTGGGATCTGTGCGCCGGCGCGCACTGGTTACTGCACGGCGCGCAGCCGACCCCTTACAATGAATCTGAATCAACTACCCCTGGCACGAGGACAACATCAATGCGCACGACCGGGTCTTCAGGAACGATGACGCTGCTCACCGAGCATGACGCCGAAACGGGGCGCGAGGTGCGCTCGCTGCGGCTCGAATCGGCGGCGGACGGCAAAAGCCTGTTGCTGATCGAAGTCGACGAGCGCAAGCCGGGCATCCACCGCGAGGTGCGTTACGAGATCACGCCGGCTGAGCTGATCGCAGCGATCCGCGCACAAGGCGCCGAACTACCGGGGGAGTCGCACAACCGGTAATACCTGCCGCTCCGGCAGGAGCTGCGCATGCCGTTTTTTCCGACGGCATCCGCGCACGCCTTTTCGCGCATACGCGCCCCGCAGTTATTATGGATTACTGACGATCAGGCTTTCAGAACCTGCCAGACAATGAAGATGCCCGGCACGGCGAGCATGCTGTGCGTGACCAATGCCAGGCCGATCAATGAGGTCCGCGCCCTGCCCTTGCGGCGCGCACGCGCGAGCACCAGCAGGCTGACGCCCACACAGATGATCGATGCAACCGCAACGACGGCGAGCACAATTTCGAGATAACCGTCCCCTGCGAAACCTTCGAGCACGCCATCGGCATACACGGTACC
>Ga0131853_10016747_pt1 | contig 13359 bp, 13 predicted proteins | sample TergutLab28metaG_FD_92764 | JGI IMG/M metagenome (GOLD analysis project Ga0131853, IMG submission 92764) | Labiotermes labralis P1 segment gut microbial communities from Petit-Saut dam, French Guiana - Lab288 P1 (version 2) (version 2) | ecosystem: Host-associated > Arthropoda: Insects >...
GAAAAAAGTTTTAATAGTTTTAAACATGGCAAAATCCTCTTTTTAAGTTTTTTATAGTCATATTACTGAAAAACAGTAACAGTCGAGTCTGAAATCATTGCTTTTCAAGATGATTTTCAGACGATGGCTGTTACGATTTTGAAGTTATATGACTATTAATTTATTAAGGCTGGGCCTATTAGTGCATCTGCTTGATTTAGAGTCATTTCTGAAATTGCTACAAATGCAAATATTTCTCTTTCATTTAGGATTATTTTTTCTGGAACAAATGCCTTTAAAAAACCTTCTTCTGCTACGGTTTTATATGGAATTTGTATATATGTTTTCTCTTCAAAATGACCATGATTTATAATGATTACAGGCATTGTCTCAAATGTTAATCCATTTCCAGTATCTAAAAAAGCTTTTAGAACTTTTTTTTCATCATTTGCGTAAATTTCAAGTGTATAATACTCTTTCTTAAAACGCTTAAAGAATATAATAAAAACATAGCAAATAGCAGTAGAACTTATTAACAATATAAAAGAAAAATTTTGAAAAACACCATAATTATGAAGTGCTGTTACCATTCCACCAATAAGAAAAGCCGCTGCATGAGCGTAAATGAAAGCTTTAAAAAAATCCTTTCGTTTATATGTAACTAAAATTCCTAAAATAATCGAACTAAATCCTAGAATTGTGATGTTAAATACTATTGAAGCTATATAAATGCTAGTAGATACACTTGCTCCTAAAAGTATACGCCATTTACCAATATTTTCATGTATCAACTTTTTAACTATATAAAAAACAGCAAAATTCATAATTAAATTAACAGCAATAACCATATCTAAGTAAATTGTCATATGTAAATTATACTAGCTATTTATTAAGAAAATTGTCAAAAAAAAATATCCTCCTGTTAAATTTTGTTTTCTTAGAGTTTAACAAAGATGAAATAGAAATAAAAGATAGCAAAGGTGGAAATTTTAGAGTAATTCCTTTGACAAAAGATACGTTAGAAAAGATTGATAGACTTTATAATTTTCTAAAAAATTCAGCAGGAAAGATATTTCAAAAGGAAAATGGAAATTATATAACTATTAAGACTTTTCAAAGCTGGATGGCAGGTATTTCAAAAGCAATAGGCATACCAAAAAATCTTTCACATACTCATAGCTTAAGACATTGATTTGCTAGAAACTTTTTAAAAGCAGATCCAAGCAGACTTGAACAGCTTTCTACAATAATGGGACATAGGTCTATACAAACTACACTTCAAACTACACTTATTTATGCAAAGTCTTCTAAAAAAGATATAGCACAAGGTATGAATAGGGCGTGTTTAAGTAAGCAATAATAACAAACGATAATGTAAGCGGAGACGACTTTGAATGCCCCTTAATTATATAATAATTTAATATTTTTTTTAAGCACTTTAAACGAGTGTTTTATTTTGGTAAAATTTTTGCAAAAAGTGCTTGTATTTTTTTAAAAGTATGATAAAATTATTCTAGAAGAAAACTTTCTATAAGTTGCTGATAATGGTAATTATATCAAATTTTTTATATAATATAATGTGAAAATGTGTAAATTAGAATAAAAATGAATTTTAAAAATAAAAAAATGCCCATTCTTTTTCGTAGAATAGGCGTTTTTTTATTTTTAAAAAGTGATTTTCGCAGTGCAACCTATGCTATCACTTTCTATATTAAATTTTCCGCCATACTCTTCTGCAATTTTTCTGCAAAGATATAGGCCAACACCAGAACCTTTTTCTTTTGTAGTTTTGAAGTCCTCTGGGGTTTCTGAAAATCCTCCTCCGTTATCTTTAAATATAATTTCATTTTCTTTTACAGTTATGTAAATATTACCGTTTGTGTCTCCTATAGCTTCGATAGAATTTTTGATTAAGTTATCAAAAACTATTCTAATTTTTTTTGGTATAACTTCGAGTACTAGTTCTGTTTCTTCTTTGAAAATGAATTGTATATTTGGATAGCAATATTTACTTACTGTTTCTTTGAGCAAGTCATTTATATTGACTTGCTCTGTTATCTCTGCTTGTGGAAGTGTCATTTTAAGAAAATCAACGACCATAGATTCGAGTTTTTTAAGCTCTGAACGCATTTTGTCATAATATTTTCCGTGTGTTTTGTCTACTTGTTCTAAAAGATCTATGTGTAAGGTGATTAGGCTTAGTGGGTTTTTAAATTCATGTGCTAGAGTTGCTGCTATTTCTTCTTGTGTATTCATTTTATTCTCCTTTAATTACAACTATTCAGGCATAACTAAAATCATTCCTGCAAAAATTGTGTGTGGATCTTCAATATCATTTACTGCCATTATGTCATAAATTCGATTTTCACCGAAAAACATATTGCTTATACTTATTAGACTATCGCCTGGCTGAACTGTATACGTTTGATTACTTGCAGTAACTTGATTTTGCTGTGGTTGTGTCTGTGGTGGTGCTGGAGGTTGTGATTCATGGACTATTTCAGGCTGTGCTAGAACTTGTCCATCTTCTTCTACTAAAACCGCGGCAGGTTGTGCCATGGCAAAGGCTGCTTGTGTAGCTTGTAGGCTTTGAACTATAGAAATATGGGCAGTTGTTATAGTTTGCATATCTCTTTCTAATGCGGAAAGCCTATCTTCGCTCCTTATGAAAGCACCTGCTAAAACAAAACTAATAACTATAGTAACAGCACACATACTAATCAAAAGATTAATTGTTTTAGGATTATTTTTCATATCAAGATTTTTTACAATAGAATTTGGTTCTTTTGGTTCTTTTTCTGACGTTTTAATAGGTTTTATAGGTTTGGCTTTTATAGGCTCTGTATGAAGGGATTTTATTTTCTCTATCTCTCCTAGTGGATTTTCTTCTATATATTCGATCATCTGATGATTTTTTTCATAATATATAACAAAACCTTTAGCTTCTTTAAGTTCTCCTTCATCGTCTCTTATGTAGAATGACTTTGAATTTTCTAGTGGGTCTATAGTGAAAAGTACTTGGTGGTCTTTTCTGAAATTTTGATTCATATAACCTTTGTAGCTAGGATTTAGATAAGTGCCATAACCAGGTTGACTTTGCATTAAGCCTACGATTTCCATGCCCTTAAAGTTTTCATTTAGGCGTTCTTTTATATAGCTTTCTGTGTCTTCGCTAGGTACTAGAATGTTATTTATTTCTTCTGCGTATTTTCCTAAAATAGCACCATCAATAAAAACTATATTTCGCCCTTCGATTTTCATTTTCTTGCCTAATAGAAGTGCTATTCTTTCGTCATAGCCTGCTTTTTTAGCGTATACAGATAGATAATTTAAGACATTATCTTCAAGATAAATTTTAAGCCCCTCATCTATATCACCTATTTGTTTAGTATTTTGTGGAAAAAAATCTTTCATAAGTGCCTCCTTAGTGCTAATATTATTTTATAGTTTAATATTAACATAAGCTCTTTGAAAAAAATGTAATTCTTTGTTTCCTTTATTATACATTATTTAGAATAAATTTTCAAGTATTTGGAAAAAATTTTTTTATGATTTATATAAATATTAAAAATAAAGACGCAGTTTCTCAGTTCAATAGGGCTTTTTATAGTATTTTAGAAAAGCTTTTAAGCCCAGAAAAAGATTTAATCTTTTTATGTATAGGAACAGATTTAGCAACTGGAGATAGCCTAGGACCGTTAGTAGGTTATAAATTAAGAGGTTTAAACGCATCTATATATGGAAATTTACAAATACCTGTTCATGCGAAAAATCTGAAAGAAACTATAAAAACAATTTATAGCAAGCATAAAAATCCATTTATAATAGCTATAGATGCAGGATTAGGGCGAAGTGTAGGTTATTTAACAATTGGGGAAGGAGGTATAAAGCCAGGAGCAGCACTAGGAAAACAGCTTGGCCAAATAGGCCATATGTATATAACAGGAATTGTGAATGAAAATAGAGGTGTGCAATCTTTGCAAAATACAAGGCTAGGGCTAGTGATGCAAATGGCAGATATCGTATCGGATGGGATTTTGAAAAAAGGCAACGATTAATTGTTGCTTTTTTTCAAATAATAGTGTATAATAAGAATAGAGATTTTCCAGATTGGGAAATTACACGGTCTTTATTACATAGAGGTGCTTCGAATGGATAAATTAGACAATGTGAGCGACTATGAGTCGATAATTAAGATTCTACAGAAAGAAAATAATGCCCTAAGAAATGAATTGCAGTATTTAAATCTAATACTTGAAAATGATACTGATATTTCATTCCTTCTTGATATTGACAGAAAATTTGTATATGCTTCTAAAGCCTTTTTAGCAGAAGTAGGTATGGCGGATTTTGGATTTATAAACGGTAAATATTATAAAAAAATATTGAAACCCCTTATATCACAAGAAAATCTAAAAGATTTTGCAAATGCCCTAGCAATGGCAAAATTACAAAAAAAGACTGTAACTATTGAGAAAGAAATAGATTTTAATTACAAGGGTGATCCACGCATATTTTCTATTAAAATCACACCAGAGCTTGATCAAAATGGTAAAAGTATTAGTATTATGGCAAGATTTATTGATATTACTAATATAAAAAGCGCACTAGAAGTAGCAGAACATGCGAAATTATCAAAAACTAAATTTTTGGCAACCATGAGTCATGAGATACGCACACCGATGAACGCTATTATCGGTATTTCTGATATTGAGCTTGATAAAGAAAATCACTCACCAGAAACAAGAGAGGCTTTTGGCAAGATAAATAATTCTGGTAAAATACTTTTGGGAATAATGAACGATATACTGGATCTTGCCAAACTTGAAACCGGAAAGCTTGAGCTGTTGCCTGAAGAATATGATACAGTAAGCTTAATAGGCGATATCTTGCAGCTTAATTCTATACTTATGGGCGACAAACCAATAGACCTTATTGTTAAGCCTGCCGAAACTTTGCCAAAGACGCTGATTGGTGATAAATTACGCATAAAACAGATGCTAAATAATATACTTTCAAATGCTATTAAATATACTGATCAAGGAACTGTCTCATTTGAAATTGAAGCTCAAACTGACCATAACAGTGTTAAGTTAATTTTTATAGTTAAAGATACAGGTCAGGGCATGACGAAAGAACAACTTGAAGCCATTCATGAACAATCATCAATGTTTAGTCGTGAAGCCAATCATGCAACAGAAGGCGTTGGATTTGGAATGAGTATCGTCAAAAATCTTGCCCAGATGATGAACGGTAAAATAGTAGTAGAAAGTGAACCAAATATCGGCTCTACTTTTACTATAATTTTATCCCAGCAACCGACGGATGGTGACACAATCGGTAAAGAGCAAGCGACCGAGTTGCAAAACTTTAAGTCTACAAACAAAACACAAAGACCTAAGTTTATACGTGAGTATATGCCATATGGTAGCGTGTTAATAGTAGATGATGTAAAAGTTAATCTGCTTGTGGCTGGAGGATTGATGAAGCCTTACGGTCTTAATATTGACACAGCTTTAAGCGGATATGAAGTCCTTGAAAAAATTAATAGTGGCTCTTCGTATGACATTATATTTATGGATCATATGATGCCAGGCATGGATGGTATGGAAACCACAAAACAGCTTCGTGAGGTAGGGTATACGCTCCCGATTATAGCACTAACGGCAAATGCTATTGTTGGGCAATCCGAAATTTTTATGGAAAATGGTTTTGATGATTTTCTTTCAAAGCCTATAGATACCGTTCAACTGAACAATGTTTTGAACGAGCAAATACGTGATAAACAGCCGTTAGAATTACTAGAGAAAGCCAGGAGACAAAAAGAAAATGGAGAAGATATTAAGACATTTGAAACGCCTGCTTCTCCTCCACCTGATGAAGATATTCTCAGTAGTTTAGAGGAGCAATTAGATCCTTTAGAACTTTTGAAAAAGATAGATGGACTTAATGTAGACGCTGCATTAGAAGCCATGAGTGGTTTACTAGATGTATATTTGGATACGGTTAAGCTTACAGTACGACTACTGCCTGAAAGAATAGATAGAATGGACAACTATATAGATACAGATATGAAATCTTTTACTGTTGAAGTACACGGGTTAAAAAGTGTATTAAAAAATATAGGAGCAGCAGCACTCGGCAATCTTGCTACTTCGCTTGAAAGTGCCGCTTTAGAAAATGATGCAGCATATTGTAAAGAATCCTATCCACTTTTTAAAGTTGGGTTGCTTGAATTAACAGAACACCTAAGCACAGCCCTTTTAGATAATAGCGTAGTTGAAAAAGAAATTGCTGATAAGTCATCGCTTGTACAAGTTCTTGCAGAAGTAAAAACAGCTGCGGAAAACTATGATCGTGATAGTGCATTGGAAATTGTAGGTCCATGTGCTAATTTTGTGTATGATAAAGAAATAGATGAACTATTGCAAGAAATTATTTTCGCACTCGAAGCGTTTGATTGTGAAGAGGCATTTAATAAAATAAATAAACTGGAGGAGAACTTAAATGGAGTTGTTTGACGGAAGTAAATATTATCACAAAATTCCAGGCTTGTGGGTTCCTAAAACAAGTAGTTATAACCAAATTCATACTGGTATCAACTTATTCATTGATACCATACCAAATCTTACCCAAACGATTGAAGATAACTTTGTAAATTTTAATAAACATCATGATCAACAGGCTAAATTTGTAAGAAACATGGAAATGATGCGTGTACTTTTAAAAGACGTGCACGCTAGAGGTTTAGAATCAGAAGCAGGCAGGATTTTGCTCTTCGCAAATCAAAATCATAAAATAGATTTGCTTCAAAAAATGATGAAACCTTTTATAACAGATGTTCTTTCACTATCTGTTGCGATGCAGAAAGCTCAAAATTCTGAAAAAGGTGAAAAAGAGGAAGCTCTCGGTGAGATAGAGATTAATGCAAATATGCTTAAAAATATATCGGCAATTAGCAACCTTTTTGAGGATACAGAGTATGGAAAAGCACAAACAATGATAATTGACCTAGTAGAATATGACCCAGCAGAGACCGCTTTTGCTAGTTTATTAGGCTTGACTGTAGCGAAAAAATACGTTGAAGCTAAGGTTGCATTAGCTACCCTTAAAGAAAAATACAACGAAGCTGTTATCCAACTTGCTGGAGTTGACTTATCTAAAAAAATACTGGCTGTGGATGATATGCCAGAGATATTGTCATTTGTTAATAACGCACTTAGAAATAATTATAAGGTAATAGCTGTTCCTAGTGGAAAAGCAGCTCTTAAAGTTCTTGAATCGCAAAAACCTGATTTATTTATACTTGATATAGATATGCCAGAAATGAACGGCTATGAATTAGCTGAAAGAATTCGTAATATGTCAGACTATGCCAAAACTCCACTTGTTTTCTTAACAGGTAATTCTACAAGAGAACATATTACAAAAGCGATGCAGGTTGGCTGTGATGATTTTATCGTAAAACCTGCAAGCCATGAATACCTATTGACTAAGGTCGGTAAGTTTTTAAATAAATAAATTTGCTCACGGGGCTTTTTTGTAGCTTTTAGTGGCAAAAAGTCCTGAATTAACTGAGGAGATTGCAGTATGAATAAAAACATAACAATATTAGGTGCAGGTACTTGGGGAATTGCACTTTCTTTACTATTAACCGATAATGGTCATAATGTTACACTTTATGCTCATAGACTGGAAACGATAGATAAAATTAAAAGAGGTATAAATAAGCTGGATGTTACACTACCAAAGGAAATAGTTCTGACTAATGATTTGGTAGAAGCTACAAAAAATTCTATAATAGTGATCGCTATACCATCTATACATATAAAAGAAATGCTTGGAAAGCTTAGAGATCATATAAAAGAAAATACTATAATAATAAATGCAAGTAAAGGAATTGAAAATGAAAATGGGGAAATCTTTTCTGAAGTAATAAAGGAATTTTTACCAAACTGTGAAATTGCTGTTCTTTCGGGACCAGTTCATGCTGAAGAGCTTTCAAGAAAACTTCCAGCTGCCTGTGTTTTAGCTAGTGAAAATGAAACACTTGCAAAAGACTTGCAGAACATTTTTATGAATGACTATTTCAGAATTTATACAAATGATGATGTTTTAGGAATAGAATTAGCAGGAGCTACAAAAAATATAATAGCACTAGCAGCAGGAATTATTGAAGGCCTGGGCGATGGAGATAATGCAAAGGCAGCCTTAATGACGAGAGGAATGCACGAAATAGTAGCATTAGGAACGAAAATGGGCGGAAAGTCTTCCACATTTTATGGTCTAGCAGGCATGGGAGATATGATTGTTACATGTACTAGCCTTCATAGTAGAAATTGTAGGGCAGGTATTTTAATAGGAAAAGGTAAAAAATTAGAAGATGTGTTGGAAGAAATAGGAATGATTGTGGAAGGTATAAATGCAACAAAAATAGTAAGTAAACTTTCAGATAAGTATAACGTCGAAATGCCTATAACTAAAGAAATAGAAAAAGTATTATTTTTAGGAAAATGTCCCAGAGAGTCCGCATTAGAATTAATGAAGAGAAATAAAATTTCAGAAATAGAGGTGGAACGATGAATAAAAAATTAAAAGAGAAGTTGATCACGATAGGAGACCTTGCAAAATTAGCAAATGCACCTATACAGTCGATTAGATATTATGAAAAAGTAGGTCTATTGAAGCCGATTTTTATTGATAAAGTTACGAGTTATCGTTATTTTTCTGTAGAACAAGCACGCCTAGTGGAGACAATAAGATTTTGTATAGAATTAGACTTTCCACTAAAAGAGTTAACTAGCTATGTAAATGAAGAAGGCACTTTGGATTACATAGGGCTTTTAACGAAATCAAGAGAGCTTGCAAAAGCGAAAACGGATAGACTTTTAAAAGGATTAGAGCAAATAAGTGAGACAGAAAAGTTAATAGCAGAATCAAGTGTTATAGAGCTAGAAAAAATTTACCAAAGAGAATCGGCTCCAAAGATATTAACTTTAGAGCCTGAAAAAAATCTAGGAGATGGACTTTTGTGCTTTTATTCAGTAGCTGGCCCAAAAGTGTATTCTTTTAAAGAATTGCCAGAAAACTCTGAAGGTCAGCTAACTTTGCCACAAGCATCATATTTATTCATTCACACACAAACTAAAACAATAGAAGATGCGGCAGAAATCTTTGCAGACTATATAAATACAGCAGAGCCTTTTATCACAATAGAGAAGAGTATAATAACTGGTAGTTATTCGCAAACTAGCCCTGTTCGTGAAATAGCTGTAACAACTGGTGATAATTAGTAGATTTATTTTTAATTTCAGCAATTGTAACAAGATATTTAGAAAGACTTAAATAAGCTTCTTTGTATTCGATTGGTAAGGCATTTAAATGTGTTTTTATAGTTCTAATGTCCGATCTTTCAACTGGGCCTGTCAATGCGTTTATACTGCCTTTTTCTTTTATGTTGTTTAAAGTGCTTTCTACTAAACCTATAAGCATATTAGTGTCTTCAAAGCCTGCTTCTTTAAGCAAATTTTCAGCAATATTATAAATACCAACTAAAAAATTAGAAGCTATAACCGCCGAAGCATGATATAAAGGTTTAGCTTCTTTTTTTATTGCCGTGCTATTTGGAAATAAGTTTTTTATTATATGTAGCTTTTCTGCGTTACCTTCTATAGTAAATAGTACCGTTTGTAAATCTGTTTCTTTTGTGACTGCTGCCATCGGATGTACTGAAAAACCTATGTCTTTTGTGAAAACATCCGAAGTCAAAGAGCCAGACATATGACAAAATATTTTACCACTCCCTTTAAGTAAATCATATACTTCACTAATTACTTGATCAGGAGTAGTAATAAAAATAATATCTGCTTCTTTGGCTTTTTCTATATCTTTTGTTGGGGTTACTCCTAGGTAGTGCCCTAATGCAGTACCTGCTTTTCCAGGGCCTATTATATGTTTTTTCATGATATGATAATCCTTTTTCACCTTTGTAGGGAACACCGTCTCGGTGTCCTGCGTATACCGATGCTTATACATTGTCTGTATTGAAGACGGGAGACTGATGAGGACGGTCTCCCTTACATATAGCTGCTTTACAGCTCCATAATTTCTACATGTTCAACTGCATATAATATTTTTTCTGTCAACTCTTCCTTGATACGAGCTTCCATTCTTCTTATTGTTCGTTTATCTGGCTTTGTTTCTGGATGTTTTGCTACAAATATTGTGCAGCAATCTTCAAATGGTCTTATGGAAATATCATATGTGCCTATTTTTTTTGCTATATCTATTATTTCTTGTTTGTCATTTGTTGCTAAAGGGCGGATTATTGGGAAGTTTTTAGCAGCATCATCTATAACTTGGATACTTTGTATAGTTTGACTTGCTACTTGTCCTATGCTATCGCCCATTATTAAGGCGTTTGCCCTCAATCTTTTTGCTAACTCTTCTGCTAGTTGTACCATTGCACGTTTTAGAAAAATTGTAAGCTTTGCGTGTTCTGTATTTTTGTGTAAGAAAAGTTGAATATCTGTAAAATTTATTATGTGAAGGTTTAATGTTCCCGTATAATTGCTTAAAGTTTTACAAATATCTATTACTTTTTGCTTTGCATGCTCAGTAGTATAAGGAGGAGCATGGAAATATAGAGGTGTAATGTCTAGACCTCGTCTTGCTGTTAAAAATGTTGCAACTGGGCTATCTATTCCACCTGAAAGTAAAGAAATAGCTCGTCCTGCTCCACTTGGAAGACCACCAACCCCTTTTAGTATTTGTGAATAAACATAAGCATTATTTCTAAGTTCTACATATATTGTATGCTCTGGATTATTTACATCTACACGTGCATTTTCGATATTTTCTAATATATGTCCACCTAAGATTGTATTTATCTCAGGAGAAGTAAACGGATAATTTTTATTTGCGCGTTTTGTAACTATTTTGAACGTAAATTTTTCTGGGAGCTTTTCTTTAGCATGATTTAATACTAATGCCTTCAGGCTTTCCATGTCATTCTCAGGGATTATTTCTACAGGGCATACCGCACTTATTCCTATTATTTTTGTAAATGGTTCTAAGTCTTCTATATCTTTCACTAAAAAACGTCCTTGTTCTTTGTTAATTTTTGCTCCAGTTGCTTTTCTTACTATATCCATCAGCCTATTTTCAAATAAGCCTCTATTTTTACCACGAAGTGCTATTTCGCCATATTTTAAAAGTGCATTCATATTTTCACCACCTGGCAAAAGTGCTTTTTGCCTTTTTGTATCATCAAGCCTTCTGTTATAGAAATTTGTTCTTCTGGATTTGTTATAGGAATCTCGTTTATTTTTATTCCATTTTGTGTGATTAGTCTCCTACCTTCGCTTCTACTTTTTATTAAATTTGCTTTTTCTAGTAGTGTTAAGATATCTAGCGAATCTTCAGCAATTTCACATTGGGGAATAGAGCCTTCGTCGCCTTTTCCGCCAAAAAGACTGTTAGCCGCTTTAAGAGCATTTTCTGCAGCTTCCTCACCATGAATGATCTTCGTAACTTCATATGCTAGCCTCTCTTTCGCTTTATTTATTTCTTTGCCTTTGAGTTTTTCTAATTCTTCTATTTCTTCTAGTGCCACAAATGTTAGAAGGCGAAGATAGTTTCCTACTATTGTATCATCTATATTTCTGAAAAATTGATAAAATTCATGAGGTGAAGTTTTATTTGCATCTAACCAAATTGCCCCGCTTGCCGTCTTACCCATTTTTTTGCCTTCAGCTGTTTCTAGTAGGCTAAGTGTTAATCCATAAACCTCTTTTTGATTTTTTCTTCTTATTAAGTCAACACCAGCTAAAATGTTAGACCATTGGTCACGGCCGCCCATTTGTAAAACACAGTCATATTCACGGTTTATGTGTAGGTAATCGTATGCTTGTAATATCATATAGTTGAATTCTAAGAAAGTTAATCCTCTTTCATAGCGAGACTTGTATGAGTCAGCCGAAAGCATTCTATTTACACTAAAGTCTATCCCGAAATCTCTTAAAAATTCCATATAGTTTATGTCTTTTAGCCAGTGTGCATTATTTAAAATTATTGCTTTTTCTAAATCTATAAAAGGCAATTTTTTCACTTGCTCTGCGAAACGATTTACATTGTAGTCTATTTCTTCTAAACTTAGGACTTTTCGCATATCTGTTCTGTTTGATGGATCTCCTATCATGCCTGTGCCGCCGCCTAGTAAAATTATAGGTGTGTGACCAGCGTTTTGTAAATGACCCACTGCCATAAATGTTAAAAAATGACCTATATGAAGGCTATCGGCTGTTGGATCAAATCCTATATAAAACTTAATTTTTTCTGTATCTAGTAATTTCTTTATCTCGTCTTCGTGGGTAGTGTCAAAGATAAACCCACGTTTTTTTAGTATTTCAAACATATTTCTTGATTCCTCCCTAACTGTGCTTTAAAATTAATAATATTATAACTCATTTTTTCTCAAAAAACAATTGTTTTTTGAGAAAAAATGTGATAAAATGATTTATATTGCTTTTTAAGGGAGGATTTTTTAGAAGTGAATGAAATTGATAAAATAATAGAAGAAAAATATAGAGAAATTTTAGGTGATGAACACTATGCAGAATATCTAACTGCGATAGAATGCTATGAATCAGGTATAGGGATAGGCTCTTTTATATACTTAAAGCGGATTATAGAAATGCTTCTTTTTGATAAGTTTGCTTTCAATGAAGGAAAATTAACTCTTTCTTTAGAAGAATTTAGAAAGCTACATTTTAACGATAAAGTCCAAACATTGAATAATTTTTTGCCAGAAATATTAGTAGAAAATCGCCACATATATGGCATAATGAGTAAACCTCTTCATGAATTAAGTGAAGAAGAGTGTAGAGAAATATTCCCTATTTTGCAATCTGGAATAGAATTAATTTTAGATGAAATATTGATAGAGATAAAAAAAGCAAGAAAAAGAGAGCAATTCGCTTCTTTTGTTTCAAAGACTACAAAGCAGCTATAGCAAACGATAATGAAATATGTAGTAATATAGCGATTAGGAGAAAAAAATAATGTTAAAAATAGGTTCACACGTTTCAATGAAAGGTAAAGATATGCTTATAGGGGCTGTGCAAGAAGCTCTTTCTTACGAAGCAACGACATTTATGATATATACAGGAGCACCACAAAATACAGTACGTAAGCCTATAGATGAACTTCGTATCTGCGAGGGATGGGCTTTAATGAAAGAAAACAATATACACGAAATAGTAATACATGCTCCGTATATAATAAATCTTGCAAATACTATAAAACCAGAGACTTATGAGCTGGCTGTAGAGTTTTTAGCGAAGGAAATAGAGCGTTCTATAGCTTTAAAGGCAAGAACTA
>Ga0131853_10016748_pt1 | contig 13359 bp, 16 predicted proteins | sample TergutLab28metaG_FD_92764 | JGI IMG/M metagenome (GOLD analysis project Ga0131853, IMG submission 92764) | Labiotermes labralis P1 segment gut microbial communities from Petit-Saut dam, French Guiana - Lab288 P1 (version 2) (version 2) | ecosystem: Host-associated > Arthropoda: Insects >...
TATGCTGCAACTCAACATCTAATGCTCATGATGATGGGCGTATGTACCCGAATCATGTCGAGCTAAGAATACATCAATAAAATTACCTTGTTGCATCAAGTTGGCATTTCACATTATTTCATGAAGAAGATGCACAGTCAAACAACCCTCAAAACTTCAGATACACTGTTACCACAGGAACAGACTGGCTTTAGATTGGAAGAACCCACACAGATGAAAATTTCACAATCAAGTGAAGAAATAGAGAACATTTAATGTATGTGCACACACTGTTTAGTTAGATTATAAAACAAACACTTCGTACAATTAATACAAAAATGTTTTACAGATATAAGTCAAAGAGGAGGTTACACACTACACTTTATACAAAATCTATACATAATGATGAGCAAGCATGCTCAAAACATGCTGGGAAAGTAAAATCGAAACAAAACTATGTACTCCTGAAAAACACCACCACTCTCTTTCTGTGTGGCTGTTACTGTCACGTAATGTGTTGTACTCACAGACAGTGAAACTCAGTCAATGATTTATGCTATGTGAAGTTCATTACACTTAGTGTCACAGAGGTTTAGGCATGATCTGGTCAGATCTTGAATATCCATTACTGAAAGTAAATGTTTTGGAGTACCAAAACAGGGTTCAAGTCCTCTTTTCAGTACTACCAGACAAAAGCAGCTACACGGTAATTATAGTAATAAAACCTGTTTATTACAAACTATAATTCTAGGGCTACTAGTAACTTTGGTGCCTACACTCTGAACTATTTCTTGACTGAGTAACTATCCGCTTCTTGGCAAGGAAGTGTGGTCCAAGGAGTTAAGCAGTTCTGATTCCACTAACATATTGTACTTGGTGTGGTATTGACTAACATTCCTACATGAAACTCCTCTTTTGTTGCACTCCCAGATAAAGACTAGCAATAGCACTGTTCGACTGACCATTTCCTTCCTAATGATAAACACCAATTAAAGCAGGATCACATAGACACTAACAAGGTGACCCCTCCACTCCTTCAAGTATCCGAAATTACTTCGCTAACCATCACACAACAATATTATAACCACGCCCTAATTCGGAACTGAAAGGGAGAAGACAGCATTTGCATTAAGATATAGCCTACCAAAACAATTGCACCAACATCTGTTTAAGAATTCGTTAAACAATGTTTGCACCTCAGCCTGTGCTTGACTGGTTGTTCATAGCTAATCTGGTAAAAAAAGGTAAAACAGTCCCATTACAGGCCTGGACAGGCCCACAGGGTTCCAGGAAGTTAAAGTTCCCAGATTTCGTGACAACAGCACAGGATGGTGGTAGGTTGTCAGCCTTAAGCACTGGCCGCCATTACCCCCAGGAAATACTCCTGGTACTCATTTCTGTTAGAGGCTGAGTCGACCCCAGGGCCATAGTGCGATTGGATGGATGTTATGTCAATGAAAAATCCACTGACACCGGCTGGGATTGAACCAGAAACCTTCCGATTTGTAGCACAGCACCTTAACCACTGTGTTACCGCGGTCCCTCCAGCTAATCTGGAAGACAACTAAATTCTGAGATGAGATATCATGCAGTCTGGTAGAAATTTATCAATGTTTTGGAGAACCGTATTGCTTCCATCTTCAGGGTATCGCAGTTGCCAGTAAATTTCTACCAAACCAGAAGTTGTCAGACTGCACAGTCACTGTTACGAGAACCTGATATACAAGTAATCTTGTTTACATTTTTGATTGACAGTGTGTTGAAGTGGACTGCTCTATTGACACTTCTAAACATACCATGATTAGATAACCTTCTTTTATTGATTTCATGTATTCGACTTCTGAATACGCCACACAACAAATGCCTGCCCAAGAGTGAGTTTACAAGCTAATTCTGAATGAGAGTAAAGTGCTTTCTCAACAATGGTGTGAAGATGCATTGTGATTCTTAGGGCTATTTTTGAAGACTAAATTTGTAAAAAAAAATTTTATCCAATCCCCATTCTGCCCCAATTTCTTTCAGTTTGTCTTACCATTTCCAACATGCTTTCCCTCTAGACATCACTCCGAGAACATACACTTCTTCATGTTAAAACTTTTACCGAACAGGTGACAGATTAGTGATAAGTAAATTCACTTATACTGCATGTCCAGCTGTCAGTCACTAAATTCACTGACATTACTGTAGGAAGTAACATCCAGAACGCCTTTAGTATCAATGTTGTTTCAGTTTGGTACTACATTATGTAGGAATGGTGTTTTGTTAGATAATGCTTTACTTTATTTAAGAATATTTATGTGATACAGTCCTGACATAACGTAGTTTAAAAGAGACAAAACACAATTATATATTGTTATGGAAAGGAGTGAGTAGGAAGCACCTACACAATCATATCAAAGAAAAGCTTCTCTCACTCCCACTTGGGTGAGGGGGGTGTACATGTATCTTGATGTTAATTATCAGTGCAGACACACAACATATCTGTAATCTTATGTCTGATGGACATGTAAAAAGGTAAACAGTCCCATTACAGGCCCGATGTGCCCAGAGGGTTCCAGGAAGTTAAGGTTCCCAGATTACATGACAATGGCCCAGGATGGTGGTAAGGTTGTCAGCCTTATGCACCGGCCGTTTTTACCCCCAGGAAATACTCCTGGTACTCATTTCTGTTAGAGGCTGAGTCGACCCCAGGGCCATAGTGCAATCAGAAGGATCATGTCAATGAAAATTTCCAATGACACAGTCTGGAATCGAAACAGTGACCTTCCAATTTGTAGCACAGTACCTTAACCACTGTGCTACCGCGGTCCCCATGATGGACATGTAGCTTATGGAATTGTTTTCATGTATGACTGCTGTATACTCTTCAATTATTAAATTAAATGAAGACCAGTAAACAATGCCTGGAATAAGTACTTCCGTAATTACAATGCAATAATGCAAGTACATTCATGTCTTTTTCTCACACTAAACACAGCACTTAAACACGTTGTTATATAAGCACTTGCATCACTCAGAACTTTGAAAGAAGACTCATAATACAGCAGAAAGTATGTGTGAGCACATGTGCATGCACACACGCACATACACAAAAACAAAGAACAAACAAACAAACAGAAGCTCTGTACTTGATGTTCACAACTTTGGCCACCACACCATAAAGAGGAAAAACAGAATGCATCCAAACTACCACTTGGGATAACAGAAAATATCAACAAACAACAGCCTTCAATGTTTCAATCAAAATATGTTTGACTGGCATGTAAATTTCACAGCTTAGTACCTCATCATCATCAGTAGCAGTAAGGAAGCAAAACAGAATGTGAAAAGTGCACTTTGATTATGATGATAAAAGACTCCAATGAAGACACAGATTTAACGACAGTAACACATCATCTACAGGTAACAAGAACAGGATAAGGCTTACACATTTGAACAGACACATATGAATATTTAGAGAAACACTCAAAAATACTAACTTGACAACAGCATACTGAGTTATTTAATAACATAATGTGTAACACAAAACCTATGATACAAACATAACAATCAAGTTCAAAATGATAATATATATAAATCAAGGTGTAAAAGCTGTGGTAAAACATGTCAGGCAACCTGGCTGAAAAGCTGCTGGTCTTCCTTTGGTTTAATGTACTGTGAAATTGTGCAGAAACCCAAATGATGACCAGCAGATGATCAACAACTGCCACTGAAATCTGAGAAATTGAAAACTGTTTGACAGTTTGAACAAACATGTGAGGAATACGTCAGTGACATTAGATGCAACAGAGGAAAGAAAGATTATATGAAACATGTATATATATACTAGGCACTGGACATAAATGCTGCTCCATACATAACAGTGTGGTGATGTTACAAGTTCTGACAAAAGGGGGGAGAAAAAAAAGTTAAACAATGAAGTTTATGAAAAAATGTACATTCACAAACAAAACACATGTGGAAACATCCTGAATCAATAACATACTGCATAATAAAGATGCTGGGAAACCAGACACCCAAGACAAGTAAATGAAAGAAGTGATGCTTTGTTAAAGAGACAAAGAATATTACACCTGCAGCCATAACACAGTGACACACCAGAGGCAAGGAATACAACAAAGATCCACCTGAAAACACTAAATACCATAGCAAACTTAAAGATGCAATAGACAACACATGCACTAATTTATGTACCATTAAGCTACAATAAGGCACCACACCACTGCTACCTGGATAAGCAACACACACACACACACAGGGTTATTCAAAATGATTGTCGGGGTACAATTATCCAGCGGCAATTCTGCACCAAATTAGGGAAACAACCACCATCTGACAATTCCATTCGAAGGCGGTATGCACAGTTTCAAGAGACAGGGTGCGTGTGTATCCCAGAACTGCAGGTATGAATCAGAACCTCCATTGAAACCATCACCGCTGACATGCTACAAACAGTTTGGAACGAACTTGATTATCGTGTTGATGTTTGCAGAATCACAAAGGGTGCACATATAGAGCACCTGTAAGGTATGTAACAAAAACTTGGAATGTTGCTCTATTGAATAAAAAAATACATATACTCCTATCTCAAGCGTATTGTGTATGACAAGTTGTTAAAACCCCGACAATCATTTTGAATAACCCTGTGTATATTTGAAGAGTGTCTTCCAACAAACAGAAATTGAAATGTGAGTTTTTAGGCTTTCACAGCAGTGAAGCTGAGTTCTGAGTTCTTCTGGGATATTGTGCTGCATCATTGGGTGAATGATGTCCACTGACACGGCACAACACTCCAGAAGAAAATAGCACTCACAAATTCGTATATGTATAAAGTACCAAAACAGTGTGTGAAATAGGAGAGACAACAGTGACAGTATTTAGGACATGTGTAAATAAAAGTGGAATATGCAATAAATACATTTTCACCACTACAAGCCACTATACAAGGTTTATGTAACTTTACATACAACAGTATTTTAAATGCACATTAGGTTATGTGCTGGTTTTTAGTAATACGATATTGTCACATATAAAAACAAATCATAAATTAATAAGGCTGACATTATTCTTTAAAAACTTCAGAATAAAAAAGTAGTACACATAACAGAGGATACTGAGTCAATTTGTCTTCTAACTGAGACAGCAATAATGATGTATTAAGCATCAAAACACATCACTAAAAAACAAAAAAATATACTGATTGGAGTGTTAAAAACCACTAATTGTTTGAAGCTTTATTTGCAGCTGTGTTTGCACCATACACTAAGACTATTTATTGGTGGGCGATTATATGGACATGATTATAGAAAATGTACTGCAAGACAAACACCTGAGTATGTATACATTAGGGTGGGAATGACAACAACCCATGTACCTCAACCATATCCAGTCTTTTGTGCAAACAATGTATGAAAATGAATCTTTACTTTAACAAACCACACTACCCAGTAAACTTTGGTAATTTAGTATCATTACCCAGATTTAACATGAAGAAATCTAAATATGACACCAAGAATACAAGTAGCCTAACTGCATCCACATTTAGTATCAGTTCTTGTTTAAGTAAAGAGAATCCCTTCCCAGCTTTTATCATAAGTTACACCACACAGCAATGTGGTAATAAACTGAAAGCCTTATAATAATGCAGATATGGATAAATTATTTTTCATTAGAGATTACAATGCAAAGCCACAAACCCATTAATGGATAATTTTACAAAAACCCACACATGGATGCCTTCATTTATGTACTCAATTTATTAAGTCATCAAAGGTCACATATTCCTCCATGTCTGCATCTTTGACACTACACAACATAACCTGTGCACACAGGAGTGCTCACATTAATGACAGGAGTACAGCTTGTTCCTATGCAGTCTTTACCAACCAAGAAAACAGACAGCAGCCAGTGAAATTCACCAATAAATAACACCAAAGACGTCACCACCTCCTTGCAAACTGCCAAGTTCTACAAGTGTCAGAGCACAATGGTATGCTGAGATGTCATCTGCCTTTGAATACATAATATTTTAGACCATCTGTGTTTTATTAACAGATATACAAAAATAGTGTATGTGTTGTTGGATGTGGGTTCATGATAAATAGGTCCCTGTCACCACAGCATGGTGCGTCCTCAGGTTGCGGGTGGAGGAATGGCCTCCAATATGGAGGGTAGCTGCAAACATATTGAATAAGCAGTCGCGGACAGCCGACAAGGGGTGGTCCTCCGGCTTAGGGTTTTGGCAAGATGCTAATAACTCCACATCATAAAAACAGGACTTGTTACAAGATGGATAAAAGTGCCTCAGGCATAACCGAAGCAATGCAAAAGGCACATCAGATTTGGTACATGGAATGTAAGGAGCCTGTATATGTCAGGGTCACATCAGTAGCCAGGGAACTAGTGAGGTATACATTAGATTTAGTGGGTGTAAAGGAGGTTAGGTGGGAAAATCGGGGCACTGTAAGAGCAGGGGACTATACTTTTTGCTATGGAAAAGGAAACAAAAATCATCAATTGGAAAGAGGATTTTTTGTACATCACAGAACAGTATCAGCAGTAAAGAGAGGACAGTTTTTATTAGTGATAGCATATCATACATAGTTCTGAGAGGTCACTGGTGTAAAATCATTGTTTCAAATGTGTATGTGCCAGGTGGGGAGAAAAGTGATGATTCAGAAGGCAGATTTTATGAGTAATTAGGGCAGGTTTTATATCATTTTCCTAAGTATCATATGAAAATTCTGTTCAGAAATTTTAATGCCAAATTTGGGATAGAGGGTATATTTAAACCAACAAATGGGAATGAGAGTCTACATCAGGATAGTAGTGATAATGGCATTTGAATGGCAAACATTGTCACATCAAAAAATCTAGTTGTTAAGAGTACGATGTTCCCACAAGGAAACATCCATAACTACACCTTGACCTCTCCCAATGGGGAAGACACACAACTGAATTGATCACATATAGATAGGAGATGGCATTAAATATACTCAATGTATGATCTTCCAGGGGAGCTGACAGTGATATTATCACTATCTGGTGATTGCAAATGTTAGGGAAAGGCTGGCATTAAGTAAACAAGCAGCACAGAAGTTTGATGTGGAGAGATTTAATCTCTGGAAGCTTAGAGAGCAGGAGATTAGGAATCAGCATCAGATTAAGATCTCAAACAGGTTTCCAGCTTTGGAGAACTTAAATGATAGGAAGGGCATAAATAGGTTTTGAGAAAAGATTAAAGAGAATATCTAAACCTCAGCTAAAAAGAGTCTAGGTCTGTATGAATTGAAGCAGCATAAACCATGGTTTGATGAAAAATCTTCACAATTTGTATATCAAAAGAAGCAGGCTAAAATGCAGTGGTTACAGGATCCAAACCAAAGCAATGCAGATAATCTAAACAATGTGAGACATGCCGCTAGTAGATATTTCAGGAACAAAAAGAAGGAATATCCGGAACCTAAAATTGAAGAACTTGAACTAAAAGTAAGATCTAGATTATCATAGACCTGTATAGGGGTATCAATGACTGTATGAAGGGTTACCAGTCTGTAACTAATAAAGCAGAGGATGAGAAGGGTGATTTGGTTACAGACTCCCACAGTATTTTGGCTAGGTGGAGGAACCATTTCTCTCAGCTATGGAATGTATATGGAGATAATAATGTTAGGCAGACAGAAATACATACAGTAGAGCCACTAGTGTCTGAGCCCAGTACTTTTGAGTTTGAGATGGCTACTGAAAAGCTGAAATGACACACATCACCAGGTATTGATCAAATCCCAGCAGAACTGATTAAAGCAGAGGGTAGAATGATTTGCTCTGAGAACCATGAACATATTAATTCTATTTGGAATAAGGAGGAATTGACTAATGATTGTAAGGAGTCAATCACTGTACCTGTTTATAAGAAGGGTGATACAATAGATGGTAGTAATTATAGAGGCATATCCCTTTTGTCAACTATATGCAAAATTTTATCCAACATCCTGCTGTCAAGATTAGCCCCATATGCAGTGGAAATTACTGGGGATCATTAGTGTGGATTTTGACATAACAGGTCAACTACTGATCATGTATTCTGCATTCATCAAATACTTGAGAAAAAATGGGAATACAATGAAGCAGTGCATCAGCTATTTATAGACTTCAAGAAAGCCTATGATTTGGTTAGGAGGGAGGTCTTGTATAATATTCTCATTGAGTTATGTATCCCCATGAAACTGGTAGGGCAAAAAAAAAAAATGTGTCTGAATGAAACCTACAGCAGAGTCCAGGTAGGCGAACATTTGGCTGACATGTTTCCTATTAAGAAAGGTCTGAAACATGGAGATGCTTTGTCGCCACTGCTTTGGAACTTTGCTTTAGAATATGCTATTAGGAGGGTTCAGGTAAACCGGGACGGCTTCAAATAAAATGGAACACATCAGCTTCTGGTTTATGCTGATAATGTTAATATGTTGGGGGAAGAGCAAAAAAAAAAAGCATTAGTAACTTTAGTAAGAAGACTGAATTGAAATAAATGCTGATACAACTAGGTACGTGGTTATGACTCGATATCTGAATGCAGGATGAAATCATAGTATAAAGACTGACAATAGCTTCTGTGACAGGGTGGAACATTTCAAATATTTGGGAACAACCTTAACAAATCAGAATTCTATTCAGGAAAAAATTAAGAGATGATTGAAGTCAGGGAATGCTTGCTATAATTTTGTGCAGAATCTTTTGTCTTCCAGTTTGGTATTCAAAAATATAAAGATTAAGATATATGGAACTATAATTTTGCCTGTTGTTTTGTATGCGTGTGAAACTTGGTGGCTCACATTGAGAGGGGAATGTAGGCTGGGGGTGTCTGAGAATAGTGTGCTGAGGACAATATTTGGGCCTAAGAGGGATGCGGTAAAATGGGAGTGGAGAAGACTACATACTGAGGAGCTTGATGATCTGTACTTCTCACCAAATATTATTCAGGCGATCAAATTAAGAAGAATGACAGGGGTGGGCCATGTAGCATGTAAAGGGGAGAGGAGAGGTGCATACAGGGTGGTGGTGGGAAAACCTGAGGAACAGATACCACTTGGAAAACCCAGGCATAGATGGTAGGATAATATTAAGAAGGACCTTCAGGAAGCAAAATGGGGGGACATGGACTGGATTGATCTGGCTCAGGATAGGGACACGCGTCAGACACTTGTAAATGCAGTAATGTACCTTCGGGTTCCATAAAATTTGAGGAAAATGACTAGCTGAGAACCAGTTAGTTTCTCAAGAAGGACTCTGTGCCATGGAGTAAGTAAGAGTACGAAAGTTGGAAGGGGGAAAAGGGCAATTGTTGACTGTATCAGACACATTAAAATCTTCACAAACACAACATTAAAGAACAATATATTTCAATATTGACATTAGGTGACAATTCCTACCCATTATTAAATGATACAAGTGTGTTAATCTACTAAATGATTTACTTGAGAACTATAATTCTGACAGGACATTTACTTATATATGGCATTCATGATCATGCACATCTTTGGAAACAAGACAAACACATTGTCATCTATAAAAATTACCATTTTATGGTAAGTTACACAGTACTCAATAAACTGCCCACGTAGTGACAGATTTAAGACTACATCCCACAGACAGCTTAAATATTTACACTTAATTTAAGATTATTCAAATCAACTGGAACTTCACATTTGATTTGCTACTGGTAAAACTGGATATAATCTGGAGTAAATGAACAACCAGTTGACATATGAAGATTCAGTTAAATGTACATGTGTAGGGAAAAAGTGCAACAAAAGAGAAATCACCTAACCTGTCATATTACCCCATACCAGCCATTCATTTACTAGAATGCAAATGCATTTACTGAACATAAAAATATGGAGGGATTATAAACATATGACCACACCACTCAGTACCCCAAATTTTAAACTTTGTTCAACTCAAAATGGTAATACTCAATGTTTCTCATTCATTCAATCTACAAACACTAAATGCAAAGTTAATAACAATTGCTGTAGCTACACATACACATATAAGTTCTGCACATGTCAGTACAGTGGCCAGGTCACTGCCAGAAAAACAGCATATGTTCAGAACATGAAAAACTGAGACATTAGGTGCACTGCATAGCTCTGCCATCTATCAACCAATCCAGCAATATATTTACTTGAAAACAGCAAATATCCATGAAAAAACTGAATAAAAAAATTTGCTGTTCCAAACTAATGGTTTAGGTCCATTACTTTTTCTTGCTAGCAGCACAAGTTCAAGCAGTGTTCCTGAATGGCACCGGATGTCCCTACTGCCAATATGATCAAAGTATGTGAAAACAGTACCTGTGTTGGTGACAAAGCATGTGACACTGTGCATACTAATAAGCCACAAAATGGAAGTGTCACAGCGCATGGAGAAATGAAGACACAGAAGGTGAGACCACCATGCTGTCTTCCATGTGGGCACCAATCTGCCAGTGATGTGATACCATATCCCCAAAGCAACGAGACCCCACCTGTCCAGTCACTTACACATCATATTTCAAAGTGCATACATGCAGTTTTAAATGTGTTGCATATTCAGTTCCGCAATATAGATATATACTAGACAAAGAAATGCAATGTAACTCATTATAGCCCACACCAATAATGTGAGGAACTCAACTTTTTTTTTTATGAATTTCCAAAAGAATGGATTACATTTTTGCATACTTGGGTCATATCAATCAAACAATAAATCAGACAAACTGCATGATTTGGATGTATAAACAGTGTCACAAACTATTCACTACGTTACACATATTTGACATGAAAGCTGCCTTGAGAAGTACAAAATGTGAACAACTCAGTACATGGTTGGGAAAGAATGAAACAACAATGTGGAATCCAAGTTTCTTACAGCAGTGACAACAAGGATTGCAGTCATCTCAGATGTTAGTTGGCAGCTTGCTAACAGAACAAGTATGCCTTCTTTCTTTATCTGCACTACTTTTGCATCAACAATTCTGATTGCTTTATTTCCCATCCTGGGTTTGGGTATAGGAACTGAATACGTGAAATTTAACCTATGAAAGAACTCATTTATCAACACAACCAGGAATGAAATAAAGCCATAGATAAGTAAACTCCACTGCCAGGCGACTTATGCTGGAAACAATGAAGACAAAAACTTCTAACATACTGTACTGGGAACCTTTCACTGAGTAGTTTCCATGAAACTATATGAAAATCAACTAATTTATTCACCCTTAACAGTCCAATTTCATGTTAAATTTCACAGTGCTTTGTTTTCCCTAAGCTGCTGCTATCAAGTGGCTGCTCGTGAATTGCGAAGATATTTTTTGGAAAATTAATTTGGACCAGTCTGTAGGAATTCAGAAGAATAACTTGGACTGCAAAAGGTTAAAGAGTTACTCCAAAACACATCTCAACACACTGTTTCTCCTTATTAAAACCTAGTCCTGAACAGGCCAACCTGCAATTGATCTCAATAGGTACAGAAACTAAAATCCAGAGCAGTGTATAGTTTCAACCTTCATACCAATTAAATGGGAAAGTTTTCAATGCATAAAAGAAATAATTACAGCTATTAGCTAAATAAGGGACAGCCATACTGAAATACAACTCACTGCACGTCATAGCACTTCTTACCTGTACATAGAACACACCAGTAGTTCGGAAAATCCAGTTAATTGTGGGAAGAAATAAAAGAAAAGGCAATCAAAATATATTCCTATCCTTAACTTAAAACCATGTTTAGTGCAATTTCATCAAAATAATGGGTAAAATATATATCTAGCATTACAAAATGATTAATTTTTTTGTGTACAATACTAATATACTTCTTAAAAATGAATGAAAAACATTAACAGTTGTGAAAACATAATGCTACTATTTTAGTATTATGAAGAACAGAACTTTCATTCATGTGTACAATTCCAGTCTAAGGGCAGTTGCAGACTCCAGGCAGCATGATGAAGGTAATGTCACCCATGCATCATGCACAGTTCACTACAACTGTGTTAACTACCAATTCAGTTTTTCCTGTTACTATGAAAGGAATAACAAAATGAATAATGGCCACAGCAGTTGTACCAATGCAGTGACTTGCTCAATTACTGACAGTTCACCTTGCTAGAACTTTTGATAAAGTGGCTGAAAATGGTCAGTGGAACAGATTAAACACCATTCACACAGTATTCTCACTTCTGTAACTGTCACCTTCATGTGAAGTACGTCACTGAACATATATTGTGTACCAGAAGGGAGCAATATAATATAATAATACATAAGGAAGAGCTGCCACTGCTTTCCGTGCTTATCTTGCCAGTGGTTGCACAGAATGTAATTGTCATAAGAAACCTTAAATTTCAAATTTCCCAACATACTAACACATATCCTGAACCATTCACTGCAACAGGAAGTGTCAAAACTGAGTAACAATCAGCCATGTGTGAAACCTCTTCTGATGCTACCATATTGACAGTTCCCTGGACATTGTGCTAATTGAATCAGTATTAGCACTCTTACTAAAAAAGGAGAAGGATTTTTTTCTTTACCATTTACATACAGAAATTTCATGAATCTACCAACATCGGAAACTACAGTAGGTACTTTGGAAACTGAGCCAAGGTATCTACAGCTATGTGACAAAGAGAAGAGAAAACATACACCCACCAGTATAGTAGATACAAGCAGAGGACAGGTTAGCTGCGTTGCACAAGCTGGCAAATGGAAAAGAACAAAATTTAGTTTGGTACACCAGAGCAAAGGTGACAAAGAACCCTAAATGGCTCTTCATGTCTTGTTCCAATATGATGGCTCACAGAAAGATAACTGGTTTCATCATGCCTATGAACACAATGTACTACAAAAAATAAACACTTTTTGTATGCTAAGACTGAAAATTCCATTCTTTTGGTACTTCAGAAATGTGACTCAATACATGGGAAAAGTTGCTATTCCTGTCTGTGTGACCTGCACAGCACCATAAAACACATAAATTGGTACGTCTGTATGATATAAACCAACAGGATGCACTGTTTACATTCAATTTATTTCAGTAACTAACCTCTACATGTTTCGAGCAGGCTTACTGCTCATCATCAGGAGGTATTACTCTGTATATACAGCAATTGGTATACGCCATGCATTTAGGTTGACTTGCTGTTGGCAGGATTGGAATGGAACTGGTTCCATTCCAATCCTGCCAACAGCCAGTCAACATAAAGGCATGACATATACCAAATGCTGTATACAGGGTGTCCCAGGAGGAAAGGACCTAACTTTGGGAGAGTGTTCCTTAGGTCAAACTATACCGATATAACCCAAAACACCTATATCCAAAGTTCAATGGTTACGGAGATATTGGCCA
>Ga0131853_10016750_pt1 | contig 13357 bp, 15 predicted proteins | sample TergutLab28metaG_FD_92764 | JGI IMG/M metagenome (GOLD analysis project Ga0131853, IMG submission 92764) | Labiotermes labralis P1 segment gut microbial communities from Petit-Saut dam, French Guiana - Lab288 P1 (version 2) (version 2) | ecosystem: Host-associated > Arthropoda: Insects >...
AAATGCTAATGGTCAAGGTGTCATGTCGTCGAGGGTGCAGGTGAAGTGTCCAAGCCCTGGTCACCCCCGTGCCCCGCATGCTGTAAGACGCTGCTCTTGCATCATCCCGTGCGCACGTGAGAATCGTAACGCCTCGTTAAACGGAAGCTGTTGCAAGCGCATTTTATCACGCGCTCAGCAGGGTGATATTTTGTTGGAAAAAAATGGCCATCGCTGCAAGTTACCAAAGCAGCCATTATGATTTCGGGGAAATACCGAACGCTGTGAGAGGGTAGTCTTACATGTCCATGTACAGAAGGTCGGTTATTGCATGTACGAAAGCGCTAACACATGTGAGTAAAATATCTATAAGCCTATATCATGAAAAAGCGATATAGGAATACCAGGGATCGCTTGTATGGACATGTCATATGGCAAAAAGTGTGGCGGGGTGAAATGGGAATTAGACGTCGTGAACATATAGGTTCTGTATAAAACGCTGCGTTATAGGATCCCTTAGCGTTGATGTCTGCGCTTGCTGCATCTCCAAGCTGTGAAGAAGAAGAAGGAAGGACGTGATATTGTGCAGTTGGGTAAGGGCATTTCGCTCTCTGTTAATACGCAGCTATTGGTTTATGCAAAACAACAGCTCGGTATTAATGTAGTGAAATGCACTGATAGAAAATGTGGCCTTTGTGACAAGCTGTGAAGAAGGGTGTGGCATCTGGAGATCGAAAAGTGCGTGCGTGATGTCCTATGTTCGTCAGAAGAACGAACGGCACAACACGTGAAAATGGGTAGGTGGAACGTTACACGAATCCTCTGCATTTATATACATGTTACGGACGATCATTAGGAATTCAATAAGCAGAAAAAAGACGTAAGTAACAAAATGCACATTTCTGTATAGCTTACGGTTATAGCATCATGATTATCGCCCGTCACAAGAGCATAACGGTTTGCATTTCTTTTGACACTGACGTTATTCGGCAGAAATGCGGAGGAATAATGTAAGATTTCACCTAGGTTGGTGCATCCGTGCTGCCGTAACCATTCTGTTGCTTAGTGAAGAGACTTCCTGCAAGTCGACGGTGCTGGGGAAGAACATAGCGTGCCTTCCTCCCCCGAATAGACGTAAGGGACTTTTACCAGTTCATTTCCAGCTTCGCGTAGCAGTAGATATATAGTCGCCCTAGCATATTTTCCTTCATCGTTTGAATAAACCCGATAACTAAGGGTTGGTAATGAAATAGTAGATGCTCTTACAGGCTGTGATTACCCGTGGCAGAGCCGTGGGGGTGTCGGCAGCGCTCACGTACGAGAAGAAGAAACACAGGTTAGTGCAGTGATCCTTAACTATCACGTAGTAAACCAATAGGGGCGTGTTCGCAGGCGGTACAGCACAAATATGAATACGCAACATTCAGCTAGATTGCGTTATTCAAAACAGAGAAAAGCAGTAGTGATACATAGATATGCAATTAATTATATGTTCACACAAATGCTACTAGTACCCCATACAGGTTAGGGTAGTCTATGTGTTAACTGATGATAGTCAGCGGTTCTACATACGACAACACAACATTCAGCTAGATGACGTTTATCCAAAAGAGAGAATTGCGGTAGCATACATAGATTTAAAATTAATTATATTTTTCACACAAACTTTACGAGTTTCTCATACAGGTAAGTGTAATCTATGTGTGTGCTGGCGTTAGGCATCGGATCCACTTACACAACTGAAGTTAAGGACACCGTCACATTCGAAAAGTCCGGCAAAGAAGTATGTAATCGCGCAATTTTTGCTGCACGACATGAAACGTTCGTGCATGATAGTGCAGGTCCAGTGGCGTCAGACATTCTGGCTAACTCGCGGCTCTTCGGCGTATGTAACCCAAAGTTACCGCTTTCGCACCTGATGACTGGGTCCTCCCCCCCCCCCTCTTTTGCACATATAATCGTGCGTCTTGGGTAGATATTCCGCCAGCGTGTAGGCCTACTCGTCTGTGAGAATGATGGACTTTGACTAACCCCTCCGTATGGCACCGAATTCCACCAGAGATTGATAGTCACCAACGGGGTAGAATCCGACAGACACGTAATTAGTCTTGTCCCCATTCTTGAAAAACAGGCGCCTGAACAGGACCCTCTGGGGATCGAACGCGGGATTGGCAGCCCAGTAGGTACAGATGTCACTGGAGCACGAGGCGTCGGGCAACTGCAGCTGCTCCTGCTACTGCACGGTGTTCAACAGCATCCTCCGCTTAGCAGCAACGTCGGTGGACCGTTTAGAAGTATGCTGTCTAGATGTCATCGCAGCAGGTATAAGAGCAATGGGATGGACAACGTGCTCGACCGGGTTATAGGGCTGCAACAAATTCGGTAATATGACGTGTCATTTCAGGATCACATTGCACAAAATCCTTCTTCTGCAGATAGTACATTAAACAATCGCAGAGAGAATACGCGGTTTTGGTTGCGCAAGCGAATCTAGGAAAATTGTGGCATGGTAAGGTATACCAGCTCTCGTGATTGAAAGAGTCGGGTGAGGGGGCAATTGACATCCTCTAGGTTATGGATCGGCCGTCCTGTCAGTCCTGCGAGGATTGTACATTTAGGGACGCCTTAGGCGTAGAGGTGTGCGAATCCCGCCACGGCTTCGTTTACAACCTGTGTAATTCCGTATATTCTATATGCCAATCGATCCAATTTATGCCGTTTTCTTTCGAGCCATGATCCGTCATATTTTAGGGGCTCTTGAAAAGAAACGTCTTGGATGCGGCAGCTCTGGACACGCAGAGCTCCTTGACGACCTTCTCGTTCAGACGCCACCGCAATAACTCGTAATCAATCACGACCACCCTACCTCCAGTCTTGATAGATTAAGGAATGATAAGAATCGTTAAGGTTCCTACATTTATAGGCAGCTGCGACAGCATTGGCCCCAGCCGACAAGCGAAAGTTTGACCCCGAATTCCGTAGCGAACAACCGCTCCACCTGTAGGTCCGCGGTGCATGCATCCAAGAACGAAATGAATTGTTTTGGAGTGTAGCCCCGATCCACGTAGAGGGCGAATAGACAGCAGTATTTGCCGCAGACGTTAATCGTTAGGCCTTGCAGCTGTCTCCTCTTATGTTCCCAGGTTGTCAAGTTGCGTTTAATGAACACCTGGATGTCGGGTACGAGCCGTAAATTACAATAAGAATCGAAGCATTATGCACTCGAAGATTTGGGTCTGAAGTGTACGGCTAGCCAGGGTGAACCAACCTCTCTTTGGGGATCGGCATTGACGATGACAGTGCAGGTTCACGCGATCGAATATGGTAGGAGATCGGAGTGGAAAACATCGATGAATAAGCGAATATCGCGCAGTGTGCACAGTATTTACACAGTGTCAATCTCTCTTTCTCTCTTAGAAATCGGTCGTAACGTTGCGCGAAAATCTACGAGGAAGGAAGTGTCGAATTCGAGGTGCAGCAGACACGTCATCGCTTCGGGTAAGGGCTTATTGATTTTTAACTCGATTCTGATATTGCCATTCTCAGAGTGAGACGTATGACTCTTCGACGCGCTCCGGGCAGGTGTAAGGTCAAAGATTAATATAAGTATCGTGTGTTATCTGCAGTCCTGCGTTACATTGATCTATTTCAGACGCTTCGAAAAACGTCCTGTAGCCCATGACGGAATATTTTCATGATCCATGCCCAGAGATAAGCACTCGTTAAGGAACTGTTTCCCGTTCACAAACAGCGAAAAATCACTGATATCATAATGTTCAAATCGGTATGGGATGCTGTCCAACGAAAAGATAAAATCGGTGTTCCAAACCATGGTGAACAGGAGACGTTTGGGTATGGGGCCTAGGACGGCGTTGTCGCTAGACACGGAATTTGATCCGGCGGAGAATGTAAACGTCTTGACTTCGACAGTCGTTGGGTTATACCGCGCGACACTCCACTTGTTGGGTGTCGAACTGTGAGCTATCAATATGGTGGAGTTCGGTCTTACGCGTCTGACCAGTAATTGCGCGTCCAAAAACTTGAAAACGGGTTTGAATCAGTACTTGTTCATCATATAGAAGTCCGATAGGGCCTTCGTCAATCTAATCTGCAAGCTAACACCTAGCAGTAAGTAGAGGGGTACGTTACATAGGGTACTATGTAATCAACCGAAGAGTTGGACTTCCTTATTCGCGCAAAGTTTGTTCCAGCGAGTGATGAATACCCGGTTCGTCGTGACGGTCAGTGTCTCGGTCGGCCGTAGGGTCGCAAGGCGGCATATCGCCCGTGTCGAGATAGCAGTAAGCGTTTGACAAATGTGTGGCTGCCTCATCTGTCCGTAGTTTAGGAGAGTATCGAGATAAAAGCGATAATTATAGTGCTTGATCGCCTGTGTGATGGTGACGCCAATGAGACTGACTTTACATCGACTGAACAGACAGTGGAGGAAATTATTGGTCAAGGCTGTGAGGTCCGTAGAGTTTGATACCTAGATCTATGTAAGTATTGTTATCGGCAGGTATAAAAAATTTCAGATCAATTGATCCATGGGGCGATCGGTCTGTACGCGGTCTCTATCGTCCCGAGCACAGACCTACGAATAAATCTGTGCACGAAGATTTCAAACTCGCAACTAACGGACAGTATCTGCGCGGCCGATATGATGGCTGAAGAGTGACTGAAGGAAACTAAGAAATGACATCCGTTTTTATTTCTTGGGCATGCTTGGTCACTTTTCTAGATTTTCCCCTTGGTCTCCTACCTCGTCCTCGGCCACACAATTTGCTAATGAAATTTGTGCGGATGCAGTCACGTGTTTAAACACGATATATACAGCACTCACTTCGGGGACCTGTGTTCCGCGATATCGGTCAGGATCTTGCCACCAGTACGCAATGTCTCGCGGCCCACAGCCTTGGCCCCACTCCACAGGATAAGCTGAAGTAACAGAGGGGCGGAATAGACGGGTCCGATTGCCGGAGGAAGACCGCGACCCGCCTGATTTAGGTAGTACACCTCTAATGGATGCATCGTTATATGTGTCCTATTAGAGATGCCGACACCGCGTTTTATAGATTACCACCGGTAATTCTTGCGAAAATGAAGCACCATATATGTGGGGGTCTTGGTGCCATCGAAGGGGATGTGCAGCCCCTCCGACGTCAAGAACTCGATTCGAACGTCCTGAAATCACCGCTGCTCGACGGGCACATAATGCACGTTTCGCCACTCGTGCTGACATAGTGCTGAAGGGAAGACTAACGTCCGCATGCAGCGTATGGTGCTACCCTCCACAAATTGCGGCGATATCATGCTACAGTACATTATGGCGTTGTTTCCCCTATGTGCGGCACGAAACACATAAATTTCACAGACCCCCACTTTACAATTGGTGCTCGAACCCAGGTCTACGGACTGCGCCAATTTCACCGAGAAATCGGCGTGTGTATTCTGTTCATAGATATCTCGCGAAGCGTTGCTGAACAGTCACGTAAAGGTATTTCGGATTGTGAACCGCTGCCATATTAGATATTCCTCACGCTAGTTGCAGTTACCCAATTGTCGAAGTCCTGACTACAACCTCGCCAACGCACAAGATATTCCCGAATGCCATATTTAACCCTCTTGTCCAGTATTTTATCTATTTTATAAGCGGTCCGGTCTGTTATGCTTACGGGGGTCAGTTCCTCCCGATAAAACTGGCCGTCTATAGGCGTGCGGCTTAAATCCTCGACTCGTTGGCGCCTCTCGATTACTTTCGCGATCCGAAATATCTCGGGACTGAAATACTATTCGGCTGCCTTGACAAACCGCATTTTCTCCTTGCTGATGCGCACGTGCTACCCCACGCGAAACGTCGCTTTGGCGTAGCGAACGCGCCGTCTCTGCGTCACCATCCTCTTCCATATCGCGTGAACGTCCGAATCGGGCACTCGCGAGGGCGCTATTCCAGTCGTCGAGTGAACCGTTTCGTTGTAGGCCCTGACAAATTTACGGAGAATATCTATAGACCTGTAGGAATTATTATATGTAAAATATTTGTAGAGTCAATCGCGATTCGTGTGATGCGCACGTTCCACAAGGCACATTACAAGTCGGGGTTTTTGCAAACCTGAAACTGTACCCCTTCTCCCCGTAAAATATCCTGAAAATGTTTATTTAGAAATTCCTTTCCCTTATCAGTTCGTACCCATATGGGGCGTTGTTTTCGGTTCGATTATTTCGAGTCATCAAATGTGGACCGTAACGCTGAGTCAACGGATTGTCCGCTCTTAGTCTTTGCGGGGACCATATGTAGACATTTCGAGGATACGTCTGTAACAGATATAATGTATCTGTGATTATCGTTGTATTTTGCGGAGGCAGGTACAACCATCAGATCGCATGGCCACATGTCCATCACGTTAGTCACAGTATAGGGATTACGCGCGAAACGCTGCCTCGCATTTCTCTGAAGCGTGTAGTCATCCTGTTTCTCTATCCAAACTGTGATGGCGTCGAAAGCCATTGTCGTCATCCTCGTCGGTGTACCTTTCCCCGCCGCCAACAGAAGCTTCCTCAGGTTCGAGAAGGCCGAAGGTCTCGCGCGGTCATAATATAATATGGTAGTATTAGTCATTAATACTATATCCACTTACGTCGTAACGCCAATTCGACACCCGTCCGTTTGGTTTCGGAAAGAGGGGCGCAATTACACCGCGAAATTTCTTTCCTCGCATCATATTAATGTTATCGCCAGGCTGATTATGATCAAATGAGCGTTTGTCATAATAAATATTTTTTATGTTCTTTGATCGTCCTTATTCATAATTTCCGTATTCACGTTCTTACGCATTAATTGTTCCCATAACACCTCCGTCCTTCTAAACACGGTTCCCTTAATTGTGATATTGCCATTGGTATCTATAACCACCGGAGTATCACCTATCATAAATAGCCCGCCTTCCTTGCGGATACCGTATTGTGTATAGAGAAAACACCTCCTGTAGACATAGGGCATCAAGTAGGGAATAGCTACGGTTCCGACATTTTCTCTACCGTACGTCTGTGCTTCCTCCTTGACGGAATCATCATCGTCATTGTCGTCGTCATCATCTCCGATCCCGGGAATAGACCCTTCTTTAGGGGTCTCATATACGACCTCTCTAGAAGTCGAAGAAATTGGCGGGGGAGCGCCAACAGGCATCAGGCATCGCGTCTTTTGTGGAGTCGTTTACCCCTTAATTTTCGGGGTTATCAAATTTTGCTAGCCGGCTGGGGGAAGTGGAGCTCACCTATATATACAACCCAATAAAATCTTCTGGATAAACTTGATGGGCCAAATAGATGAGCTGCTTCTTATCTCTGACGTTTTTCAACGCGACCAGTTAATGGGCATTCAGCGAAATATCTCTACAGGAGCGTCCCTGATGAAAGAGATTTTGCGTAATCAAAATTAAGCTGATATTTCTGTGATAGCTAACTCTCGTACACAAGTCAATACTTGCTTAGAATAATCGTCGTATAACAGATCTTCTAGTATCACGAGGCACTATTTGCCGCGCGCGTTACCAAAGTCTTACGGTACGCCCTTGTTATAAATGATTTTTGCGGGCAAATAATGATGCGACGGAACCGCGGTCTTCTCGTTGTAATACCAGATTATACAGCCGTCAATTTCTCGTTCGGTGCAGAGGGCGTTAATTTTCGGTAGGAAACATATGCAAAATGACGTTTCGCCAGAACCGCTATGTCCGATCACTATAAATGAGAACGGATACATAAATATAAGATCATCACACATGGATGGTCAGGCTGTCATACGACTCTCTCCCTAGTCACCCTCCCTATTTATCCTCGAACGGGAAGGACTATTCTCTTCTAATTTTCGTCTCTCGAAGAAAGAAGTACTGGACAGTTTAAATTCAGTTTCAGTGACTATCGATACAGTTCCACTTCCCATCCACTTACGCTTTATTTTCCTCTCGGTGTGTACCTTCACGGTAGTTTCCCCCCAGCCCCTGGATCATATCCTTGACGGCTTTGAAATTCACCAACTCTGAAGCGCTGTAATTCAGAGTTATGCCCCGGAATTTACAGAGGGTTATCGACCGTCCCGACGCTGTATCGAGGACCCTGTACGCATAATTCTTTGGCCCCTGCTCACAAATGCTACTATGCTCTCTGAGGGTCGCAATTCAGAGATCATGTCTTCTTGTTTGTCCACAGTTTCAACCAGCCTAGATTCGTCACTCTGCTCAATGCATATTACAGAATACGTGTCGCAATAGATCGCTTTCGCTTGCAACCTGCCGGGATAGCGATACAGATGAATCCTTGCCACTCTGTGAAGTAAGCGCCTATGACCTGATTCGTATGTCGTAAGTTTGACACGTGTTTCTCTCCCGCATACTTCCATGACACCCAGTCGACGTCATCAATGGCAAACAGGAGATTCGGAACCTCGGTCCCTGGCGTTGCCAGAAATCTGTAGAGTTTTTACGTCCCGGAATGACCTTAGTCTGCGTCCTATCATTTCTCTCGGTCAATTTTCCCCGCATGGATTTGATGCATAACTTCGCCAAACCCCGTTTCGCCGCGTTATCCCTGATAGAGTCCTTATCTAGTCGGATTCCTTCACTCTCCCAAAAAGTTTCGAAGTACCGCTCCTCATCCTCAGAACTTCGGACCCAGTCGGGATAGCCGCTCGCCTCCGCTTTCAATTTCAGGAACGAGTTAATACAACCCACGAAAAGCCCACCCTCGTCAGTGTCAGGGTTGAATTGAGTGACTTTATATTCGTACACCTCATAGATTTCGAGTATCTTTAAGCCTTTTCCACGGCCAATCGCACCTCATCCAATACCCCCGTGCCGGTCAGAGCCCGCTCCTCCTCAACCTCGGTATGCTGGCATTCTCCACTGGCTGAGGTGTGAGCGCATGATCTACACAGACAAAATATAGGCTTCCTGTTGCATCTGAAAGGGAGCACCAGATGATATGGCCTCTGTGGAGGAACCATAGAATATTTTATCAGACCGTTTATACGCCGGCACGCTTCCATATCCTAGCACGTGTCGCCCACTTGAATGACTGGATGACCTACGGGGAACCTGAAATACTTGCAAATATACGGATACAAACTCATAACTTTGACATATTGGAAAATCCCATTTTCGCGTGCCTTATAGCGTAAACGCATGGCCTCGGTTCAAACTCCGTAAGGGCATTACGGGTATAGAGCGGACTTTGTTGTACTATTGGGTATGTCAGCAATTCGGGTTTCTGCTTCACTAGACACGAATCGTCAAATTCAATTTCACAAAGAAACTTGACCTGATATCCCGCTCGCGTTTTCTGCTCCAAACGATACATCGTGTATTCATACCGTTCGGCTTACGTATCTCCACTCATGCTGCGGACGTCACGGGACGTCTGAAACGTGTGCCCGTGGAAAAAGGAGCCAAATTACTCGTACACTCTATTGGTTTCCGGACAGTAACCGTCTACATTGAAGTGGGGTAATTCTGTCAACTTGTACTCGCGCCCGTTGCGGGCGTGCATGATCCGTACCCCGTCCATCTGTTTCATATGCAGCAGCAACATCATGGCCTTCTTGCTGTACTTGTTATTCCTGGTGTACACTCCCTTCGGAATGAGTCATATAGTGTCGGATTTCAGAAACAATTTGCGCAAGAACTTATTACATGCAGATGCGATCGATATCGCCTCGACAAAGACATCAATGTTGCCAATGTGCATGAACTCGCGTCTAAACAATCGACAAGCCTTCCTTTGGACTGTGACATCATCTTGACTGTAGGTTTCTAACACGTGCCTGTTAACAAACGGCAAGGATTTCTTGCTGTCGTACCAGAAGAGAAATTCTCTCCTCTACTCCATAAAAAGAGACATCGGTTATGGGATCCACGTAATTTAGGTTTTCCTCGGTATTAGATAGTGAGGGTACCACGATTTGGTAGCCGTGAGACCGAAGGCCTAGGGCGGCTTAGGCAATGCAAAGGGCAGAAAGCATACGCTATCCAGAAAGACCAGATTCTCCATCCTCATACATATGAGCTTTAATCCGTTCATGATGAGTTTAGGCTTCCATTTCAACACGTTCGTCCTATTCAAGATGAAATGGAGGTCGAATGCCTTGGCGTGGTGTGCGATCGCTACAATCTTAATGGACCAAGGACGTGGTTCGCTTATATAAGTTAGCATGTCCCTTGAAGTATCGTCCCAAAACGAGTGCTTCAGCTTGCCGCATCGCACGCAGTCTCCTTCTTCCGCATCCTCGCACTGTGCGAAGAACTGTTGCACACAGACAAGGTCAGGTACTGTAATGTAGCTTTGTCTGCATATCCCTTATTTTGAGTGGTCCCAAAATCATCAAATACGTAATGTACCTTTTCACCTGCAGTAGGCAGCGCGTCCTTCATAGGCCTCATATAGCACAGGTGATCCAAGTCTCTGTTCTCCTTACAGTTCTCACAGAATCGCTTCTTACAATCATGATTTTCGTGCGTCACAAGCCATCCACACGTTGGGCAACAACGCTTACTTTCGAACATGGAAATTTTCTGTATAGTGCTTTGCTTGTGGTTGTCGTAACATGTTCGGCTTCTAAAATGCCTGTTGCATTCGGCGCAGGGAATTCGAAAATCGGAGAACGCGCACGGCGGTCTGGCCATGCAATCGCTACACGTCTGCGCACAAACGTGCGTGATTTCACGTGTACATGCTTTGTGGCACGCTTTATAAACTTACTTCTTAGCCATTGTCCCAGTAAGTAGTGATCACATGATAGTTTCTTTCGACGTCATCGTACAGTAGGTTGATTCGTTTATCGGATTCGATGGACCTTCAAGCATTAAGTAGTCGCAGCTCAAACATTGATACACAACAATCTTATAGTCGCGAAAATGCTCCTGAAATCTGACTAGTTCGGGGATCTCCACCCGTTGGACAGATCGTTTCAAGTGGGTTTCGGACTAGGGGACGAACCTTCCGTCCTTGACGATAAGCCTTATAATTCGGATCTTTATCTAATCTCGAAATCGCTATTATAAGAGCGTGTGCTAAACAGTTTTCCTCAGACTTCACCTCCATGATACTTTGTTTGAGGTGAGCCATGACGGACAGCGGTCTTCCTATGCTCTTAATTCCACGTTTACCAAAACCGATGGGCATCTTGACCGAATGCACGGTTACAACTAATGTGTCCAGAGCATTGAATCTAGAATTCGACTGCGAGTATCTCTCAAAGACGCTCCATATCACGTCTCCGGATAGGTAATTTTTCCGTCTCAAACTGATTTCCATCGGTTTGTCATTTTGATTCACCTGATTTTCAATCGTTATTCCCACCATATCGCCATCACCTACATCACGTAACACGTGCTCAATGAGATCGTTCACACTGGCTAGAAAATGTGCTACGGGATTGGAATTATCCGAAGGAGGTATTAAACGCACTGTAATCTCCATTCCTACAGCATTGTGCCGCCTGTACTGTCTCGTATTTGTGTCCAGTTTGACGAATCTGCGAGCAAAGTTCTTTCTCTCTACAATTATTAAGAGACATAACTATTTAGTTTTGACACACAAACTTGTATAACTTATTGAAATTGTAGTCACAATAATACTTACATTTCCACCTATGGAGCCCACTGTTGCTGCCACATACAAGCGACCTCCGATATATCGCTGGTGGGTGCTGACGTCATTTTTATTCTTTGTTTCATTCACTGGAACTAGATTTAATAGGGTTACGAATCTTCGAACCACGACACGTATACCTAATACGTCACGCAAATTGGAAGAAGAGATTCTTAAGGTATTTACTATTTTACGTACTTCTTCTTACGTCATACACTTATTTATTTCTGCTTTAAGAGCATACCCTAAATGCAACTTACTTTCCTTACAGACAGCGCATTAGCGATAAAGAAAGAGAGGGGAGTAATGGATCTAGCAAAACGATTCGAAGAGGCTGATTCCTGCACTTCAGTCACTATCAGCTCTTTAGAAATAAAATATATTGTATCCTATTGTCCGTGCTAAACGGATCACCACTAAACAAGAACCGACAATGTTGCTATCAATACAAGACTCTGAAGCAAAAGTAGTCCAGATATTTCTACCTAGGCGATACTGTGCTGTCATTTCCGTTGACGATAAGGAAAAAAATTAATTCTAAAGCAGTCTCCCAAATCTTGTATATAGGGGCATTTGCGAAACCTCTAAATCGTACTTTTTGGCGATAGAGTCCTAATGCCTTATATATATATATATATATACCCTCTTGTTTTTTTACAGATACCCCACCTCACATGAGATCTTTCGGCTTACCATTTGACGGGTCAAACAGTCTGTTTGAGACTCAGCAATTCTTGGTGAATGGGAAAATTGCGTGGAACGCCATATGGTTAACACATTTCACTCCCGTGAGGCTAGAACATCTACGTTTTTTAAATCGATTATTGGAAAATTCTTTGCACTGGATACCTCTTTCGCTTTTACAGGAAATTGCCCAGCTTATATTGCAAGTGTGCGCAGTTCATATTATTTAAGAGACTTACGGTAGGAGAATTTCACATAGCTAAAACAGACTCCGCTATCCTAGACAACCAATACAGAAAACTTCATACATTTGAAATCGAACCTTTCGAGTTCCGTCTAACCGCATGGCTAGAATATGCAAGTTTTCCTGATTATTCAATCTATATAATTCCATATGAAAATGAGTCGTTTCCTTTTCCTATTACCATTGTTGATGTCTCCCTATATTGCGGATCCCAATCTAACATAAATTTGGCAGAATTAATTTGGGAACATGTGTGTGTATTTGCTGTCAAAATGTATGCTATAGTTTGCCTTCCTCTCGACACACCTACGGTCTTCTACCTAAATCATCATAGGGCTACTAGCGATTGATGGACATCAGATATCCTATGCGATGAGTGTTTTGAGGTATTTAGGCTATACTAAACCGTTCGTAGGCAACTACCTATGGACGCTCATGCAGTGAAATGTGTGCCTACGGCAGCCCCCGTCACTCCGAAGTTTGGCTTCCCATACAGTTCTCCATCTCACTTTCAATTAATCACATATCACACTGAGCAGCAGAACGCTATATCACCAGTATATTTATGCTGTGGAATCGAATATTGTTGCCGACGATAAGCTGGTTCCACTTACATTTTCCCCCTTGCAATATACGTTTGTGCGGGAGAAGCGATGTGCAATCAGTAAGAGATTTCACAATGACTGGGTAATCCCTTCTGAACGCTACTGGTCCACAAATTACACGACGTTCTGCGCTGGACAAAAGGAGGCTATTGCTACGTTGTGTGACGGAAAGGATAGTTGGTGGTGTGATTTCTGCTATAGA
>Ga0131853_10016752_pt1 | contig 13356 bp, 9 predicted proteins | sample TergutLab28metaG_FD_92764 | JGI IMG/M metagenome (GOLD analysis project Ga0131853, IMG submission 92764) | Labiotermes labralis P1 segment gut microbial communities from Petit-Saut dam, French Guiana - Lab288 P1 (version 2) (version 2) | ecosystem: Host-associated > Arthropoda: Insects >...
CAATATGCTTAACAATCTGCTCTGTGATTATCTCCCCCGGCGCCAATAATGGAATACCCGGCGGATATGCCATTACATACTCACTAGATACCCTGCCCACCGCCTCCTCTAACTTCATCTCCACACTTTTAGCATTAAATGCTTCTTGAGGACTTAGCTTCACCTCGGGATGAATATATTCTATATCAATCATATCCCTTTTTGTGTTGCCTTCTAACCTTCTAATCTCCTCTAGCGCACCCACAAGCCTTTCAATCTCTGCCATCTTATCCACGGGCGACACATACGCCAAAAAGTTTCCTAAGTCCCCAAACTCTACTTGAATATTATATTCATCCCTCAAAATATCATAAACCTCAATGCCCGCTAAACCAACATCAAGCGTATGCACACTCAATTTTGTAGGGTCAAAATCAAACACCTTATCTCCATCAATCAGCTCCCGCCCAAATGCATAATAATCACCAATATCATTTATTTCTTCCTTTGCATAATCCACCAATTCTTGCGTCTTTTTCAATAACTCACGCCCGTTCAATGCAAGCTCTTTCCTAGATAAATCTAAACTCGCCAGCAGCATATAATTACCACTAGTAGTCTGCGTAAGGTTGATAATCTTTCTCACATAATCCGCATTTATCCCCTTGCCGCACACAAGTACCGCACTCTGTGTCAGTGACAATCCGCTCTTATGCATACTTATCGCTACCATGTCCGCCCCTGCCTTCATCCCGCTCACAGGTAAATTGCTTCCAAAATTAAAATGTGTACCATGTGCCTCGTCAACAAGCACCTTCATTTTATACCTTTTAGCCAGCTTAACAATGCCCTTTACATCAGAGCAAACCCCATAATAGCTAGGATTATTGAACAAAATAGCCCTTGCATCGGGATGGTTTTCCATAGTTCGTTCTACATTTTCTAAGCCCATCCCTAAAGGTATTCCATAATCCTTATTAACCCCGGGGTCAATATAAATAGGAATAGCACCGCATAGTATAAGTGCATTTATTACACTTACATGGACAGCACGACTAATAATAATCTTCTCGCCTTTTTTGACAGTAGACATTATCATAGCTTGCACCGCAGCAGATGTCCCACCCGTCAATAAAAACGCACAGCTGGCTGAAAAAGCATCCGCCATAATTGTTTCAGCCTCTTTGATGACCCCCCTAGGATTATTAAGATAATCAAGCGGCAGCATCCCGTTGACATCAATTGATACCGCCCTTTTGCCCAAAAACTCAGTAAGCGCATTGTTGCCCTTGCCCCGTTTGTGCCCCGGCACATCAAAAGGAACAACCCGTGCCTCTCTAAAGTTGTTTAATGCATTGACAATAGGTGTATTTTGTTGTAGTGTTTTGTTCATAATTTTCAAACATAATTCCCAATTATAATTCTAAATTCTCAATTAAAAAAGGGTGTACAGCCGCTTTGTCTGCGCACCCTTTCTTTGTGTAAAAAAAAGATTTTGCATTTTTAGCGGCTGCTATCAGACCCTAACCTTAAATTATCTTGGACGCCTAAGTGATTTATGAAACCTGCGTCAGCATAATTTTAATTAAGATATGGGGTGCCCGCTTAAAGACCTAGAATATTAAGCCATTTTGGAGGGGTACCCACAACCGCTCCACTATTACTAAATCAATTTATCATAGTTTCCATATGCTGTCAACGATTATTCAGGGTATTTTGAAAAAAAACGCAACCTATATCATATAAACAACAGCATAAGAAATATCTTTATAACCCCGCAATCTTCGTCAGTTTTGGATTTGATAGGATGGTATCTATCTATCTATCTATTTATCTATTTATCTATCATGTCTACCCTTCCGGCAACGGCTCGTATTTTATTTTATCTAAATATTTATATTTTTTGCCCATCTTAATGACAACTATTGCACTCATTATAAGAGACAAAAACTCAGCTAGCGGAATAGCTATCCATGCACCGTTTATTCCCCACAATAGCGGCAAGGTTAAAGTTAAAACCAATATAAAAACAAATGTCCTTACTACAGTTAAAATCCCGCCTGTTATACCATCATTGAATGCCGCAAATAATCCGCTTGCCAACAAATTGAAACCCATAAAAATGAATGCTGTCCCAACTATCCACATCCCGCTTACTGAGATGGTATACACACAATACATTCTAATATATATCCAAATATAAAAATGCTCATATACGCCCGGAATATTTGCACCAGCAACATAATAAGGATTAGGTATCTGTACAGGCAAATAAAGATATAAATAGTCTAGTGCATAAGGAAATGAATATCTGCAATGCCAAATCATTTCATAATAAGTGCCACAAATACTATAGTGTCTTAAATAAAAGCCATCAATCATAAATCGTATGTTTCTTTCACCCAAGTATGGTAATATTATGTAATTAGGCAACCCCATTGGAAAAGGGTCTACAAATATTCTAGTAAAAACACCGTTCAGACTAAAAGTCAATATAAGAGTAACAACGGACAATACCCCCATAATAAGCAAACTTTTCTTAAATAATTTCTTTGTACGATAATGATTTTGCTTGCCGTAGTTATAGCTAATAAGCGGTGCAACACCTTGTACATATCCAAAATAAAATGCTCCAAGCAGCCCTTGCAAGCCTAAAATAATAGCTGCTGCCGCCACCGCCTCAACACCCGCCACCTCTGTTAATACATTGTTTTTGACAATGGTAGTCACAGTGAATGCAAGCATTCCAAGCATCTCGCCCACTCCGTTTAGGCTGGACCGCCCTACCGCCTTAAAATCCATACTTGGTCTGGTAAAATAAAGTGTCCCTTTGCGGTTAAAAACAAAATACAGCAGTCCCACAACTGCAGGTATAGCATACCCGACCCCCGTAGACAGCGCCAATCCAAATACTCCTGTCGTCCCGGTCAAAGCCCTGCCCGGTCCTATCACAAAAATGAAAATAGCATTTAGGACAACCGTTGCAACAGCACCTGTTGACGATACAATCATACTAAGCGCAGGTCTGCCGTCAGCTATAATAAATTGCGTAAAAAGCATCCCTAGCATGATAGCAGGAGATAACCAAATAATCGGAATCATAAATTCCATAGACATATCTATTATAAGCTGTTCAACCCCTCTTGCACCAAAAAGCCAAAGAATTTGATATCTTAAAAAATATGAAAGGACGGCTACAAAAAGACTGGTTGCAAGCGTAACAAGAGTCATGAGGGTAAAAATTTGTCGCGCTTTTTTCTTGTTTCCTTGTCCTTTCAGTTTGACGGCTAAGGCAGACCCGCCCATGGTAAGCATAGCACCGATTGCCATTGAGAGTGTGAAATATGGCATTACATAGCTTAAAGCTGCCATTGCCTCCATGCCAATCCCGCGGGACGCAAAGATTTGTGTAACAAGTTGAAACCCGCCCATGATAAGTGCTGCCATGATTGTCGGTATAGTGAATTTTATCAGCATTTTATAGCGGATGGGTTTATTTAGGCGGGATTCTTCTAGTTTTTGTTTTTCCAGTTCTTCTTTTTGTTCATCGTTTAATTCAAGAGATGAGGTATCCTTGTTACAATTAACAGGGTCAAGAGCTTGCTCCTGACCCATGGGTTTGTTTTCATCATTATCAAATGATTGTTTTTCTTCTTCTAGCAGTTGCATTTTAGTTAAGGTTGCTCCTAATTAATATTTTTGTTTTTTTTCTTCTTAATATTTAGATTTTCGTCAGATTCAAACAGTTCTTTATGCTTGTTAAAAAATGAATAATATACCTGCATATTTTTTAGGTTGAACCATTTTTTAACAGATACGGGAGTATCGTCTAGGTTATAGATTTTTGCATCCTTCATAGCAAGAATAAACGGTGAATGAGTGGCAATTATTAGTTGGCTGCCGTCTTGAGCGCAATGCTCTAAAAAGGTTTTTAATTCTAGCTGAAATTTCGGAGATAAGCTGTTTTCCGGCTCATCCAATAAATAAAGCGCTTTTTTGTTCATCTCATTTTTAAAAAATCTGACAGCATTTTCTCCATTAGAATATTGACGCTCTTTAGCTTCAGTTTTCTTTTCTATATATGATAGCTTTGTCAGCTTTTTTGACACCAGCTCAGAATTTTCAAAGCCGTCAAACATAAAATCATTTGCAGTAGTATCAAAATAATCCTCTAGTTCAGCTTTTTTATCGCTTATCTCGATATTTTTTGACCTGGAATGAAAAATAGCCTTAAAGACATCCTCACTGGTAAGCATGGTGCTTGAAGGCGGAAGCGATTTGGACTTGATTTTGCACAAGTCACAATAATCATAAAATGCAGTAGTAAGTGCAGTATCCGCATGACGATTTAAGTTAAGCTTTTCTGCAATTATGTTAAGAAGCGTAGACTTACCTGACCCGTTTCCGCCATAAAATATAGTAATATTATCAAAATCCACCTGTCTTAATTGTTTTTTATAGAAGAAACCAATAGGAAACCTTTCATCTTTAGAGTGTGCATTTTTTATTTTTTGAATTTGTGCTTTTTGAATTTCTTCATCTACTAATTCAAATTTATCCAGATAAATCATTTTTATTGTGTTATCCTTATTTTAATATTCGTTTATTCCTGTGTGCTTTACAAAGCTATATAATTCATTCCAGTCAATTTTCACACCCTTTTTTGTTTCTTCATTGAAAAATATCAGTGCGTCATCATTTTTTTCATCAGCAATTCCATAGTCAGTCAAAATTCCATACGAATCCTTAAATGAACCCAGTTTTGTTTTCATGGGATTTTTTTTGACCTTTTCAGTCAATGAAAACAAGTCCAAAACCATTGTGTACATACAATCATTAGTGATCGGAATTTCTTGCTTGCCAATGACAATGGCTACATCGGCTTTAGCTCCGCAACCACACGCACATTGTTTATTTTTTGTATCTGCACTTAGCTCAAACGACATAAGTTTATTCTCCAAATATGTATAATAATATTATTATACAATATGATTAAATAAAAATCAACAAAAATAATGCTGAATTTTAGTGAAAAAAGTGTTGTTATCATAATTTTGCAGCATAGTCACTAGTTGCAGCACCTAGAATGAAGCTAGGTTGAGTAAGAATCATATTTTGTTTGTAGCTTAAAAGAAAAGACAACAAAATGAATGAATCCACTTTGTTGTCTAACTATGGAGCTGGAGATGGGATTTGAACCCGCAACCTACTGATTACAAGTCAGTTGCTCTACCGTTGAGCTACTCCAGCAATTCTAAAAGCTAGTATACTATGCAAATTTGTCGTTGTCAAATAAAAAATGCCACTTATGATCAAAAAGTTGTAAAATTTTTGGTAGTGTTTAATAATCGTGATATAGCTAAGGAATGATTTTGAAAAAATGCGTAATTGTCACGATTGTTTAACATCCTCCAAATATTTAGTCCGAAAGAATTGCCAATTATATTATGCTTGATTTAAACGATTTCTTATTTGTGTATAATCTGACGGATTAGACACAAAGGCATGGGTAGCATTGGCAGTAATTATTGCACCACTCCCTAGTGACTGATGAACAAATACAGACAACCCTAATCTTAGCTTCGTCAAAAAATTCTCTCTTCCTAAAATTCTTATTATCCCTCCGCCCCTTATCCCAATATAAGTATTATTGTCACTATAAACAATATTTATAAACTCAAAAAAATCTGAAGCTATGCTTTCTCTCAAATTAAGTCTTTCAAAGCTGGCTGTCATTTCACGCAAAAACTCAGCATTTTCCCCATGAAACATATAATCACCAACTCTAAAGCTTTCACGATTTTGCGGCGCAAAGATATTTATAAAATTCTTGTTTGTTTCTTCATTTATGTATGTAACTCTTCCGTTAGACCTAAGTGAATAATAGTTGCCATTGTGATAAACTCTGAAATAATTATACATTTTAACAAAATGGATGCGCACTCTGTTTGGAAATTGCCGCTCAATGTTAATCACCTGAATTTGAGGAACAGCATATTCAATTTCTGAAGTTATTCGTTCATCGTTCAATAAAAAAATGCTGCTTCCTCTTATATCTATTGCGTCCAGAATTTCATCAGACAAAGCCCGCCCCTCTTGATAAACATTTATGTTATGACCAAAAGTGGTAATGGTGGAAACAGAAAAAATTATACTGCTAAAAATAACAATAACGGTTATACCTAAAAGTATTGAAAACAAAATAATCAGTCTTTTATTTCTCACAAAAAGCAGTATATCATATTGAAATAACAAACGCAACTTATTTTCAAGCTGAATTATTGTTTTCTGACAATATCAGCTCCTAGTTTTTTCAAGTCATCTTCTATTTTATAATAACCTCTGTCAATATGCTCTACTTCATCAACAATGCTTGTTCCTTCTGCTTTTAGACCTGCCAGCACAAGCGCTGCCCCGCCTCTTAGGTCCTCTGCCGCTACTCTGGCCCCGTTCAGTTTGCCAACTCCGCACACAACTGCACTATCTCCAATACATGCTATATTTGCCCCCATTTTCTTAAGCTCATTAATATACCTAAATCTACTTTCAAAAAGCTTCTCTGCAACAATACTTTGCCCCTTGCCCCCGCACAATGCCGCTATCAGCTGCGGCTGCATATCTGTGGGAAACCCGGGATAAGGCTGTGTTATCACATCCCCGACACCTCTTAAATTTCCTTTAGATAAAATTTCCACACTGCTGGTTAAATAGCTTTTGCCGCCCCTAAACCTAAAGTCAGCACCCGCATGCTTTAAGATTTCAACCAGATTATAAATATATGCCGCATTTATCTCGTCAATTTTGACCCTTCCGCCACAGCTTGCCACCGCACACAAATATGTCCCGGCAACAATCCTATCAGGAATAGGAGTATATTCACCGCCGGTCAGTTCTTTTACTCCTTCAATCAAAATACTGTCCGTCCCAGCCCCAAAAATCTTGCCGCCCAAACTATTAATAAAATTTGCTAAGTCCACGATTTCCGGTTCTTTTGCTGCGCCGTTTATTAGAGTAGTCCCCTCTGACAATACTGCCGACTTCATTAGATTTTCAGTAGCACCAACTGAAGGGAAAGCCAGGCTTATATTTGTTCCTTGCATTTCTTTTGCATCAAAAAATAAGATTACACCATGCGGACGGTCAAAAACATCGGCACCTGCTTTTTCACTTGATAAGTAGTTTTCATCGATAGTCGTAATTTTTACGCCTAAATTTTCCAATCCTTTTAAATGCAAGTCTATGGGTCTTAATCCAATCTCACAGCCGCCGGGAGGAGAAATTCTTGCTTGCTTAAACCTTGATAATAGCGGTCCTAAAATGAAGATTGATGATCGAATTGTTTTTGTTAGTCCAGCATCAACAGCCAATGGCTGCACTCTATCACAATTTATCACAATATCGTTATCTAAAAAAAGAACATTGGCACCCAACGATTTTAATAATTCAATCATGCTCAAAACATCTAAAAGAGGCGCACAATTCTTCAGCACAACAGTGTGTTTAGTCATAATGCAAGCTGCTAAAATGGGCAAAATAGAGTTCTTTGCAGCACTCAACTTTATCTCACCTTTTAATTTTCTTCCGCCTTTAATATGTAAAACCATACACCATCATATGAAAAGCAGACACAAAATGTGTAATGAATCCACAAGATTTTTCGTGTTTATAAATTATTTTAAATGCCGGCATATCAATACTTTTTTCTGATACCAAAATATCAATTTTGTCCTTGCCGTTATTATAAACATACAACATTATTTTTTAATCATTTTAAGCCCCTTTTTCATTTGCAAATAAAAATTTGTTGTTGTATACTGTCCTTGTTATATAAAAAATATAAAATCTAAGGAGATGAAAAATTAAAGAATGAGAGTTTATAATTTTTCGGCAGGACCTTCAACATTACCTTTAGAGGTATTAGAGAGGGTGCAAAAAAAGCTTATTAACTATGAAAATAGCGGTATGAGCGTAATGGAAATGAGCCATCGCTCAAAAGAGTATGAGGCAATCAACAATGAAGCAGAATCGCTTTTAAGAGAGCTGATGGGTATCCCGGCAAATTATGAGATCGCCTTTATTCAAGGCGGTGCTTCGCTGCAATTTGAGGCTATTCCATTAAATATTTCCAAAAACGGAAAAGCTGATTATGTGGTTACCGGGATTTGGGGCGAGAAAGCTTTCAAAGAGGGTCAAAAGTTTACTGATGCTAAAGAAATTGCATCATCAAAAGACAAGGGCTTTAATTATATCCCTAAAATTACTAAAGATATGATAAGGCCTGATGCCGACTATTTGCACATATGTCAAAATAATACGATTGTCGGTACAAGATATAATTATATTCCTCCGGCAGGAAATGTCCCTATTATCAATGATTTGTCATCTTGCATTTTGTCTGAAGAGATGGATGTGTCTAAGTATGGTGTGCTGTATGCCGGGGCGCAAAAAAATATTGGACCTGCGGGAATGACTTTGGTTATTGTGAGAAATGACCTTTTAGACAGCACTCAAAAAAATTGTCCCACTATTTTAAAATGGAAAACTCATACAGAGGCAAAAAGCTTATATCACACTCCCCCCGCTTTTCCTACTTATGTAGCAATGGAAGTATTTAGATACTTAAAAGAATTGGGCGGAATAAAAGCTATCCAAAAAATAAATGAAAACAAAGCAAAGATGCTGTATGATTTTATTGATAATTCTAAAATGTTTTCTAATAATATCGTCAAAGAAGACAGGTCAATTATGAATATTCCGTTTATTGCCACAACTGAAGAATTAAATGCAAAATTCTTAAAAGAGGCTAAGAGCGCAGGATTGGTTACATTAGCGGGACATAAATTAGTGGGCGGAATGAGAGCAAGTATCTACAACGCAATGCCGGTTGAAGGTGTGAAAGCTTTGGTAGACTTTATGAAAAAGTTTGAAAAGGAGAATAAGTAGTAATTTAATGATAAATGATAAATGATAAATTTATGGCGAATTTTAAAACTAAGAAAACATTAGAGAAAATTAAATTCGCAATAACTTTTCATTTTCATTTTTCGTTTATTATCTTCGGCAACATATATGAAAAATGTATTAAAGTTAAATAAATTAGGTGCTTTAGCCGACCAAGTATTTGGTGCAAACTATAAATTACATGATGCACATGATGCTCCTGACGCTGTCATCGTGCGCTCTTTTAGCATGCAAGCTCCTTATGTATTGCCCCAAAGTGTGCAATGTATAGCAAGAGCAGGCGCCGGAACAAATAATATTCCGTCAAAAGACTACGCTGAAAAAGGTGTTGTAGTTTTCAATACTCCCGGTGCAAATGCTAACGCAGTTAAAGAATTGTGCATATGTGCATTGTTTTTGGCGGGCAGAAAGATTGTTGACGGCATCAACTGGACAGGCGGCTTAAAAGAAGGTGACCCAAGTGTTGCACAACAAGTAGAAAAAGGCAAAGGCAACTTTGTTGGCGGCGAGATTTTAGGCAAAAATATCGGCATCATCGGACTAGGTGCTATCGGTATGCTGACGGCAGAAGCAGCAGCAGCTTTAGGCATGAAGGTATTTGCATATGCTCCGCGCATGACTCCGGAAAAACAAGCTAAATTATACAAATGTATTACGCTTGTTAAAACCTTGGACGAGCTTTATGAAAAATGTCAATTTATTTCACTTCATTTGCCCTTTATTAAGGGTGAAACTGAAAAAATGATAAATGCAGAAGTTTTGAAAAAATGCAAGGATGGAGTGAATATTATCAACTGTGCAAGAGCAGAATTAGTAGACAATGATGCTATCATTGATGGTCTAAAATCCGGCAAAGTTAATCGTTATGTAACTGACTTCCCTGTCGGTACTGTACTTAATATTCCCGGCATCATCACTATCCCCCATCTAGGCGCATCTACTCCTGAAGCTGAAGACAACTGCGTATCAATGGGCGGTGCTCAAATCATTGACTTCATGGAAAACGGCAATATTGTTAACTCTGTCAACTATCCTGCTTTGTCGCTTGCAAAAACTCCAAAGACTGACCGCATGACAATCTGCTTTAAAGGTGCCTTGGATATTAAAAAACTAGCTGAAAAAGCGGGTGTTAAGATTGCTAATTTTGCCACTGCTTCAAAAGGTGATTTTGGTTATGCAATAATTGATTATACAGAAAAATGCAACTGTGATGAGGTTAAAAAAATTGACGGTGTTTTAAGAGTACGATGTGTATAAGTATAAGTGCATCTTAGAAAAATAGACTAGCTATTAAAATTTAATGGCTAGTCTATTTTTTTGTCAGCCTTTAATCATCAGCCTCTTTCTCATCCGCTTCATCACCTATCTCAATCCTAACCTCATTTACCCGCCTCGCTGTCGCTTTTGTTACTTTAACATGCAGATTTTTATATTTAAAGCCCTCTCCCCGCAACGGAATTTTTTCCATCATCTCCATCACCCAGCCTCCCACAGTGCTTGACTCAAACTCCTCTTTTGTTTCAAAATCTATTGCCTCAAAGCATTTATTAAGGCTTTCTTGCCCCGCAACGAAATAAACATTGTCTCCTATTTTCTTAACCAGCACCTCCTCTTCATCATGCTCATCATAAATTTCACCGACAAGCTCTTCTAAAATATCCTCCATGGTTACAATCCCCGCCGTCCCGCCAAATTCGTCAATAACAATTGCCATCTGACTTCTTGCTTTTTGCATTTCTCTTAGTGCGCCGGATATCTTCATGCTTACAGACACACAAATCACTTTTGTAGCCGCCTCCTTGACAGTTTGCTCTTTTGTCAGGACATGCTTATTAAAATCTTTTTCATTTAATATGCCAATAATTGTGTCTACTGTGCCATGATAAACGGGCAACCGAGTAAACTCATGCTTATTAAAAATTTTGGCAATGTGATCCGGGCTGTCATTATCCGCCACTGTAATTACATTGACTCTAGGAACCATTATGTCATAAACATCAATATCCTCAAATTCTATTGCCGCTTTGATTAGCTTAAGCTCATCTGCTACCTCTATGCCTTCACTCTCAGCCTCCTCTTCAGCCTCTTCAACAATAGTCAAAAGCTCATCAGTAGTATGTGCCTCTGTGTGTTTTTTTGGTTTGTAGATTTTGCGCCAAAGTCCAAAAAATGCGATGAAAGGATAAAGCACTATCCCCCAAAAGGTTATATAATTATAGAAAAACATTGCCGCTTTTTCAGGATGCTCTTTGGCTATGCTTTTGGGAATAATATCGCAGATTAAAAGAACAATAAAAGTCATAACTACCGTTGAAATCAGTGTAGACAATGCTTCAGACGCCTCGCCTCTTGCGTTTAGGACGATGCCGGCAAAAAAGACTGTGGCTAATGAAGCTGCCAGGATAGTAACGATGTTGTTGCCGATAAGAGTGGTATTTAATACAATGTCAGAATTTTCAAGCTTTTTCAGCACCTTGCCTGCTTTTTTAGAGCCGTTGTTTTCAAGCATCTTCAAGCGAATTTTATTAGCCGACATAAAGGAAGTTTCAGATGCAGCAAAGCATGAGGACAAAAGCATTAGGACAACTATAGAAACAGCCAACACGATTAGTATAGGTGTGTCAGCAATTGTCGCATTAGAAATTAAATTTTGATTGGCAACGGACAATGTGCCCATTTTGCTTGCTCCGAATAGTGAAAAATTTGTGTAAAACCACTACACTACTAGTATATGATAACATATGCAATATAAAAACGCAAATGTTTTTAACTACATTTTTTTTGAACAATTGAAAATTAATTTATAAAAAACATAAAAATTCAGCTAAAATTGTTTCATTTTTGCGGGTTTTGGTGATATTATATAAAAGATATACTATTAAAACGATGAGGTAATAATAATAATGATAAGATTTGGAAATCCTGCACTTTCACGAGTACAAAGAATGAATTCTCAGACCGATATGGTTGTTCCGTCAAGCTATGGCGGCATTGCAATCAAAAGCATTTATTTTATTGTTCTGACTTTTTTGGCAGCAGTCACATCATTTGTCGGCTCGGTTTTTTTAATTACGCAAGGCAACATAGGCTTGATTGTCGGGCTATTGATAGGCAGCAGCATCGTTTCGCTCATAAGCGCCTTTATCGCCATCCTAAATCCTGGTGCCACCAAAATTGCGGGCAGCATTTATGCCATTACGCAGGGCTTTGTCATGGGCTTTACGGCGCTTATGTTTTGGGAAATGGGCTTTAGCGGCGAGGTTTTTTCTGCACTGTTTGCCACTATAGGAGTGTTTGCAGTCATGATGACTTTGTATGCAACAGGGATTATTAGGGTCGGATCGGGGTTTAGAAAATTTATGATTTCAGCGCTGATTGCAGCTGTACTTGTCAATTTATTGATGTTTATTATCAGCCTTTTTTCACCTGCTCTTAGAGAAATGTTTTATGGAAACGGCTGGTTTTCTATAGGCATTTCTGTCGTAATGGTAGTGCTGGCATCACTTATGATTCTGCTTGATCTAAACAGAATGACCGAGATTGTAAATGGCGGATTAGACAAAAAATATGAGTGGATTGCAGCGTTTGGATTGTTGATTACGCTAGTATGGCTGTACATGGAGTTTTTGCGTTTGTTTGCAAAATTGGCAAGCAGGAGAAGATAGGATAAACAATTCATGATGAAAATTGCAATAATCGGAGCAGGTGCTGCCGGGCTTATGTGCGCCTGTATGCTTGATAAGCGGCATGATATAGTTGTGTTTGAAAAGAATGAGATGAGCGGCAAAAAGCTGCTTATCACCGGCGGCGGCCGCTGTAACCTTACTAATTTGTGTGAGCCTGATATTTTCTTAAAATCTGTGGCGCAAAACGCAAGATTCTTTGAGTATGCTTTAACAGGCTTTAGTCCGCAGAATACTGTGGACTTTTTTGAGAAGGAATTGGGCGTTGCCATTCAAATTGAAAATGGAAACAGGGTTTTTCCTAGCAACGGTAAAGCTTTAAGAGTTAGAAATGCTATGTTGAGTTATGCTATAAATAAGGGTGTAAAAATGAATATGAATTCGCTTTTAGACATCAAAGTGAGCAATCATTCATTTTTGAAGGTGGCTGATAGATTTGAGATTTGTGTCGGTGAGGCGAATGTCGGTCAAAAATTTGATGTCTTAATTGTTGCTACCGGAGGGGTGTCTTATCCGCAGACCGGCAGCACCGGAGACGGATATGCGATTGCCAGGTCATTTGGGCATGAGGTCGTTGAGCCAAGAGCAAGTCTTTGCGGCTTAGTACTGAAACAGCCTGCTGGGTTTGAGGGAACCAGCATAAGGTGCGATGCTGAAATTTTGAATGAACAGCTCTCGCCTGTTGCTGCAAAAGAAACCGGTGATATGCTTTTTACTAAAAATGGAGTAAGCG
>Ga0131853_10016754_pt1 | contig 13355 bp, 4 predicted proteins | sample TergutLab28metaG_FD_92764 | JGI IMG/M metagenome (GOLD analysis project Ga0131853, IMG submission 92764) | Labiotermes labralis P1 segment gut microbial communities from Petit-Saut dam, French Guiana - Lab288 P1 (version 2) (version 2) | ecosystem: Host-associated > Arthropoda: Insects >...
AGGCTGAGTGGACCCCGTTCCAGACCCACTACTACTCAGAAAATCTGGTAGCGCCGGGGATCGAAACCGGGACCTCTGTATCTGTAGCCAGAAACTCTGACCACTAGACCACAGAGGCGGTCCACAGAGCATACAAGTCTTCTTAATTAAAGTGTTCTATACGGGTAATGTATTTCCTCCATCCGCGTAAGATCATATAAAAATATTTTAGAAACAGAAGTAAAAATGTCAATACTGCGGGGACAAATCGTTTGAGATTACGAATTATTAGAATACTCAAAGCACATGATTGACTATCTATGAAGTACACAGCGATAAATATCAAGCATACACTTCATGCATCAGTAAATTCAACATAATCACAAACCTTTTGAGAATCAAGGTATACCTATCCATAAAACGTCATAGAAATGCACGTGGCTTTGACTGACTAAATCACATTCAGTCCAACCCTTAATTATACGTAAGCCAGTCTGCTTATTCAGCTGTGTTTCTCTTCTAATTATTAGTATTACTCTACAAGTACCTCTCAGTTTTCTTGTCATACAGCAGAAATTCATTTCTAATAATTCTGCAGTCTCCGTCTATTCTGATGGTCAAGCAGCTTAGCTTTTATGAATAAAAATAGCAGAACCAAAATATATATGTTGAGATTCACCGTACAATCATCAACATAACATGGGGACAGTCATAGTTTAAGTTTCCCTCTCCTTTGCGATCGTCAGTACCGTAATGAAGTGAGTGAAGCTGTTTCCAGTTGTACATAATTATAAATTATTTATTAAGAGATATCACGGCTTCAAAGATTACATGAATATTGTTAAACAGAGACCGTTACGATCCTAAAAATGTACTGCGTGATGATTAATATAAACATTAAGCTGTCACGGGGGTTATTTGTTTTGACTGACATGTTCTGGAACTCAAATATGCAGAAAAATACGATTAAAGGGCATATTCTTTGTCTCTGACAGTTCTACGTTTTAATATAAAAAATAAAGGCTAACTTGATGCAACAAGTTAATTTATTCATGTATCCTTAGCTTGACATGTTTCGGGCGCATACGCCCATCATCAGGAGCACTAGATTTTATGTTGCAACATAAGGTTTTCTGCACCCAGTTTGTGGACGGGTGGTGGTCCTGAGAGGCTCGGGGCAGGTCGTGTGCACGGTTTGGATGGCGCCATGCGACGGCACGGCACCATCAGCACCGCACACACGACCTAGGCAGCAGTTCTCAAGACAACCACCCATCTAAAAACTCGGTGCAGAAAACCATGTGCTGCAACTCAACATCTAATGGTCCTGATGATGGGCGTATGTACCCGAAACATGTCGAGCTAAGAATACATCAATGTAATTACATAGTTGCGTCAATTTGGCATTACACTTTATTTCATGAGGAAGATGCACGGTCAAACAACCCTCAAGGTTCCTACGTTAGAATATATTGCATAAATGTATTGTGAAGATGGTAAGGGAGCTGGATGAAGAATAGGAACAAATGGCAAAGTTATGTTAGTGTGTCAAACAATTTTTCCGAGCTTGATAAATACAGATCGTGACTGACTCAGGCGACTTGGTGTAGGTCAACTTGTCGAATGTCGCAAATATCTTGTACACGTACACCGACTGCCCACTAATATGACTTAACACATTAAAAAGTGTATATAATTGGTGGTATCAGTTGTTGTACCTCATTTTGACATTAAACACATTAACGGACGCTCAACAATAAACCAATTTAACTAATAACGTTAATAATACAATACCGTACAGTACACGAAATTTATTCCACTCCTGACCTACACACATACGAGTCGAGTTAATTGGAAGAGAGAGGTGATCAGCTTTATTACATTCTCCATCATATTTAGAAGAAATTTTACATGTAGAAGGTCTTGATACATCGCGGGACTCACCGTTTCCCTCAGAGTCGTAACAATGAGTAGAAATCGTCGCAAGCCTAGGAATTAGTGTACAAAGTTTCTTCTCAAATCCCTCAATTATAAACCTCTAATTTAATCTTAAACTAAAATATTTCTTAAACGTTTTGGTTATTGGTTTCTAAGAGGCTATATTAAGGCAATCACGTTCCAAGTTCTGGTACTCCCAATTCAAGCTAGAAGTACTACTCATCATAAACACATAGATCTTGTAATATTACAAATAGCACGTAGCCAATACGCGTCACAAAGTTCATCATTCCAGGCCCCTAATTCCCTTCAGTTCTCCAGCCGTCTTATACCCAAATATTTTAAGTTTTTAAATCATTGCACCTGGCATTTGGAAATCTGCCCAGTTCACTCACCAACAAATTCACTACTTATTAACTTGGTTAAAAGTTTTAAATTTACACTAAAATAAACAAATAATATCTCTCTTACATATTTCAGTCTTTATTGACCATCATCAGGGAGCTGTATCTGTAACTAACTAAAGTTGTATTTATCTTAATACACTCGCTAATATTACGTCATCCTCATGCACAGAATATTATGTTGAACACAGCACGGTGATTACAGTTTCTGACCCTAATGTTAAGAGAACATGGAAAGTTTTCGCTTCTTCCTGACCGAGATAACTGGATCAAGCCATGAAGCTTCCCACTTGTAATCTGACGATGACCTGTGTCAGTGTGGGCCATTTGGCCCATAACCTGCTGCAGCGAATAGGAGATATACAATGTAGGCTCCTGTCGGCGTCGTTAAATACATTTTCAATAAATATATAATAAATTCCACCATGAACCTTATTGTTGTATAGGCCAGTACTTTCTCAGTTTCAAAGGGGTTACATTATACAACTGTGGCTGCATTGTCGATTATGCCATGCCGTTTGTTAACACTGCATTTGAAATTAACAGAATCGCTTTTTCTGTCAGAGTCGCCGAATACACGACTAATATCGGATGGAGCACTTCTTACGAATTTGCATAAAAAAAACAATAACAAACTAAATTTCCAAGTCAAGAGAAAAGGGTAAGGATTTTTAGGGCAAAGTAAATCGCGCACTAAATTGCTTGAAATCATACGGCACAGTGAAAGACTATTCACTCTCAACACCTTTCATGATTTTATGCAACCCTGAATTTTACTAATGTTTCCATAAAAGTCTGTTTTATGATCCTGTCCTGAAGCAGGTGAAGTCTTGTAACAACATCACATTATACTTTCTCTCTTCATATCTCGGTATGTCAAATGGCGTCTTCCATCGAGACCTTCTGGCCAAACATTTTGCATATGGTTACTATACTTTTCCTACTGAGTTAGTGTACCAAACAAGACATCTTGCAGAATTGCATCTCGTTTTATAATATGTTAATTTTTTTTCCATTGTTATTTTTAAGATAAAACAACTTTTTGTTGTAAATTACAATATCTGAATCCAAGTTACATCCAAGCTTCGTGGGCAGTCTATATATATATTTGATTTTTCATGGCCTAATGGCGGGGCCCTAGAGCACGACACGACACGCCCTACAGCGTATCTTGATACCGAATAGTTACTAGAGCTACTGTTAATAAAAAAACTTGAACACTATACTTACTACAGATACAGCTGTCAGTATTATTTAAATATCACGTGGGCAAAAGAGAGTTTTATACGAGGAATACAATAAGATACACTGGATTATTTCACATTTTAAAAATACAAATAAATATGTATTTTATTTCCAGCCGTCGTGAAACACCCCTCACACATTAATAATAACCTGATTTATGCATGAATATTCAATGTCATATAATAATAAGAAGAAGAAATTGTTGCCTTCTACTTAAGTGTATCGGTAAAATAAATCCATAAGGTACACTAAATTCCATTTGTGTATTACCGATAACAAATATGTGGAATATTGTATAACCTTGCGCTTGGCTTTCCTGATTGAAGGGAAATATTCAATTTTACCGCACAGTAAACACACTAAATCCATTACACAAATCACCTCATTAATTATATCTACAGAAGAAACCATTGCTTCGCTGAGATAATAACAAAAAAACACTATATACACAAAACCTAGGATTTTCGCATGTTATTTATACTAATTCATATCATTCGAAAAATTCGTGAGTCATCGTAGAGCAACTGTGGGAGTATTCCAATGTTTCTAATTCATTTATTTATTTCACATATTGAAGTAAGAATTATGTCAATGCATTCAATTAGTGTTACCTGATCCATGTTTCAATATTTCTCACAATAGCTATGCTATTAGGTTGATTAATATGTAAAACTGTTTTAGAACTGGAATTGAAGACGTGACTTAAATCACGGAGCGTGCTTTTCACTACAGGTTAGAGATGATTCAGAACGGGCATAGACAAATACATCCCAGCTAATTTCTCTCGTGCGTTTAATCCCACAAAATAAAATCTTACACAATCTCATGCGTTGTTACACTTTATACTTCCAAATACAGAAAAGTATTTGTTAAAATTCCATATTAACTTACACAAATTCATGTATACCAGTTTTATTTCGTGACGAGGTCATCACAAACCCGTGTCTGCAGTCCAAAAGCACCTAGACCTATGTACAAAATGGTAAGTGAATTTTCAAACTAAATTTCGAGAGAAATATCCGGATTTACTAATACCAACTAACAATATCCCAACTGCTAACTCGTTTTCGCCAAGGAGGTCCTATCTATGATTCCAGTCACTATCAATCGAAGAAAGTATTGAAGTTACTCGTTTATATAAATGGCTATTTAAATCGCTTATAATGTCACAGAGAAGACTTAAATTGCACAAAGAAGTCTGTTAAGAAGTTAAGGCTACATCTTTAGCGTATTTAAGTAATGCAAGAAGTTACATGATATGATTAAGTAAAAGGATGCCACTGTAGTCGTTAGTTTCAAGTCGTCTTTAATTCTATTGTAACAGAACGCGATTTATAAATAGACGAATCTTGGTTCCATTTGCTTTGTTACGTATTCAGAACTATAAAATATTGAGTAATGAAAATCGATATGTTTTTCATACAGGGGACCTTAGGTTTTCCAAAGAAATTGATGTATTGTGCTGTGTGATGCCATCGTGTTTAAACGTGTCTTCTTCCAAACAGAGGACTACAATGTGTACCTGGATTTAACACACCAGTTCATTGATCTGCTTGACAATGAGAAACATTTTCGTTTTTTAAGCAAGACTTCGTTCGCATGACACTTGAATCACCTTACAAAATCAGACAACTGGACGATCTGATCACCTAAATATTCACAGTAAGGGAAGAAAGGATACGAAACATATTTCTAAATTTAAAGTTCATATGTCTGTGTATCGCTAATATATGCGCAGAGTACAACCAGCAAGATGCAACGTTTCACAATATATTCATCTCTGTAAGACGCTCTGCATGTTTCAGACAGGTTTTCCGTCCATCAAGAGCTCAAAACTGCACATACAGCGTCAGGTATTTGTCAGAACAATACTGCTACCTGCTGCTAGACTGACCGTCCCGGCCAGGCTAGCAGCAGGTAGCAAACGGCAACAAAAGTCTTGATGGACTACAGAGCTCTTACAGGCGTGTTGAGCGGGAGGCACAACCAATTTTATAGGCCTGAATTACTCTCAAATTATCAATTATCTTTGTTACTGTACATACAGAATTGCGGATATGAAACAAATAACTCAAAGACGGTGAATATATCTTGAATACATTTCATCTAAAACGTAACGATCATATAAATAGTTGAGCCAAACTTCCTGAGGTCTGGCAGAAAAGTAATACGTAGCACACGCATCATAAAAAGAGATTATTATTTTTAATGTTTAATGTCTTTTATTTCTGTCAAAAACAATAAATTATTCACCTCTTGTTTAGTTTATGCTATGGACCTCACTAATTAGTTTTCCTGTTATTTTGGCAGTGTTTATTATACACACACAATTTCACGACTTATTATAAATCCCCATTTTAATTTTTGTGCCAATGATAATACGGGGCTACATTCATAGTTTTAAGACTGCAAATTTTGTCCAAAATAAACAGTTTAGCCGTCGCAAATCACAATGATTATAAACAATTCTCGATTTAGCTTACAGAGTAAAGAACTGAAGTCACTTTTCATATTTCGTTGAACTGTACATCATGCAAAGGATCTGTGCAGAATTTTTTACTTCTGTTCACTTCAATTTGTTTCGTTTCAATTTCTTGGCTTCTGCTGATTTTATATCTTACAATTAGGAGTGAAAGGTAGGAAGATAAGAAGAAACGAAACGGACTTAACTAAGTAGATGACTCTGAAAATATCTGAAGACTGACAGATACATTTTCAAAAACGTTGTGCTATATTCAGAATACTAGAGGATGGACAAAGTTCAGAAATTCAGTAATACTTACTTACTTACTCCATGGTGTAGAGTCCTTCTTGAGAAGCTAACTGGTTTGCAGCTAGTCAAGAAATTCCCCGCATTTCACGGAACCCGAATGTTCATTACCGCACTCACAAGCGTCCGCCATCTATCTCTATCCTGAGCCCGCCCAATCCAGTCCATATACCCACATCCTACCTCCTGGAGATCCATCCTAATATTATCCACCCATCTATGCCTAGGCCTCCCAAGTGGTCTCTTTCCCTCCGACCTCCCCACCAAGACCCTATACACCCTATTCAGTAATACTTAGTGTAATAGAGCATCTACGAAACTCTTCAAAATTCTTTACTCTGTAAGTATATTTACCACCTACATTATGACCAGGAAAAGAACCAGTTACTTTTGAGTGGAATATAAAACTGATAACGAAGAGAGTGTGCAATGACTAGTAAGATTCGAACTTTACTTTTAATAGTCTGCAGACTGATGTTCATCTAAGTGGAACATAATTCTGTTCCTGTTTCGCACGGGGGCACAGGCTCTCTCAACTATAATTACCAAAAGTTTAGAGTTGTTTAAGGAAATAATCTCTGTCTGTTTTGAAAATGGTATGAAAAACACAATTTCACTATGACAGCATGTCATGCAGTTTATTAACGTTATATCGGGCTGTTACTTATTTACCACTGTTCTTTAAACTCTGGTGAAACATAAGAAGGATCATTAGAGGGCTTTTCAGTACAAAGTTAGTTTGGACACTCATACTGAAGTTACTGGCTAAAGGGGAGGGACCTTGCTTTAAATGTATACCTAGAAATTGTAAAAATAGAAATGAAATATTCTCTTGAGGTCTGAATGTTAGAATCTTGTGTTCTTTTCAAAATCAGTCAAGAAAAGATTTATATGCCATTTTAATATGATAATTCTTGGTCCATAAACTTATATATTTTAGTTTCGATTGGCCTATATATCTCTGATTTCCAAAATGTGCATGCATCATGAATGAAACCACAAAAATTACACAAGGGGGTGGGAGGAATGGAATTTCCTAATGGTTCAATGCCTATCTGCTTGGTAGAGGGAAATGTTTACATGGCTTTAGTTACATGTCATCTATTTAAAAATATTCTCCCTCTTATTTCGAGTATTTGGTAATATTAAAATATTATTATTCGGAAGTTAGAAGATATAAGAATATAAGTCTGAGGTGTCAAAATTGAATTCTATAGGCAAGGTGGGCGTAAATAAATAAATAAAAATAAATTAAGTTCCAATACATTCAGGATTGTGCTGTCATACTATTACCTGTAAAGTAATAGCAATAATAAAATATTTCAGATCAGCTCTTATATTGCCTGAAGCCAATACCGACAAACACCGAGTTGTCAAAGTGGCAGCATGCCACCGCCTTACACAAATGATACAAATTCGTACTTCACATTAATTATAATTAACTCCGTTCAAATACTCGCTTATGTGAGAAAGAGCAACAAGATGCACACTTTTTCTAAATAGTTATTTCAATTACAATATCGTGGACAAGTTTCGAACAAACAATTATTCATCATCAGGAGGTCTGTACAAGCAGCTTACTGTATTTTACCATGTATCTTAAGAGGAGTTTAATCGCTGACACGATACGATTAATACAGTATCAATTGTATCGTGTAAGTGACTAGACTTCTCAAAAAGATGCACGGTAATGTACTGTAGGGTGCTTGTACAGACCTCCTGATGATGAACAATTGTTTGTTCGAAACATGTCGAGGATAATTTAGTTGAAATTAGTTATTAAATAAAAGTGTGTATCTGGTTGGTCTTTCTCACATATATTTATCACGATGCACGGTTCAGAGAATATGAAGTTCAAATATTCGCCTAAATTTATAATCTGATTTTTGTTAGTGCATCTTAGTATATTTCTGTGGGTTGTCTCTTTATTCGTACTTACCCACTTTCTTTTAAAATTTTCATTCTCAAATTTCTAGCCTCTAAACAATCCAGCAAAACGTGTTGGATATCCTCTTCAATTCAACATGAAGGATATATTCCTTTATCCGAATTTCTTCTAATTCCTTTCAACTTACACACCCCTGCTAGCAACCATGCTATTCCACTTCTTTCTATCCTCGAACAACATTCTGTAATTACTTACTTACTCCATGGAGCAGAGTCCTTATTGAGAAGTTAATCGGTTCTCAGCTAGTCAAGAAATTCCCCGCATTTTATGGAACCCGAAGGTTCATTACCGCATTCAAAAGTGCCCACAACCTGTCCCTATCCTGAGACAGCTCAATCCAGTCCACGCCCCCAAATCCCACTTTCTGAAGATCTATTTTACTGTTATTCTCTCATCTACGCCTGGGTCTTCAAAGTGATCTCTTTCCGTCAGACTTCCCCACCAAAACCCTGCATACACGCTACATGCCCCGCCCTTCTCATTCTTCTCGATTTTAACACTCGAGCAGTATTGGGTGAGAACAGATCATTAAGCTCCTCATTATGTAGTTTTCCTCATTCCCCTGTTACCTCTTCCCTTTTTGGACTAAATATTCTCCTCAACACCCTATTCTCAAACACACTCAGCCTACGTTCCTCCCTCAATGTGCGCGACCATGTTTCACACCCATACACATCAACAGGCGAAATACAACATTCTGTGTATAAAACTTTCCCACTCTTATCTGTAATTACAACATAAAAATTAATGACACTTCTCACCTAGACTCTTGAGTTCTTTGTAAGCTAGAGAGAAAATTAATGTTGGTCATTTCATGGGGTAACTACGAAACACTGTAAGTACATATAATGCAATATGGAAAGAATGGCATATACAAATATCTTTTGTATTTTTAATACAACCTATGAATGAAATCGGGTATTTGGTGGATTGAAAAGCTTATATAAAGGAACCAGCATGCCTAATTTTTAAAGCAAAATCCTTCACTTTTCCTGGATGATTTGGGAAAATAAAGAACCTCCTCCATCTGCTTGGTATCCGGATCGGGAACTTAAATAGCAGCCTCAATGATACGGAACAGAACTGTGGCTCTGTACTAGCACCATTAATATTCAGTATGCATAGAATGGTGAAACTGAGGACAGAGAGATGATACGATAGATAGAAGATAAATTTCGGAGAGAGAAATGATACAGAATGCAGGTGGCAATTGTAGGACGCAGAGGCGATATAATACGTGGAAGATAATTATAAAAGATAGAGATAATGCAGCATGTAGGTGACAATTTTACGGCACATATGACAAAATACGTAGTAGGCACCTGTAGTACACCGGGATGATATCATCTGCACCAGATAATATAATGACTGGCTGGAGGTGGAAATATGGCCTAAATGGCTTAGATTTTCATCCAGCTTTCGTGGCTACATAACTTGATCCGCTGTTTTTATACAATTGTTAGTATATGATGTCCGACATTAACCTAATACATGGTAATGCCACATGTTATTATCCTTTGTGTAACAGGCTGAATTAGTGAAAATGGGTTATAATGTGCATCAGTTTCGATAACTAATATACCAGCTGTTTATCTCCATCTACGTGCATGTGATTTATGCATGCCCACAGTGTTAAACTGCATCATATTTATGTTGTTACGTGATTACAGCTGATAATGACAATTTCCATCGGACACAATGGAACTTCATGATGTTTCACTAAACTGCGTTTTAAAATTTTTAATTCAAATTTGTGATATAAATCAACATAAACACAAAGTGAAATAGTCCTTCTGTCAGCCCCAGTATATAGGAAGAAATATTATCAAGGCTAGTTACACAAAGGTAACTTTAAACATCATATGGATTTGAGCAGATTAAAGTAGCGGTATGCTCTAGCCTGCTGTACGGAAAGGCGGGGAGGAGGCGGTTTGAATGTCGTCCAGGACATCGGGCACGTTGACTGCGGTTACGCATAGCTTGTATCAGTCCGTCCAGACATATTTCTAGAGAATATCTCGACTAAACCAAACTGAATGCACTCCAATCCTTTCTAGTTCATAATTCGCCAATTATCATTCTTTCGACGCTGTACGATACTGACAAAGTCGTAAGATAATTCTACGAAATGAAGTATCCCACGACCTGGGTTCCTCAGCGCTTTCATTACAGCCAGTTAATAAACTTACTCCTCGACACACTAGGTGCCGTACTGTACTGCGTCCATGCTCGCCCCTTTGCTTCAAGGAAATGACGTTTTACTGCATCAACGATTCTATTCGCACGGCCCATAAAAGAGTATCAGATAATATCAGTGTGCACTGCGCATGTAAGTGTGCACATGTATCCATACATTAGTCCCAAAAAGGTTAAATTCAATGACGGTCAGTGGTATGCCGGTATTTCAAAATACGCTCTGGTGGCATGTGACGTCGAATTATATATTATGATAAAGTAGAGGTAAAGGCTCACCCTATTACCTGCCACGAAGGTACGGAAGAGCAATAGCCGTAATAGGTCTACTTTTTCTTAAATTCGGTGGCAGAAGGAGGTGGGTGGTTAACGACAGGACCGGACCGATTTATACCCCGGGGATGACCCGGTACCCATTTTATAGGGTATTGGGTGGGCATCAGGACCGGTCTGGACGGATGCGGAAAACCGGTATTCGATTCCCAGATCGTCCAGCCTGTAGCGAGTCGCTATACCGACTAAGCTGTCCAGGCCCACATTATACATTGTGATAATATTATTATCTATGAAGAGGAGAAAATGGCAGAAAATTTCGTGGCCTAGTTCAATGTTGTATGAAAGCATTTAACTGAAGTAAATGACGAAGCCATCAGCCTTGGTAATGGATGTCCGTTTAGGATATGTACTGTACAAGCTACCCTTCGCTACATATTAAACATTGCCGCCACGATAGTATGCTGGTTTAAAAGTAATACACGACGAAGTGTCTATAATGTATATCTGACAAAATTCTTACCAGCAATTACCGTTCGGTGAAACCCGAACACAAATTTATGGTTTTGCACGCCTATCAGTTAACCTGTCACTGTAATGATACATAATCTGAATATAAGTCTTAATTTGAACTGAGGATGGGACGTAATATACAGTGTAATTTAATTTACATTTAAATCATTACTAATCTCAAGTCCGCTACATAAATTGTTGGATTTAGTTTTGCAAATTCATTACTATTGCCTGCATAATTATGATAATGTGACTGGTTTATGATAATTAACATATTCAAGAAACAAACAAACACGGTCTCGTTACGTACTATTCTGTAATGTTAAATTGCAAAACCTAACATTTAGAAAACGCTTGGAAAACTCTGAAATTAAATATGACGTGGCTCTTATAGAATTGTTTGGAGCAATTTAATTAAATTGGCTGAAGGTCGTTTCAAACCTTGCACTTTTTTGACCACGGTAATGTAACCTGTCAAATCTCATAGTTGGGAGCACTGACTCCACTCAGGGAATATTGCGTTTGGTGGTCACAGGAAAAGTTAGGTATAGATCTACCGGCTAGATAAAAAAGAAGGATAATCGAGGTTAGGTCACGTCAAGTTTTTACCACAACTATTTTAATTCACGTAAGTTCAAAATCACAATTAAGTCATTTGCGTCCAGCACTACTAGAAAATATTATCAAAACTTCTGTTTATTATCGTCCAAGTCTATCCCTTTAGCTTGCTTGTGCCACCTTCAGTCAAGAAATCCCTCCGAACCCAGCAGAGGCTAGCTTCACGGCAACATTCCTGATCAAGCATAAACAGCTGTCCGATTGATGTATGCCGAAAGCTTAAGATGATGCTTTTGTTTACAGAGGGTCACAACAGCGATATGGTCACACACCTTAGCTAAGAGTAGGCTGATTCCTTCCGCGCGACAGACACCGTCATAAAATTAACAACAACCACCTTGATTTCCGCAAACTCCCAATATGCCAGCATATTGTACACTAACTGGAAATCTTATTGCTTGAAGTCCAAAATTTCTACTTAATTCTTCCAAATGTAATTTTGCCTGTCTCTCCGCCGAACATATCTCCGATCTGGTTTCGCACCAGGATCATCTGTTACAGTAATAAACCTTGTTCACAAGAGCTCTATGTCACTATGTGCTAACCTGGAACACTTATTACACGTATATGTTGCCAAGCAAAACATTAATATCCTTTCCTATTATCGTTACAGCGGAACATCTACCAGTTTCTTGTCGAAAACAATGCCTGTGTAGTCAGAAAGTACGGTCATGTCATGGGGGTTGAATTAAATAAAGCAGATAACAGAGTACTTTTGCTGGTGACTGTATCAGGGCATTGGGTGTTGTGCTTCCGGGCTCAGCTGCTCATTGAATCGCTGACTGCACTGTGTTTCACGAGACATTAATCACAAACATGAACATGTCCAAACTGACCGTGCTGCATGCATACTACGTGTTCCTGGACAATGTGTATTACATATCAAAGCACAACCATGTTCCCTGCATACAGACAACAAACAGTGGGGTAAGTGTTGAAATGAACTGTTGTTATCCATCATCCGCACGGATTTCAGTCGCGGACTGGCGGACTGGCGGAGCAACAAAATGTACTGCTAACGCACAAGCACGTCAAATCCTGTGTCACTTTCATGACCTCCACTAGAAGCTCGGTAGTGGGATGAACAGATCTCTGAGTGAATCTCATGTACTAACATCAATGCCCTCACTCTGCTTGTTAACCGTCTGGAAAGCAGCCTTCTGGTTCGATTGCTTGAGGGTGTTATCTTATCGACTGGTAATTAAAGGTGATTCATTCCCTTTGTACTTACAGTAAAACTAGCATAATAACATACACAGTGCAAGAACAAATTCTATGAAATAAAATCAGCTGCATGTTTGTGGTAATATAAAGCCATCATCAGGCTGATCGCATATATATATATATATATATATATATATATATATATATATATACAGGGTGTTTCACGACTTTAGGGCATAACTGCAGGAGGTGATTTCCTAGGCCTTTGTGATAAAAAAAGTTCATATAAACATGTGTCCGATTTTGGACG
>Ga0131853_10016759_pt1 | contig 13355 bp, 7 predicted proteins | sample TergutLab28metaG_FD_92764 | JGI IMG/M metagenome (GOLD analysis project Ga0131853, IMG submission 92764) | Labiotermes labralis P1 segment gut microbial communities from Petit-Saut dam, French Guiana - Lab288 P1 (version 2) (version 2) | ecosystem: Host-associated > Arthropoda: Insects >...
CCCATAGGGGGAGTAGAGGTATAGCTGTACTGTACAGGCACTGAGGCTCTGTACAGACCGTACGGCCCATAGGGGGAGTAGAGGTATAGCTGTACTGTACAGGCACTGAGGCTCTGTACAGACTGTATGGCCCATAGGGGGAGTAGAGGTATAGCTGTACTGTACAGGCACTGAGGGTCTGTACAGACCGTATGGCCCATAGGGGGAGTAGAGGTATAGCTCTACTCTTTCTTGACCATGGCACGAGAAGGGGGTGAGGTGTCAGCGTCACGCCCCGGCCGCTCTTTAACCCTGGGAAAGACCCGGTACCCATTGTACAGGAGGCTGGGTGGGCCCCAGGGCCGGTCTGGACACGTGCGGAAAATCTCGCCCCCCACCGGGATTCGATCACCGGACTATCCAGCCCGTAGCCAGTCGCTATACCGACTGAGCTACCCGGCCCACAGGTAAACATACATACCACTAAAAAAAGGTAAAGCAGTCCCATTACAGGCCTGGAGTGGCCCAGAGGGTTCCAGGAAGTTAAGGCTCCCAAATTTCATGACAACGGCACAGGATGGTGGTAAGGTTGTCAGCCTTACGCACCGGCCGCCTTTACCCCCCAGGAAATGCTCCTGGTACTCATTTCTGTTAGAGGCTGATTCGACCCCAGGGCCATAGTGCGATCAGAAGGATTTTATTTCAATGAAAAATTCCAATGATACCAGCTGGGATCGAACCAGCGACCTTCCGATTTGTAACACAGCACCTTAACCACTGTGGTCCATACCACTAAAAAATCAAATTTAATTAAGTTATACCTTTCTATATCCAGCATATACTAACCTCAAAACCGCCATCATAATGCGAGGTGTTCTGCACTTCACAGAAGCGTTGCTCATCTAAAGTCATGCTGCTATCTGTGAACATAATTTGTGTTTGTATTACTTAATGTTCATGTAGTGTAAGTTGCGACACTATCATTCAACAAGACAGGCAATGCACATGTAACATAACCCTTGGGCACCTTTTTATAACCACTGTTGCAGTGGAAATGCAAGAAGAATTAAAATTCTGCGTGTGTATTTGTAGTCCTCGTTAAACAGCATGCAATGGTCATATACCATATTATATTGTCACCTGTGGCCTGTCCGGTTCTAAAATATTTTTCCGCATCATCTCATAAATGGCACGATTTTGGGGGAAATGTTATTGAACACAAAATGTGTGTTTTGATTTTCTGTACAGCTTTTGTCTGAAACATTTCTTGTTATAATAAGAATTCAGAGGGATGTTATCATAAATGTACATATGTCGTTATGTAAAGTACCGGTTATTATTGTCAGATTTTAATTAAACTTGAATTTCCCTGACAGATTTTTTCCAAAAATCCTCAAATATCAAATTTCAAGAAAATATGTCTAGTGTCGGCCCAGTCATTCCATGTGGATGGAAGGACGAACGGACGGATGGATAGACAGAAAGACTGATGGATGTACGGACGGACGGACGGACGGACGGACGGATGGGTGGATAGATGGAGAGATGGATATAGATAGATAGACAGATAGATAGATAGATAGATAGATAGATAGATAGACAGACAGACAGATAGATATAAATAGATAGACAGATAGACATAGATAGATAGATAGATAGATAGATAGATAGATTTGCATTTGGGTTCAGGGCCTCTCAGCCCTGATGCACCTAGGCCTTGATTAGGACGGGCCCTTTGTGCCCCATATCAGATCATGGAAGCCCTGCAACATTACTACAGTTCCAGATGGCCCCCAAGCCTAAACACCTAATATCCTCCGGCTCCAAGAAAAAGGAGCATAACAAAGCTAATAGTCGGGTTTTTCAACTTTGCAAAAGCATCTAAAAACAGTTACATAAGACAAAAATGAGTAATGCAAGTACAGGAGAGGAAAAGGCTTCTCTGTGGATGCAGACAGAATTCTCACAGTGGTACGGATGACAGCACTTGAAGTTTACCATTGCTGTCTGTTATAACACTTCTCTCCAGCCTCTTGTGACCTACGTTAACGAATTAATAGTGCTCGTATCTAGCGAAGGGTTTCATGCATTTATCACTACTGACATTCATGTGAACAGAATGATAATCAAGTGGAGAAGAATATGATGAAGTAAGCTGTAACAGAAGTATAAATACCCAAGGGAGACGTGTGCGAGTTGATCCAATGGGAATGCTTTCGACAGCCTCAGTGCATAAGACTTAAAACTATAAACCAAACAATTAAATTAATTTCAGATATTGCATCAGTAAATGAAATAATATAAACATTTAATCAGCGCACCAACTAATGCACATATATAAAAATTTTACGTTAAAACATTTAATATTCCTCCAACATGTTTCGATCCTAAGATCATCTTCAGGGAGCTACACTGTTCCTTGTTAAAGTCACATTTTTAAAAACACTCACTGATTGACTGAATGCAGCAATATGGTTTAACAAGATGTGCAAAATTAAACAGCTAAAATCGAATTACATCAACATAAAAAAATAAATCAGTGAGTGTATATTAAAAATGTGACTTTAGCATGGAACAGCGTAGCTCCCTGAAGATGATCTTAGGATCAAAACATATTGGAGTAATTTTAAATGTTTTAATGTAAAAAATTTTATATATATGAATTAGTTGGTGTGCTGATTATATGATTCTACGAAATGCACAGTGCAATGATGAAGATAGAAGTAATATGAAATTTAAAGCACAGATGAATAAAAAATTACTGGCAGTATCATCACAAGTCCTGAGAAGAATAACTGCCTATCGCATTTCGTCTTATTCGTCGTGACTTTAAGTGCCTCTGTTGTTTGACGTCTTCACAGGGAAATAAATGAAACTGTTACTATGATGGCTTGAACCAATTTTATCTGTTACTGATCCTAATTTCATATTCAGTTCCATTCTTTCTGATTCTTCAGTTGTTACGTGTGTGCTCACAATCTCCTTCATGGCTTCAAAACACAATATAGTCAACAGCCACCCAAAATGCATATAAAGTTCAAACACAAATTTGTATGATCATTCTGAAGTACATTTAGTTAGGTGTGACTGTTAATGCCAAGTGTTTACCAGTGCACAACCACTATCTACCCACCTCCCCACCCACCCACCTACATACCTACCTACCTAACCACCCACCCACCCACCCACCTACATACATACTACCTACCTACCTACCTACCCACCAACCCACCTATCTACCTAACCACCCACGTATATACCTACCTAACCACACACATACCTACCTACCTACCCACCTACCTATGTAATTCCATGGAGCACAAGCCTTTCTGAGAAGCCAGCTAAATCCACAGCTAGTTAAGAAGCTCCCCGCATTTTATGGAACCCGAAGGTTCATTCCTGCGTTGACCAGATCCCGCCACTTGTCCCTATCCTGAGCTAGATCAATCCAGTCCCTCCCTCACCATCCACCTTCTTTAAGATTCATTTTAATATTATGCTCCCATCTATGCCTAGGACTTCAAAGTGGCCTCTTTTCCTCAGGTCTCCCCACCAAAAGCCTGTATGCTCCTCTCCTGTCTCCCATATGTGCCATGTGCCCTGCCCATCTCATTCTTCTTGATTCACACCCACTATATTTATTTACAACTATCATTTATGTTATTCTGTACATCATATTTTATATTATAATCTCAATTAAAATGTATCAATATTCTTCAACTACTTCCATTGATTCACAAAACATCCTCTAGCACATGTAATCAGTCCTTCACTAAACTGCCGTTCTTCAATACAGTCATCTCTCCCACACCGTCTGCCAACAAGATTAAGATTGTGGGCCACCAATCTTCTTTGATGCATTCTATACATGGAATGGCCATGCAGTATGTCCTTACAGTACAGTATTAACACTACTAAAGGGACTGTGAAGACCAGCTAGGTGCAAATGATGGAGTTTCATTTTCTTCATATCCTTCACTTCCTTCATGTTACCAACAACTATTTTGAGTTAAAATAAAACTGCCTGCTGATAACAGATGTCCTAGTACCTGCTGATAAAAGATGCCCTGGTACCTGCTGATAAAACATGCCCCAGTACCTGCTGATAACTGATGCCCTAGTACCTGCTGATAACAGATGCCCTTATACCCAAAGTACGGAACGCCAAAAAAACATTATTTACAGGGAGAACAGAATTCAGAACACACTGAGAAAAGAAGGAAATGTACAAAAATTTAAAATTTCAACAGAAAGTACAGCATAAAATTCACCCAAAGAATACCGAGGGGGAATACAAGTTAAGGTTTGGTAGCATGGCTTGCATCCACAATATATCAAATTTATAAAATTGCACTTTTGGTGGATAAAGGTGGGGATTCTCTGAAATGAATTGTGATTTTATGCAGAATGTACCCAATTCATAAGCATTAAAATGGACAGGGTGTTTCTTTTAATATCTTTCTTCAATAAATCTCAAAAAATAATTTTACTCTTATATCCTGTGTGCAGAAACTACAGCAAGCTACTCAAATTCCTGTAGCAGCAGCAGTAGATGTATTAACCCTAACAGGACAAACCAAAAACATACTCATGTCTATCTACTGTCACTTGCTGACAAGAACAGCTTTGACCTTGACAGCAAGGGTAGAAGTCTTATTTCCAAGCTAAACTTGTGACAAAAACAAATATGTCTTGATGAAGCAGAGATTATTCAAATGATGCACTTCAGCCTAATATATTTTTACTCCAAGAATTTATCATTGACTGGTCATAAATATCCAGACTATCTGACTTCCCCTTCTGTCACCACAGCAAGGTCACAGATGTTCTCATGAGTAAACATCTGTAGCAGTTCCACTGGGACAATTCTCAATGTAATTGTTTTCATCATGTATTTCCCTTTCTTCTTTACACCAAAGCATTCGTGTTACACTCTTACATCATTTTAATATTTGAATTTTCATGCCTGCTCAGACATTGCAAGTTCTTGGGACAAAATCAGGATAATAACAATAACAATAATAAAAACTTGACACACGGACAAAATATTCAGTTGGGAGCATATGTCAATGTTTCAGAATGTTGAGGTAAAATGATTAATATCTGCCACACACAAATTAAGAGAACACAATAATAGACAAAATGTTAACATATGCATCAGAAACCTGGATACTAAGAAAGATAGAAAGCAAAAGAACATGCAATGGCTAAAAAACCCACTATAACAGAGACAATAAGGTTGAATAGATTACACTGGTTTGGGCAAGTACAGAGAATGGAAGAAAATAGAATTTCCAAATAAGTATATATGAACTGGGAAACAAAAAGCCTGAGAGGTAGACCAAAAACTAGATGCCAAGATGAAGTGAGGGAGGATGGAAGAATAGTTGGTGGAGAAGTGTGGCAGGAAAAAGTATACAAAAGAGAGGAATTGTCGCATTCTGCACGTGCCAATGGAATGGATGAATGAATTAATGAATACACAAATAAAGGGATACATATTCATAATCTACACAGATTATTTAAATAGAAATGGAGGACACTGAGGAAGAAGCAACAGACGGAATGTACATCATACAGTTAAAGCAGGTCTGTCAATCATTACCTGACTTGGCACGTGCGACAGTGGACTGCAGATGCTGCTGCACATCGCCAACATCAGTGGGCCTGTGGGCAAAACAGTGCAAGTCAAATGAGTGCAAACAGAAGAGTGATACCAACAAATGTTTATTGGAACTATCAGCAGTCATTCTATACTGTACACCCTTATGATTACAAGATGTGGAAGGCTGCTGTTAGTTGAAATAAACTTGTGTTCTTGAGAGCCATTCAGATTAGCTGTGTTTCATATCCAAATGCCCCTTGGGGGTGTAATGAATCAATGAAATGTATGTATGTATGTGTATATATATGTAGACAATCCAAATAATTTTCGGACAGGTTTAGAAAACATGGACTAAAGACAAGATGTAAAATCAACTTTCATTCCAATTTCAAACATCACAACTGTTCAAAGTAATTACTCTGGTGTTAAATATATAACAGTCTACCCAGCAACATTTTAAACCTTAAGAATGATAGGAAACAATCTAAAAATGATATCATCTTAAATAACTTGTTTCACTCTGTCAAAGAATTTTTGGAGGTTACCAGAGACAATTAATTTTATAAACTATTTCTGTTGTAATTTATATTGTATTACTTTGTTATTATGCTTTGCACAATATTGTATTGGAGACTGTAGTTTTGATATTTGTGTATTGTATTGTATTGTCTTTGTTGTTTTTGATGGTGTGTAGTGTTTTTCTCTGACAAGTTTCATGTCCGACTGTCGTATGACAGAATTATGGACCTACGAAATGATATATGTATGTATGTATGTATCGAATGAAGGGGCAGGACTTCAAAAACTTAACAAAGTTCCCTGCTTTTGGAAAACTCAAAATAGAAAATGAGAGAGCAGAAAACTGCCTTTTGTGGAGTATCATATTTTGAAACTCAAAATTAATTTAAATCTTTAGATATTAGTAGTGATGGTTATACAAATAAAATATTAAACATCGTAACAAACAAAAAATTATATGGTTATTTGCAACAGGAATATAGCGAAAGGAAATGTAAAATACAAGAATTTTCCTCAGCATAATTTGTTTTTGGAGACTGGATAGCATTCTGAGTACAGTGACTAGGTTAGAGGTTGGATGACCAGAGATCTGTGTTTTTATTTCTGACATGGGCAAGATAATGCTCCCTTTTCTACAGCATCCAGACGAGCTATGCAGCATACCTAACATCCTAGTCAATGGGCATTATGCCTTATTCACACAGGGTACAAGAATCTGTGTTTCAAAGCTGACCATTCACCTCCTTCTAGTTTTGAGGTTAAAATTGAGTGAAGCAATTTTTCCACTTCAAAAATAAGCTACCATGGTTTGCAAAGGAAAATTTTGTTGTAATTTACTTATATGGTGTTAAACTATACAAAGAGAATTGTTTCACAGAATATCACTTTCTTACACTGTGAGATGCGTACCGAAAATCTGTATCTGGCAGACAGCAAACAGTTCACTACTGCAAAGTGGCCAAATCTGTACGTATGCAAGCATTACAGTGTCAGTTTTAACAGTAACAAAAAGACAGTAGCAGAATTAAGATGTGAAGCTATTTATCTATCTGTCCGGTTTTTTAACAGCTGTTGCCGTGTTCCGGAAACCAAAAGCCATTACTCTCTGTTTCTCCATTGATCCAGTTCTAAATTTCTTGTTGTCATGGCTGCTTGTACTCCTTCCATCCAGGTTTTTCTTGGACGTCCTCTTTTCCTTCTCTCCCGTGGTATCCAATCCACAATTAGTTTTGGTATTCTCTCCTCTGGCATCCTTTTGACGTGGCCATACCATTGTAGTTTTTTCTGCTCTATGATATCTATGGTGTCCGGCTTCCCTTTCACTCCCATTATTTCCTTTATATATTCATTTTTTATTCTTTCCATAGACGATTCCATGAAAAATAAATACATTAAAATCCTCTTGAGCAATCAGCTGAATTAGATTTGGTTTACAAAACTGAAAATGTAGAAACCTGCTGTGGTTGATCACTGGCATTACTGTCATCTCTCCGGATGAAGAGAGTAAATGTCTGGATTGTTCACCTTCAGCTCAATCATGAAGTGGATGACACCCAAGAAGATATGGCCGCAAAGCGGAACTTGTTTGATACAAATAATTTATTTCATCTCATCCCAAATAAAGAAGTGATACAATTGTCAAACTGTAATACAGAACGATTCCTTCACATACTGTGAAAACTGCATGCCGGAAGGTACGATGCAGAATGTTTAAAAGGTCACGATGAGTTACTGACAAATATTCAACAAATACTCACAAATTCTGGACCTCTTGATTCAGACTCTCAAAATATATTCTACACTGCACCTCCCGGTCCGTCATCTGCAACAGATAACCGTCCTCAGTTCATTTTCAAGTAACAATTTAATTACAATGTACCACTCACCACACATATGACACACACCAGTCACAGGAATACATGTTGGTTAGTGGGAAAATCTGTTACATGCAACTCCGTTCTTTGCCATTTGTCCAATAATTAACACATAAATTGACAATGAAGTTTAATTTAAACTTTTAACCATTAAAAAGACCAGCCTGCTTAATTTAGGCTAGGGAAATAGCTGTCTGTTTATTGTGAAAATCATTAAAAAATCTATGAAAAACTGCATGGGTAAGACAAAAATAATATATGTATGTGAATAATAAATCATGCAGCACATACAAACCCACTGTGCACTACAAAATTAAGTTTGTCTTTGGTTAAAGAGAGGATGGTAACCTACATTTCTTGAAAGTAAGTAGCATTTCATTCATATGTTGGAGGAGTATTTCCAATATTAAACGAACTCCTAAATTTGTAATTATAAACTTTTTAAAGAGAGAAAGGATAGTTAGCTGCATTACCAAGTATTTTTCATGTTTGTAATTATCCCCTTTCCATGGAATTATATCGTACTTTATGAACTGTTCGTTTACGACTCCAATTATCCATCATATTACTCATTTTACTAAACTACTGTGACGTGCTCCCATTAAACTCCACTGTAACTGTAACAGATAGCACACCTCCCCACCTACTGTTGGGATATGTGGTTGTTGAAGAGACATTTCAGTATGGGTAATCTTAGTTTGTTTGCCATGTACTGCGTAATTTCGTAAAATTGTTTGTCATACTGCATTTAGTTTTATATTCGTATCAAATTTGTACTGTACCCCTTTTAATTGTTATTTTATGGCATTATTTGTTATATAAAATAATTTATTTTATGAATTTGACGTTCACGTGACCGTGCATCATGATAAATTCTTATAATAAAACCAACTAGATGCGCTTACTTACTTACTGCATGGTGCACAGTCCTACTTGAGAAGCTAACTGGTCTGCAGCTAGTCAAGAAATTCCCTGCATTTCATGGAACCTGAAGGTTCACTACCGCACTCACAAGCGTCTGCCACCTGTCTATCCTGGACTAATTTCTTAAATTTATTTTTGGAATAAAACTCTACATGTTTTGGACAGTTCCTCTGTCCATCATAAGGAGATCTTCACTGTACAAACAGCAATGGTATATGTCATACAGGTTTGCTGACAGTTTGCGAGCAGTATCAGGATGGAACCGGTTCCATCCTGATACTGCTTGCAAGCTGTCAGCAATCCTGTATGACGTATACCACAGCTGTGTGTACAGTGAAGATCTCCTTATGATGGACAGAGGAACTGTCCGAAGCATGTACAGTTTTGTTCCAAAAATAAATTGGAGAAATTAGTGCATCTAGTTGGTTTTATTATAAGAATTTATATTACGTTAAATCCTCAAACATCATGATAGGCCTAGTAATTAAAATTGTCGTACACTTTTATACTGATTTCACTTCTTGATGATGCTTATGAAGCAAATATTTTTGTTCCTTTTATGTACAGTGTTGACTAATTCCACAACCCTGTGGATTTTGTGATGCTGTAAGGATCCACGGAATGAGAATAAATGAATGAATGAATTAATTAATTAATTAATTAACGGTGGTAGTCAGGTTTAACACGTCTGCCTACATGACCCCTGATGTCTTACTGTTCTTATGCATAATGGTAGGCAGAACAGTTACTTACGATAGTTTAAAACTTGGTGTTCTGTGTAAGATGGTATATCATAGGTGCTTCCAAACTCTCCAAAAAAGCATTTTGAAATATTATATGTAACTGTCTGAATATTTCTGTAACAATTCAATTAAAAAATGTTCTACATCACAGTGCCTTATTTAATTCACAGACACACAGCACTGTTACTTCACTTACATTCTTTTTAGATGAAGAATACACAAATTCATCCCATGGCAAGTCTTTCTGCAGTCCATTAGGTACACTGAAAAAAAAAAGTACATATGTATTACTCAATTATTACACCAACCACTGCACATATATAAAATTTATAAATTTACACATTAAAACATTAAAAACGCTCTGACATGTTTTGGTCCTAGGGCCAACATCAGGGAGCTATATATTCCTTGCTGAAGTCACACTAGAAATAGTCACAGATTAATTTCATTGTACAAGTTGTACAACGAAATTAATCTGTGACTATTTCTAGTGTGACTTTAGCAAGGAATATATAGCTCCCTGATGATGGTCTTAGGACTGAAACATGTTGGAGCATTTTTAATGTTTTAATGTGTAAATTTTATATATGTGCAGTGGTTGGTGTAATAATTGAGTTACTCGACAACATGCATGGTGCAACAATAAAAATACATATGTATATATTAAATATTCAAATTCTGAAGTCATTAGTACAGTGATACCTCAGCTAACGTGTGACACTGCTAATGAATTTTTCAGCTAACAAAGATTTTTTCGCTGTTTTTCGAACTCGGCTAATGAATATGGATTCGGCTAACGAATGTTTTAGTGGATGCGCACGCTAACATAAAGCAACAAACATGAACGATCGGGCCATTCCAGGAGCTTATCTTTTCCGTCTGTATGTGTGTGACAAAGAAATGAGCTGACCACATCACATGGGGGAGACCCACCAACCTGACTGGGTTGTTTACGTTCGACATAGCGAGAAGTGAGACGCTTGATAACATAAGCTTCGGCTAACGAATGTGATTCCAGAGCGAATTATCTTCGTTAGCCGAGATATCACTGTATTACGATCACAGAGTTATGGAAATGACACACTGTAGGGTGCTAGATTGGTACAAAAATTCTGGAGCAAGCTGCTTCCTAGCATTCAGGATAGAAAAGGAATCAGAAGGAAGAGCTTGTCTACATTTGCCATGAAAATAACAGGACCATACATAACACTGCTACATATCTACAAAATTACACATTTTAATTCACATTTACTCCCTTCATAATGCCATCACCATACAGTAATAAAAATTGGCAAATTTAGAACAGAAAATTAAGATTCACTGACATTTGTGTCAAAATTAGGCATGGAAAAAGAACTAATGCAATTTCAAACAATTACTTTGGATATAACAATGAAAGAGGTCAGAAGATGGTCACAAATAGTCAGCAAGAAAGGATATGGCACACAGAGGGCAATAACCATGTGGGACATGAGGTGTTCAGGGCGATTCAGGAGGTAAGGTCAGTATTTTGGGGGATGATAACATCAGTTGTTGTAAGAAGGAAAGTTAATATGAATGTGTGTCTAATTCTGAATGGTTACTGAGGCATACTTGTTTGAATCTCCAGACATTAACTCTTGTCAGATTTTTGTTTGTGGGTTTGAAGAAAGGGCAAAGTTTATGAAGGAACAGTAGATACAGGAGCCAAATTACTTTTTCACATTTTGGATGCTGCTGCCCACGTAAAGAAATGTGAGGGTCAACTCAGACCAACAACACGCGATCTCGGCACATAAGTAGTAAGTTACATCAAGGTTGATGATGTGATTTTCGAACATTTATTGTGAACTGTAACAAACTTGTCATTTCTGTGTAGCAAATTTGTCATATAAACATAAAAGTAAAATTAGAATAAAGTCTACTGTAATTTGTCTGTCTTTATCACCATTCACAACACTTTTGTATTTCCAGATTCAGACAGCTCTATCTTGACAACTGTTTGGAATTAAACACACGTTCAAATAACTTTTTCCTCACAATAATGGATAACGTCATCTTTCCTCCTGAATCACCCTGTATAATGATATTTTGACTGGTACAATCTACAAAACTACACATCCCAGAAGACTCTAATAATTATTTTCTCTACGAAATACAGCATTTGCCCAATGATACTTAGATATGTGCAGCAAAATCTAGGGACAACCATTTATGTCAGTTCCTTAGCAGGGATTGCAAACAGGAACTATCTGAGCAAAAGTAAAGCAATCCCATTACAGGCCTGGACAGGTCCTGAGGGTTCCAGGAGGTTTAGGCTCCAAGATTTCAAGATAATCAGCACATGAAGGTGGTAAGGTTGTCAGCCTTATGCACCGGCCACCTTTACCCCCCAGAAAATGTTCCTGGTACTCATTTCTGTTAGAGGCTGAGTCGACCCCAGGGCCATAGTGCGGCCGAAAGCATTACATCGACGAAAAATTCCAATGACACCATCAGGAATCGAACCCGCGACCTTCCGCTACAAGTTGGAAAGTCCCGGGTTCGATTAATAAAACCATAAAATGAGAAGAATTCAAATAATTTTTTACCTAGAAGCTGAAGTGTTACATTCTGCAGTATAACCATCTTGCTCTTCCTGCAATCTCCTCAGTTCAAGCAGTGTCGCCTGGTACTGGAAACACAAAACCGAAGATTCGATGACACTAGATGTTCCTTGTGTTCCACAGTTAATTTTACACTACTGCCTTCTTTCCATCCGGGATGTGCAAACAAACGAGCCTACTGACTGTAATTTCTTGTCCAATCCTACAGTGGACAACCAATTACCTGCCAAGCTTAAGCCTGTGTCACAAATAGATGCACAAATCTCACAACGTTTCTGGTCACAAGATCAAGAGAGTTTGTCGCCAGCCCCACACGCATGTGCGGCCGAACGCCAATAAATTTCACGTCAACGGCACCATAAGCTACCTCATCACTAATAAAGAGGACATGCTGTGAAAAAGGCCATTTTACCTCTCTTAATTCTGAAAATTGTTCTTCTATCAGTTCTCTGAAGGACTTAAGCCTATCAGGCACCCTCCCCATTGCACTAAACTTCACCAAATTCTCTTCCAAAATACATATTATTCTCTTAGGTCCTTCCTTAACCCTTGTTAATATATAACATTAGACACCCTGATGTGTTTATCTATACATATAAAGTATCAGCATCAGTCAAAAACATAACAGCTTTATTACATAAAATGGTATTTTAGGGCGACATGTTTCGACTCTTTCTGAGCCATCTTCAGGCCCTCTAATGTATAGATCCAAGGTTAAAAATGTTTTAGAGTGCATTCTGGGATCCCAGAATGTGTTTTTGACTGATACATTATACTTTATACATTGTCAATATGGTCAGCTTTTACAGAACTGTATTCGGTCTGGCCCATGTCTAAAGGTGACCTTTCTATGTGGCTTTGTCCTACATAACTGCATTCAAAGCAATCTGCTTGTCAAGCATTACACCATAACCAGCACTGTATTAATACTACCCATTGCTGCCTGAAGTTGTATTTGGGACCTGCTCAGCTTATCTGTTCAAACAGCCATACCATTTTTTTTAAAATATTTTTAAATTTCTGCTTAACCCTTCAATGACAATGGGGCCTAAATCCCAACTTCTACCCAAGTAGCAGGGAAGGTTAAATTTATAGTAGCCTAAAGTATTTTCAGAAGTGTGCAGCA
>Ga0131853_10016760_pt1 | contig 13355 bp, 15 predicted proteins | sample TergutLab28metaG_FD_92764 | JGI IMG/M metagenome (GOLD analysis project Ga0131853, IMG submission 92764) | Labiotermes labralis P1 segment gut microbial communities from Petit-Saut dam, French Guiana - Lab288 P1 (version 2) (version 2) | ecosystem: Host-associated > Arthropoda: Insects >...
GGGCTGGTCTTTAGGCAGGCCATGATTTTAGGGCTGGTATCACAACAAGGTATGATGATAGGTATGGCCTTACAGCAGGCAACTTTTTTAGGGCTTTTCTTATAACTAAATATGATTTTAGGGATGACCTTTCAACAGGCCATAATTGTAGGGCTGGTTCTTACAAACCACGATTATAGGTATGGACTTTCAGCTGGCCATGTTTGTAGGACTGGCTTTAGAGCGAGCTGTAATATCTCGTCTCATCGTCCGGTCGATATTCATAATCATCTTCTCGTTCTGCTCACAGATTCTTCTGGTTTACAATTGTGTGATCAAGTAGGTGGCACCAAAGTTTCGTGACAACTTACCGCCTGCATCTTCAGCGTTAAGAATATGATTGCAGCATGTTCCACCTGAAGGTGTTACCAGGCTGCTAATATTTACGGTGTCATACCCCACAAAATTAAACTATTTTAAAATTATATAATATTATACAATATACAAACCCTTGTTTTATTCTGTTAAACATTGTAACAGACTTGTTCAACCAAACTTTGTGCGTACCAGAGCGTACAATGTTGTCGCGAATACAAGGTTTATGGAGCTTGACTTCCAGCAAACTCTGCCTGGGTAGACATTGAGAGTGTTGAGGCACTAAGTCGTCTGTCTATAATTTATCCTGGGGAGGTTGAATACTGCCACCAGCCTATTCCTAGGCGAAAAGTCGGAGATTTTCTACGGGGTTTCGGAAATAAACGATAGTAGAGACTTGTCTGTCTAAGTCTATATTCTACAACACTACACTAATCTATAATTCTACATAAGTAAGTTACAAAGAAATGTTTGTACTAAAGGTGTTCAAAATAACTTTTTTGCCTCTCTGTATGGACAAAAATGTATGTAATTTAGAATTATGAACGGAATTTAGACTGGACTTAATTTTGTAATAAAATCAAAGTTAGTTACAACACAACTGTTAAAGCTCACCTGCTAATAGTAGTATGCCGTAAAACATTCTCGGCGTCTCTTACTTATTATGGCAATCACTTGTTCAACAAAGCCGTGTACTAATTATTCTTCTCTCGTGGGTTTTTTTCGCCGGTACAGTGTCGAGTATCTGCTTTGATTAATATTTAACGACGCTGCAGAACTACAGGTTACACTTTACTTGCAGCTGCCAAATTTCATTTGAAGTTCAGTGATCATTTCTTGTCAACACCGAGTGCTCTGAATGTAGTAGGTTCCACGTTGTTTTTAAAGACAGTGTCCCTGGTTTTAATGGTTTTAAACCCATCGTTCCACTAATATTTTCTCATTACGACAGCTGCAAGACTCTTTCAATCTTCCTGGTTTGTTCAGATTTCAAGAATGTTCTTTCTAAAATCCAATTCTGGTCTCGTTCATGACGATATTTTTGGAGAGTATACTGAAGTCAAAACATTCTTGCCCGAAGAAAGTAGGCGTTTCCTAAGATCAATCTGCTCCGAATCTCTTCATGAGAACAGCGACGAATAAGATAGGATGAGTGTGATAATTATGATTATATATGTTGCGCCAGCATGAGTAATAACCAGTTTTATTTAATTCTTTCTGTATAATTTTTACAGCACAAGCAAATCAATAATATACTAAATATGAAATTAAATTACCTGTTACTAATGCAATGGCGAAAGGAACATAACCACCACCACCACCACCACCACCACCACCACCACCACCACCACCACCACCACCACAACCACCTCCACCAGAACATTACCACAACCACACCACCACAAACATAACAACAACCACCACCACCATAACTACCACAACCGTCACAACATCATTGTCATCGTCATCGTGACCATCGTTACTATACCACATTCTTAATATCTGCATAATGCATCAAAAACTGGATGATTAGCAGCATGAACCTATTGCTGTCTGTACATTCACCCGAGTTGTTTGGTCTTTGTGCAAGTTTTCTAGAATTTCTTCTGTTCTTCTACTCGATACACTTGTCCCATACACTTATTCTCCCCCGTCCAGAATGCGTATTCAATAGCGTGATGTTACTGCCACCACAAACACCAACAGAGTAATAACTGAAGGCAGATGTTTTTTAGCTTCCTGCCACAGCCAGATTGTCTAAGCATGGAAACAGGAATAAGAATAACAATAAACAGGACACATATAGAACAACAAAACAAAAACAGAATACTTAGATCATTAAATACACGTTTTATGAATTAACTAATAACAATAATATCAAATCTGACTGAGTAAGATAATGTGCCTTTCCGGATATCTTATTCAGTACAAATAGACCAAAATAGATTTATGGTTTAAACTGAAAAACAGGTTAGCAAAGTCTGATATTCTTACTAAATATATCGATGTGTCTGTCTAAAGAAGATAAAAATAAAGTTAGCTAACTAATTAAAAAGTAACAAAATTAAATGTGCTACAGAGATGAAGTCCCTTTCAAAGTTAAAATGGATCTTCCAAATACATCTATGTTACTACATACCAATAATAATAATAATAATAATACGCAAACGAAACATAATCAAGGTGTGCATGTTGGGAGGCTAAGTGATTAATACTTTCTGCAAAAGCAGTGACAGGTAGAATGTTGGTGGTGGCGACCCACACATGATATAACAGCAGCAATTTATGTATCTACTTTGTTTATTTTATAACGATGCTGCAGAACTACAGTTTACACTTTACTTGAACCTGCAATATTTCATTTGTAGTTCAGTGAACATTTCCTGTCAAAAACGAGTGCTCTGAATATAGTAGGTTGCACTTTCGTTTTTAAACATAATATCCCTGGTTTTTAAACCCATCGTTCCACCTTGGTGCCCCGTGAAATCAGAACTGTATCCTTTCGTACAACATCGTCCTAGAAAGAGCCAAATGACTGTTCCCTTCGCGATGTGCCACTGCCTGGAGATTCCGACGTGCAGGGCCTGATGTATAGTGCCAGAGCACACGGTCCTACGGCTAATGCAAGCTGCAGACTGAACTTACCTACGGGGGAAGCAGTGAGCAGCAGTCAGTACCCAAGTCACCTGAACAACAACTTCACCACCAAAATGTCGGAACTGAAGGTCATCCATACTCCATTTCTTTAATGACACCCTAGCCGGATGACTGACATCTGTTGGTAGAGATAAAGTGTTCGATAATAAACAACGAAATAAAATTTTCACTAACAGAGATGCCAGGAATGCAAAAGGCTTAATCGGGAAGGAGTCGAATTCTGATGTAAAACGCAGTAGTGTACATGTAAGCGAAACAGGACAGGCGATGTACGTGTAAAGAAACATTGAGGCGCGTTCTTGCTACCAGTGCTGCAGTGGAAAAGAAATGTTTTACGTATTGTGATTGTGTATTTGTAGCCTTAGGTACACATCATGCAATGCGCATGCCCCATATTTTCATGTGTTCTGTCAGGCTGTACAATATTTTTTCACATTATCTCATAAACGGCCTGATTTTCGAAAATAAAATGCGTTTTGATTTTGTTTTCAATGTTTGACTGAAACATTTCCCATTCTGAGACGATTTCAGGGACGTTTTATCATAAATGTACATGGGTATTCACCTAAACTAGCAATTATGGCCGTCAGCTTTTAATTGTCCTGGAATTTTATCGACAGAATTTCAGAATGTACTCAAAATATTAGCGGTTATTTCATCGTTAATTTTAGTTTGAACACTCTGATTTCGAATTCCAGAAAACCTTCCAACCGAAGCTTTTATTTGTGTTGTTCTATGTATTTTTTGTGTAAATTTGTACTATACTACTGCCACCGGGTGACAACCAAAGTGCAGTTAATATATACAACAATAATATCAAATATAAATGTAAAAAATAATCAAAATATAAAAATTCGTGTAGGTAGATCCGAGTTGTTTCGTGCGGTCGGACAGACAAACAGAAACAGAGGCAGGCAGGCAGGCAGACAGACAGACAGACACAGACACACACAAATAGACTGACAGATAAGAAACAGTCATTAGTCACGTTTCTCAATTTTGCAAAGGCGTCTATAAATTAGAAAGCGAATTTCTACATTCGATAGACTTGCACTTGATTGGCGAATATTCGCTTGATTGTAAACTTCTTCTGGAATGTAACACCGCGAGTGAGATCTGCGCTGTTTTGGAATTTTACGCAACATAGAATATATAACCAACCTGTGTATATAATTTATAACCAATCCCTATCTTCTCACACTTGTCCTATATAACCTGCTATGACGTGTTCCATTTGTTTGCACATCAATGATGTTAAAATGACCGGCCTATAAATTTTGACTACTGAAAGATCGCCTCCTTTGTGATTCTTTTTCCAATCCTCTGATATAATACCATTGTTAATGTTTATGTCTAGCAACCGCGCCACGTGCAGAATCATGGCTTCCCCCCCCCCATTTTCAGTATGGCGCCAGGAATGGCGTCAGGTCCTCCTGATTTGTTTCTCCCGATCGTTGCTAACCGCTTCCTAATAACGCTAATTTTAATGATGAGACGTTTATCCGAGTGAGTTGAATTTATATCGAGGATATCCCGCTCGCAGCTGAAGACAGAAGCATAAGAGTTGTTTAAATTATTTACCTTCTCTACGGCAACTCTGACGAGCCCTCCATCATTAAAATCTCCTATCGTCACATTAATTTCCCTGTTTCCTTTACGACTGTTTACAAACCTGTAAAACTCAGACAAGGATTTACCTTCATTTTGTAATACTGATCTCAAGAATGTTTCATGTGCATTTATCTTCTCTGTCAACAATTTATTGGATAGCATTTTCAGCTACGCCTAATTTTATCCTATTGTATGCTCTTCTGACCTTTACTTTTAATCGCTTCACTTCTATTCTGGATCCGGATTTGGTTTTAGAATTTTATGCGGAACAAAACGTTCGATACCCTCAAAAACTATGTCCTTGAAATTGTTCCATATGTCTTCAACGTGGCTACCATTATTTGCCCATGTTGGTAATTAATCCAGAATAATACACTATTTTGTAGCCCTAACTCATTTGATTTGTGGTACGCGGGTACTAGACGTTTCTCCTGAGTCACAAAAACTTTTTCTACTCATTCCCCGTCTAATAATACCCCGCTATGGTCACTGATCCCTTGTACCGTACCGCAAGTTATGAGTGCACTTCCGGGTCGTAAGGGGTAAACGTCTAGTAAGGAAACACATCGGGCCGGTTTTTCAACCACCTGAGTGTACCCGTTGTCCCACAACAATCTGTTTATAAATGCCTAAGTAACTTCAGCGATGCCCTTCCAGTCTACTTGGGGTAAGTTCAAATCACCTCCTATATTGCTCCACTTCATAGAATTTCCCAGAGAAACGGTTCGGGCAGCCAACTTTCCATTAACCCGTATCGGTGCGTACACACCAACAGAGTCGTGTCGAGTCCAGTCCAGTCCAGTCAGACTCACAAAGACGCGGCAAGCCCTCTGTGGCTTACTTATAATGGCAGCCGCTGCGGTGCGTACACACCAGCATAGTCGAGCCGAGTCGAGTCACACGAGTCTTGCCGAGTGAAAAGTCTTGATGTGCCGCATGTTCTATTTTCGTCAGTCAGACTCTAGTGACTGTGCGTGACGGCTGCTAAGGAATGGACGTGGAGAACCTTATACTCTTGGTGAAGGACCACGAGGCAATTTTCGACGCTTCGCGTTGTGAGCACCGAAACAGAGATTACACAAGCAGCGTATGGCTGAAAATTGCACAGGAGATGGCGGTAGGTAATTGGAGCGCTTCCGTGTGTACTTTGATGATGACGACATTCATATCAACAAAAACAACAACACTAACAACAGTGATAGTGGTCTTATTGTTATTAGACCTTATATTTAAAGTTTTTGCTCGTAATATTCGGTGTAGTAAATACTGACAACCAACTTTCAACCGGCTTCAAATTAAAGATAGTGTAATGTGTTCGTAGTGTATTATTATTATTATTATAGTTATTATTATTATTATCATCATCATTGTTTTAAACAAGGGATAGGTGAAAGAAGGAAGTAATAAAAGCAACGGAATGTGCTACTTCCAATATTTTCTTTTTTGTACTTCAATTTTATTCATGTTATTACATTCGTGGCTGTATTTATTTTTTTATTTAAAGAAAATGTTAAATTAAATGCAAAGTGGATATAAAAACATTTCCTTTCCTAATTGTCTAATGTTGCCCTCATGTTACTGGTGTTTCTCATCTCCCACGAACTGACACAAAATAGTTTTTTAAGTTCTCTTCACCTGTATTGCTTCAGTGGAAATACGTCCAAAGCAAGCGGCGTGTTCAACAGAAGCAGTGACAATTTGCTATTTTTGTTCCAAGATTTCTTCCTCCCTTCGTTTAATTTCAGTTGTTTGTGTTTTCTTATATAATTATAGACAACACATGCACTTTCGATTGTACACTCTGTCACTTCCACTTTGGTTTCAAAGGCCTTTTGAAAATACAAAATTTTTTTAGTCAGTATTCAAAAGCGCATTCAATTGTTCGCCTTTTACTAGAAAGTTTGTCATTGAATATGGTTTTCGCGAAATCGAGTTCTCGCCTTACAAAGGGTCTCATCAAGTTTGGCTTAAGGGGGAAAGCTTCATCCCCTCCGAAGTACAATGGCATATTTATGCTTGTACCTGTAATATTTCGCATTAAAGGACATTTAAGTCACAAACACTAAACGCCTTTCCAAAACTTGAGTTACTGAAAACACTGCCTTCCTTCTCACGTCCATAGGCTCCTACATCAATCACTGTGAAGCAGCAGTTTGTATCAGCCACGCCTAGAAGGTTCATTTAGTGAAAGCTTTTGTAATTAAAATACAAAGATCCTGCGTTTGGTGGACATTTGATGCGGCAGTGTTTCTCGTCTATGCTTCCTATGCAATTGGCCATTTTTACAAATGACATTGAACTCACCTGCAATTCGCAACCAATCTTCCTACGTAAGGACTGCCACATATAATGGTTGCAGTACCTTCCAAACGGCTTTGCCTGTTTCACGTACAGTGCCTTGTATTTTATTCTTTCCAACTCGAAAAGAATACCCCCAAAAGGCAAATGATTCCCCAGTGGCAAGATACCTGAAACAGGTTTTCTTTTTCAGACTCCCAGAAATGTAAGGAGAAATGGCACAATTTAAGAAGCAATTATATGAGAGAGAGAAGAAAGTCAAAAGAAAAAAAAATCAGGAAGTGGAGCTACGGTTAAAGATAAATGGCCATATTATGACATCATTAATTTTCCGGAATATTACTTGCAACGTAGAAATACGAGTGGAAACGTTCCACATACAGCAGCTGCAACTGATTCATTCGCCGATCCAGAAGAAATTGAAATCGGCGTATCTGAACTTGACGGCGAAAATACAGGTTACGACCAGAATGTGGAAGGCGGATCCAGTAAAGAGGAGCAGCCAACAAGAACCAAAAGAGGAAAAAGGCAAAAAATCGACAGCTGTGGATATAGACCAACAATATTTAGAGTCACTTAAAGAAATCGGCAAAAGAATGGAGGAGACAAGTAATAATTCCGACAGGATGATTCTGTTAAGTCTCCTTCCAGCAATGAAACAGCTGTCACCGTTAGATAATATGTACTTTAGGGTCGATGTACAAGAAGCCCTTAGGCGAAAACTGAGACGTAATGCTGCTCGAGATGTAGAGCAGACAACGTATCCAAGCAAGTCGTCAGCATTGCGTTAGTACAGTGGCAACAACTTTGTGGATTAAACTTCCGCGTCTGAAGCAGGACCATCAATGTACAACATATTGTAAGAGTTAAAAAAATGCAGTAGTAAAATGTCGGCAAATTGTATTATTCTGTTATTGCATTTGTTCTTCATTATTTAAGAAATACAAGTACCATATTTATAACATTATATGAATTTCTGTTAGTAAATTAAGGAGGGGAACCTGGGTTCAATTATCCTTTACATTTATATTTGAACAATAAGTCAAACTGCTATATATATAAATTGAAGAAATAAAGATAAATAGGAGTTCATCATGATACTGCCAATGACTCTAATTAAGAAAAAAGGTAGCTCCAATATAATCGAGAATCCCTTTCTTGTCTCCTACAGATTTTTATAGGATGTACCTAAAAAAATCTGCAAGTCGTTCTTCTGGTTAAATCGCCTTCATGTAGTTGGTGTTTCGTTTTCGTATTTGCTCTCCCACAAACTGTGATAGACGGTAGAACAGACCGATATTCATTCTAAAAAAAAAAAACATGAAATTTCTCTTCATCCTCGAGCAGATCTGGATAGAAGTGGCTAAATATTCCGAATTCTGCTCTCTTTATGTTAATCGGGTGCACCCACATGTTCCGCCTCTTACGACGACACCTCCTTCTCCACATAATTGCGTGTAAAACAAGCATGTTAGAATTCTCCATTGCTTTAGAGTTCTTCACTTGTGCACTGTTCAGAGAGTACTAAAAACCCACTGGGACTCGTGCAGACTTGATTGGACTCGACTCGGTCGGTGTGAACACCGCTTGACTCTAGAGTCCGACTGGACTGGATGGGATTCGACTCGACTCTGTTGGTGTGTACGCACCCTAAGTCCTCATTTGGGGATCTGTAAATGCCTACGAGTTCCCACGTGCATTTACGGTCACTGCGTTTTACCTCCACTGCTATTATGTCGAACTCGTCGTCACTCCATAACTCCGAAGAAACAATATTATTTTTAAAACAAACAAACACACTCCCACACTGGGCATGCCTGTGTCTACTAAAAGTCGTGAAATCCAAAATAAATATTTCTGCGTTCTCTATTTCCTCTCTGAGCGATGACTCCGTACCCCATATTATGTTAGGAGGATATGTATCAACTAAATTGCAGCACTCTAAAGCTTTATTGTAAATTCTTCTGCAATTTACCTGTAAAAAACAGTGACTTGCCCTCATTTTTGTGCGCCGGTACCGTGGCTTGGATTAGGTCCCGTGCCCCGCATTCTCTCTTCTTTCCTGCATTGTCCATCAAATCTTTTTCTGCATTTTCTTCTGCCTCCACCGCTTCCGGACCAAACGTAGAATTGAACCGATGCTTCCGGCACGATTGCTTCGTTAAGTGATACTACCTCAGGAATGGTATATCGGGGTATATTCAAGGGAATATTAGGACCGCAGGATTTAATCCACTTCCAAGGTCACGTGTTTTCCTTTGCTTTATGCGGATACTTCGATAATATTCAACTCCGTATTTAGGGCTGTGGCGTGAACTTTGGTACATATTTATTGATATTTGGCACAAACGTTATGCCTCAAACTTCAGTGATGTGCCCTGAATAGGGGGGGGGGCTATATTTCATTCGAAACGTCGGAAAATAGCTATCAGAACACGTGACATTACATTCCACAATACAGCGACAAATATAATCACCAACTTGATAACTTCAAATCTCCAAATATTTAACTTTGCTTGCTGACATGTCCTTGTGATCAGCTGTTGTGCTTTGCAGATCCTTCTGATATGTCACAATCCAAAGTTCAGTTACGCAGTTGCGTTCCTTCGACTGTGAAGTTTGTCCCGTTACGTTACATTTCCATAACAATGCTACACAGCAGTCACTGTCTGTGCTGTTGGTACTCAAGGCCATTTCCAGACATAAATTAATCGCACTGAACTTGCAGCTGCCTTGACTCAAATTTTCAATGAAATTCATTTCGTGATCACTTGGATTGGAAAACCGTGTTAACTAGCAGGTTGGCACAATCATACTATTTCAATCTACAGTGTTTTCTTCAGAATAAACATTACTAATTAACTGGGGGCGTATATATATATATATATATTCATTTGTTTCGAGTAAGACTTTCGATGTCGGAAAAATTAAATTAGTCGCAGGTGTGTAACGTGCTGCTTGGTGCTCCTGCTGGTCTCTGGAAGTCACGGTGCCAGGATTCTTGGAGTGTTCCCTTTCCCGTCACAGAGCCACATGATCATTCTTAGGGTTCTAATGCTGGAACTTGCCGATAGTGGACATCAATTTACTGAAGTCACTCCCTTCCTGGAAAGTAAAATCGTTCCCAACTACACACAGATAAAAGTGAACGCTGACTTCTCAAAATCCGCAGGAGGAAACAGAGAAAACGAGAGGGAAATGGTACACTAGCGTGGAATGAAATTTTTAAAAATGGATTGTGATGTTGATTTCGTCCTTGGATATAGTGTTAATTTAGTAAAGATACAGCCATTTGTCACGACGTAATTTTAGAGTGAATTTTATCTGCTGTTTAACGTGCATCTGTATATAATCTTGAAAATGAAAGCAACTTGGTGCGCTATTTATTCTTAGTGTATTTCGTCAATTTTATTTATAACTTCCACATGTTTCGGGCTCTTCAATTCCAACAACAGGATTAACAACTGTATTTATACGACACTTGGTACTTGCTGTTCCGAAACAACCGGATAGTTTAAAATGACAATAGCTTATATCGTGAAATATGAAAATGAAGTGTGTCGCTTGCAGACATGTAATAAATATCGATAAAACTCTTGCTTTAATAATATTCTAATGATTGTTTTAAGTTTGTGTGTGTGTACATAACTGTTGATTGTGTTTAAAGCTGACTGGTGATGTTTACAATTAGGTTGGTTTAGTGGTATTCGGTAGGTTAGTTTTTAATATTTTTAAAAAGTTATACTGTTAAAGTTAAAACTGTAGTTTGTATGTTACTCTATTAAATAGGTAAGTAGGTAAATAAGGAGAAAGTTACAGAAAATGCAATATGAGTAATGATGATGTATCGGCGGCCATACCTGTAAAGCTGACTGTCTGGAATGCAGGATGGAATGAAACTGGTTGTGCCGGGTTGAGATGGAGGTAATGATTGGGATGTCAGGTGGAGTGTGACGTATGATATCGATTGTAAAGTAGATGGAACATAGGATTTTGTTCGTTAGGGTGTTGTTCCCGGATTTGTTGATTGTTATGATAGGATAATGTTATGTGCAGCTGTTCATATGTTAGGAGAAGTGATGGTTTGTCGATATGTTTCAGTAGCGTCATAGATTTTCCAAAGGTGCCGTATTCATGCTTGCAATTAAGGATGTGTAGAAGTGGGCTGACTGAGGTTCATTGTGTTTGATGTATCATTTATGTTCCTGAAATCTTAATCTTATGCTAGGCTTGCTTGTCTGATGTATGATCTATGGCAAGTGTTGCATGCAAGTTTATAAACTTAGCTTTTGTCGTATTCTTTTGTTTGATACAGTGTTTTGTGTGTTGCTGTAATATGTTTGTGTTCATGGAGGCTACGCTTATGTTTATATATTTGAATAAGTTTGTGACTTTCCTTATTTGTGGGCTATAGTAGGTAAATGTTCTTCAAGTATGTTTCTTCTCAACTGTTCTTCCGCTTGTACCTGGATGGTTTTGTGTTACATTTGTCGGTTTAGTTCCTGTAGAAGATTTTGTAGAAAGCTGTTGTTTCTTGCCGCTAGTTTAATTCCACTTCTTTTTCTTTTTCTCTGATGTTAAAAGAAGCGAGTACATTCTGGAAATGTAATATCTGAAAGCGGCCATTTTGTGCTTAATGGGGTGGTTTGAGAGGAAATTATTTTTTGTGTCGTTGGTGGTTCTTTTGCGAAGTATGTCGACCTCAAGGTGTCTATATTACGATATATGTACTTTGCTTAACGTGTTCATTATTTTACTGAGAAACAATAGGAGTTTTGATTGTTATTATTTTTGTTTGAAACGTGCAGGGTATATTTTAAAATCTACACTGTCCCTGCATTTTAACAGAAATGAAATTTACATGTTCCTTTTTTTTTTTGCTGAAATACTTGGTGCGTCAGTGAAACTGTCTGTTTTAAAAACGTGATGAGCAGTAAATGCATTCATTTATTTAGTTTCAACACATATGAACACGATGGATGCATAAAAGAATTTAGATGTTTTCACTTTCAATTTAACCCTTTTAACAATTTAATATATTAAAAACATAAGTCCTACTTTCCGAAAATAACATCATTCATTTGACTACCATTCCGCTCTTGGCACTCGGTAAGTCTCTTGCAAAGTCACCCATTACTCTTTAAAGCATCTTCACAGGACTTCATGTTACTTCTTGCTCAATTCGATGTTTCACCTCATGAAAAGTAGGCGAAGCTGGAGCATTGAAGACTTGAGTTTTCAGATACTCCCAGAGAAATAATTCGCATGATGAAAGGTCGGGTTACCTGGCTGGCCATGTGATATCCCCATACTGGAGATAACTAGTTAAGGTAAAAAAATCCCTCACGTCTACCATGGATTCTAGTGCGGTATAGCTCGTAGCTCCATCTTGTTGGAAAAAAAGTTTCTTCGGTTACAGAATGACCAGCAATTTCAGGACCTAACAAGTTCTCCAACATGTGAACTTAACGTGGTCCAGTCACAGTTACAGCCTTTTCTCTCTCATCTTCAAAGAAGCAGGGACCGACAATTCCAAATGAAGATATCGCGCACCATACTGTGACTTTAGAACTGTGAAGTGCTTCTCATGATGTTCTGTGGGGTTTGTAGCAGATAAGTAAAGGAAATTTTGTTTGCCAACAAACCCGAATAAATGAAAATGAGCTTCATCGCTCATCAATAAGTTGTTTCAAAGCTCTTGATTTTGATTAATTAACTGCAAAAAGTCTGGCAGAAAATAATTCTGTTTACATAGTCATGTTCATGTAATGCATGAGTAACTTTAATTTTGTAAGAGAAGAATTGAATATCTTTGTGTACAATCCGTAAAACATTGGCTTCAGACGGCCCGAGTGGCACAGAGTGGCGACGCGCAGAAGGGTGAGGATATCTTTCAATGGCCTCTCTCACTACCGCAATATTCTCGGGTGTGCATACTGTTTTAACACTACCAACTTTCTTCTTTAGTGTAGAGCCAGTTTCGAACCCAGGTCTTAATGGCATATGCTGATGGAACAGCACGATTGCGATGAATCACAAACTCTCTTCTAAATTCACCCTGAGCGATCACAAATTGTCACCGTTTTTGTAAAACGATCGCAAAGCAAAAGCACATTGTGCGTCAGTCCCACGGCTCCATTGCAACTAAAACACGTAAACATTGCAGCAAAATGGCGATACCAGCATCCTCCACATTGTTGACGAATCAGGAAAAACAGTGTTGTAAAATCTCCCAATTTACTAACGCTCCCTGTAGCTAAGTAAAATCAAGGGTACGCGAATTAAAATGTTCTACTTAAATTTTATTAATATTTTTATAATAATAATATTTATTTAACTGCAATTGGGTTTTCACCCGGTGGCAGTCGTTTTTAACACATATACAAGAACTTGAAGCTGTACTACTAAATTTACATCGGGAGGGATACATGAGA
>Ga0131853_10016761_pt1 | contig 13354 bp, 10 predicted proteins | sample TergutLab28metaG_FD_92764 | JGI IMG/M metagenome (GOLD analysis project Ga0131853, IMG submission 92764) | Labiotermes labralis P1 segment gut microbial communities from Petit-Saut dam, French Guiana - Lab288 P1 (version 2) (version 2) | ecosystem: Host-associated > Arthropoda: Insects >...
CGGTCATAACTCCGTAACCGTCCAAAATCGGACACATGTTTATATTAACTTTTTTGATCACAAAGACCTAGGAAATCACCTCCTGCAGTTATGCCCTAAAGTCGTGAAACACCCTGTATATAATATGTGTGTTTTATACACTAATATTAGATTTTTGAGTTTATTTTAATATACATAATAGTAAATAAACATACAGTGCATTTAGTTGATTGTGACAAACTAAACTAAAACTAAACTCCGTGGCCTTAGTCCGCACACGAACTATACCGACAGAGCGGCCGCCGCCGGTCGGCGAAGTTAGTGCCAACTTTTGTGGATTGTGACAAGTGTTAATTATTGTGCTGTTTTTGTTAATTAGTCTTGAGGCTTGTAGCATTTTTAAAAGAAATCAAGAAATGCTTTATTTTACTTTAAGATGGGATCATATTTTCTGTTAAAATAAATAATATTGATCTTGTTAATTTGTATGTCTTGGCGTTTTATTTGTCATCGCCTACAGTCGGAAGGATATCAGTACGGAGACTTGATGGAATGACAGCGATAGGAAAACAGAAATAAATTGAGAAAAGCTTGTCCAAGTACTAGTTTTTCCATTAAAATACCTCATTGGTTGCTGTGGGATTGCACTCGGGCCTTCACGATGAGAATCTCAGAAGTTTTGATCTATTTTTTAGTTGTTTCATTAAATACCTTTCATATTATTAAAGAGGAAAGGGACCTTTACTCGTCTAATACGGCCCTGACCTGTAAGAAGGTGTCATATACCCCGGCACATTACGTACATGCTGTTTTGTCATCTAACAAGTTGCAATAAAATTTTATACGGACATGTACTTGTTTCCACTCTGGGAAGGGAGAAACGGACCTTTTTGTTTGGGAAGGAGCTGTAACATCGCACAAGTGTGCGGCCAAATGGACGACAGCAGTTATTACAAACTCCAATTACGACTGTTCCATACAGCAACATTTGTGATAAATTCTCTTCTAATGTGTCTACTTGATGCAACTAGGTAGTTTTATTGATGTATTCCTAGCTCTACATGTTTCGGGTACATACGCCCATCATCAGGAGCAGTGGATGTTGAGTTGCAGCATATGGTTTTCTGCACCGGGTTTTTTGGATGGGTGGTGGTCTTGAGAGCCGCTGCGTAGGTCGTATTTACGGTGCGGATGGTAGAGTGCGGCACCATCCGCACCGTACACACGACCTACGCAGCGGCTCTCAAGACCACCACCCATCCAAAAACTCGGTGCAGAAAACCATAAGCTGCAATTCAACATCTAATGCTCCTGATGATGGGCGTATGTACCCGAAACATGTCGAGCTAAGACTACATCAATAAAATTACCTAGTTGTATCAAGTTGGCATTTCACTTTATTTCATGATGAAGATGCACGGTCAAACGACCCTCAACTCTCTCCTAATGTCACGTTACACTTGGAAATTTAACCCTAAAAAAATTTTAATTCTTTGTTATTTGTAGGCTTCGGGCGACGACTTAGTGTAGCAGCAGGTTTGGACTGGGGTAAGAAACTGGATCTGGCACCTTCCGGAAAAGTCCGTTAACCACTTTGCTGCCATGAGAAAGTGTCTGTATAAGGCTGCAATATAAAGTGTTTCTTACCCTAATGCCAACATCAGCTTCACTTTGTGCAGCCAGTTGTCACAAACAAGATCCTGCCTGCAGATATTAGAGCTATAACTACCGTTTATATGATAATGGAAGTGCCACTACATAATTCAGAAAGCCATATCGTGATCGCATAAAATATTAGCCATGTTTGACAAACAGTAAAATTTTCACTTTCCTTGGGAATATATGGATAAAATCACTACTGAAAACTAAAACATTTTTCATCACCTACTATGTTTTAAGTTACCATACGCAATAAAGTCATATTAAACTTGTAAATATGTAAATTAGTATAGAGATGTATAATTTATCAACCTATACACAAATTTACGTGAAAGCGTTATACCGTGTATCATTTCTGTCTTTTTATAAAGGGAAAGTTTTGAATGCTGTATGTAACCAAAACTGTGTAGGCCTGATGTTTATAGAGAGACTGTAGTGGTCAACGCAAAGCTTTTAAATAATTAGTTCAAGAGAAATTCTTTCATGTAACTCCAGACGAAGATAATTAACATCCAAAATGCCATTGAAAATAAATAAATAAATAAATATGCCTTCTGCAAAACGCTTCCTTATTTATTCCCTAATTACTTCATCACTACATATTTCGGACAGTCTTTATAAACAGCTGAAAAGTGAAAACCGTAGAATAAACAAGAACGTGTAATGGCATACATTCCACTCTGTTTAAAAGCTAAAGTATCCAAGTGGTGTACATATCGTAATTGCAATTAAGTAGTTCATGTACACAGAACTTATTCTTACACGTGCTTAATTGTAAAAATGTAAGTGCAAGCCTAGGGTCCCCTGTTTTATGTTTTGTTGACCGTGCATCCTGGTATGATCTTTGTAAATAACCAGCTTGAGGCACAATTTTTTTCTTGTATGTTTATTTCAATTTTCTACATGTTTCGGGCAGTCATGTTCCCATCATCAGGAGAATTATTGTATCAATGCGAAACCTGGTTTATGTCACTCTGTATAGAAGACCGTCTGGTATGCAGGTTAGCTGCATATCAGACGGTCATCTACAAAGAGTGACATAAACCAGGTGGCGCACTGATACAATGATTCTCATGATGGTGGGAACATGGCTGCCCGAAACACGTAGAGAATAGGAATAAACATACCAGAAAAAAATTGTGCGTCAAGTTGGTTATTTACTGGAATCAGAACGTGTGACGTTAACTTCCGCGAATTTTCGAGGTACGTATTTCTTTTAATTTTGGGAATTGCCTGATAGGATAAGGAAGTTGTGTGCAGGTAGCGTAGTTATTTATTTATTGTATAGCTGTAATCTTGAGCGAGACGCGTGTGTGTCGAGTGAAAGAAGTTACCACCTTAAATTTATTATTTTCCAACGTGTACCATCCACTGCTTCCCATCTCCCACACCGACACTTTGACACGGATACGCAGAACAGAGCGTCACAAATAAGAACGGATTTTTTTAAAACATACGCTTAAAACACGAAACGTTTTTGTGACCGAACTGACCGATAAAAATAAAACAATGGAAATATTCATAACAATGTCACACAAAATATCCGACTTTATGTAATTGTCCGCTAACCCCAGAAACGCTGTCCTTCTCTAAAAAGGCTACGAGTGTCGTTTGGGAACTACGCTGTTAGGGTAAATAGGTAGAATATGAAATGACTTTAAAAGAGGCATCAATTTCTTTCATTATTTATTACTTTATTTCTTTCATATTCTAAAGTTAACATGTGGGTGGAGGAGTAGCATGAGAAGCGAAATAATTTATAATTCGTTTTAAATATTTCTTGGATAATTAAATAAAAAATCAACCCATTAACATAAGACGCTTAAGAAAAAGACGGGAAATGTACACAAAATTTCAGTTTGGAAGCCTGAAGGGCGCTTCGGGGCTTTCGGTTTAGTTAGGGATAATATTGAACGGGACCTTAACCTTTTGGCGCCGGAATTTTTTTTAAATTTTAGCACACCCTGTGTATAAAATGTAAATAATACAGGAACCAAATACGTTAGAATTATGAAACAAACTGCATTTTGAAGAGAAAAAAAAACGGAGAGTGTATACCATGTTTAAAATAGTCAGTACCTATATTTGTTGAATAAATATATAAAATGCAACTTTAGAGGTTAGCGATGCGGTACGACCACTATAGTTGACATTAGGCGTCGAAAGGTTAAAGAAACAGTTTGCAGTGTTGTGAAGTGGATTTATCTGCTTCAGATGGAGTTTAGAGGTGTGTATTTGAGAACAAGATAAATTTGGGATCCACATTAAGCGGGAAATATCTTGAACAACCAACTTTGTCCTATCTTCTGAAGAAGGACTTTGTTGTATGGAGTTTCCTTCTGTGACATTCAGTGAAAACGAACAGCCTTGCGGCGAAGTTAATATTAATTAAATTGTTCAATAAATTGTAATCTACTTTCCTCTTGACTGTGTTGGTTTGCAGTGTGCAGTAATTTGTAACTGGCACGAGGCAAGATGGCGAACAAAAGGACTGGACGATCGGGAATTACAATGCAACAGCAGCCACGTTTTAGTTCAGCTGCATGTTTGGATCTTCCGCATCTTACTACATCTCCCACAGGCCCTTCCTAATTCCTTGAAAGCTGACTTAGGTACTGGCTTAAAAATTCTGTAAGTTTAATGTAATGCTCCCCTCGCTAGTCTTAAGCCCCTTTTTCTTCTTCCTGCTTCTCTTGCTCAAGCCTGTGATACGGTACCGCGAAATGTAAAACCAATAATACCCCTGTCCTTACGGTGCACTGAACTTGATACACGTTTAAGCCCGCACGTGTTGATCAGCTGCACAATCCCGGTGGTGGGATATGAACATATGCGAAACGCTTACATGCGAACTGAATTATTGCTCTGTTCGTTTGTGTTTGCTCCATTTACAAAGCCGTTTTGTGTATTTTGTGCTGCCTGCAGGATCTTGCCCCACGCCAGGGCGTTGTGGTAATACTCCAGCTTCGTGATTCTCGGGTCTCCAATTGGAACCTGATATTTCCTCTCTTGTTGAGTTCCCCAGACAAAGTTACGACCACTACTTTCCACAGCCTGTTACTTTCACAAAGATTCTAGAATTTTTGCCGTAGGAATTACGTTGTTAAGAGCGTCGTTATGCACAATGAAAACCTTAAAATCTTCTGGAACGTTATGATGTGTCCAGCGAATATTTACAGACATTTGTGTGGAAAGTAGTACATTTTTGAAGATGGAGGCACTGTGCTACTACGTGTGTCTCAATACTTATTGGCAGAATAATGAAGACTTTTTCAACGTTGCTATGAGAACAGAAAATCTATTGACAATGAATTCATTACATCACGAACATAATTGTCTGCGGTAGAAACAAATTTTGCAGGAGGGTGTACCTAAAAAGATCTAATTTGTCATCGGACTTTATTCCAAAATATAGTGTAACATTTTGGTGATTTACATATTTACCTTTTATTTTATTTTACCAGGCTGCTCCCCATTCAAGTTTCGCTGAAATCGGCCTGTTTTCCGAGTGGTGTTATGGGATTAAGCGACGTCTGCAGTAGTAGTAAGACATGTTCAGTGTAGAGTTGACAGATGATAAGAATTATTTGTTTGTTATTTTGATTTTTTATTTGTGTTGATGTTTACTCCTCGTACATAAAACCCACAATTGCATGTGTAGTCATGCTGTAATACATGCAGTTTATTTCTCCTCAAAACAGTTGACGTCTTCTTGACTACTGCTTATATTAGACAGTTTTGGGACTCTTATTTCGAAGGATACATAGACCGTCATGCTTTATTAACAACAAGAATTCCTTACTCAGGGTCACGACCCAAATTTAGGTTGCGAACTCCTTCTGACGCTTCTTGAACTCCCAAAGTAAAAAATGTAATTTGGTGCTGAGTAGTACTTCGGTCGCAGAGCGAATTTAGTTTACGATTTTGAGTCTTGAACAAAAAGGAATGTGGGCCACCACTTTTAAGACTGTCTATATAAGGATACACAGACCAAGCACAAGGATAAGACACTCTGTCAGGAAAGCAGGTAAAGTTTCCGAGATTCGAAAAAATAAATCTCCAAAACATCATCTCTAAGGTTGTGCCACAACATTATGACCATGTGCAAATATTTAAATTTCAGTTTCGATTCAAGTAAATTTGAAGGGTGGTTACGAGAACGGCACTGACCAAATCTTACTTATTTACACTATGGTGCAGAGTCCTTCTTGAGCATCTAACTGGCTTGGAGCTAGTCAAGAAATTCCACGCATTTCATGGAACCCGAAGGTTCATTACCGCACTCACAAGTCTCCGCCAACTGTCTATATCCTGGGCCAGCCCAATCCAGTCCATACACCCAAATCCCACCTCCTGGAGATCCGTCCTAATATTATCCACCCATCTACGCTTAGGTCTCCCCAGTGGTCTCTTTCCCTCCGGTTTCCCCACCAAGACCCTACACACCCCCCTCTCCTCTCCCGTACGCGCCACATGCCCAGCCCATCTCATTCTTCTCGATTTTATCACCCGCACACTGTTGGGTGAGGGGTACAAATCATTTAGCTCCTTGTTATGCAGTCTCCTCCATTCCCCCGTTACCTCGTCCCTCCTAGGTCGAAATATTCTGACCAAATCTATCAATTATAATGAAATTGCTTCCGATATCTTCGGTCATGATAAGCTGTATGAACCCCACTCGTGGTGCACACAATCATCACATTGGGTCCTATGCATTACTGTTGCGCATAACGTGAGTAACGCGTAGACATAAGAGAAATAGTCTGTAAGACATATGTGGATGTTTGGAGAAAGCGTCTGTAGGAGAAGGCCTTTTTTTGTCTATTCCCTGCCCAAGTATTTGCTCTCCGGAAACACTTGAAGAATTTTACCTTTACGCAAAAACGACATAAAGAATACAATTTTGATTACTTCATTTCATATGGGTCGGAAATGAAAGTTTATGAATTTTTCTTAAAATATAATTTATCGCAAATAAGAGTGACACAGGCTATGCGATAGGTCAATGGTAATTTATACAAACTGTAATTAAACATTTTACTGCATTAATTATTTAAAAAGATATAATATCCCAATAATACTTATTAATTTACGAAATAAACTTTTAAGTCCCATTGTTAAGGTTAGGAAACACTTCCTTCTACCTTGGACCTCTATAATGTAATATATCCAGAGAGAATCTTGCAAATAAAACCAAATTGGTGCACAATTTTTCTTAGTATGTATATACTTCTTAGTATATTTATCAATCTGTACATGTTTCGGGCCACTATGTGCCCATCATCAGGAGAAACAACTGTGTTTATGCGACACTTGGTACTGTCTGGTATGCAGGCTGCATACCAGACAGTCATCCACACAGGGTGTTAGTTTGTTGAATTTGGTTTTTGAGTTAAAATTCTTAAATATTTTTGTGGGACGAGAAAACCGTATAGAGTTTGACATTTTTCTTACTTTTGTATATTTTGGTTGTTTTTTACTTTTTAGTAAGTTTAGTGTTTTGTTGGGGTGAGGGGAGGAATTTTTTAAACTTCTCTTTGTTTTTGTGTATTTACTTATATTTGTTTTGATCCATTTATTTTGATTATAAGATTAAATACCTTAGGGATAACAGCGCTATCTTCTTTGAGAGTTGTTATTGGCCGGGAGGTTTGCGACCTCGATGTTGGATTAAGGTAAATTTTCGGTGCAGGAACTTAAAGTGATTAGGTCTGTTCGACCTTTAAAATCTTACATGATCTGAGTTCATACCGGCGTGAGTCAGGTTGATATCTGTTTATAATAATGTTTATACCTTAATACGATAGGACCAGACTGTCACTGACACAGAATAACAAGTACCAAGTGCACATAAATACAGTTGTTTCTGCTGATGATGGGCACATAGTCGCCCGAAACATGTAGAGATTGATAAATATACTAAGAAATAAACATATTAAGAAAAATTGTGCAGCAAGTTGGCTTTATTTACGAGGGGGTGCTGGTAAGTCCTTAGCCAGTCCAGGAAGGAAGCAAGCTACAGCGACCAAACTCGGGACTTATTCAACTCCACACGAAACTCAATACATTTCTTATCCCGTTGCTCTAACTTTTGCAAGCCACTCAAAAAAAAATTCAGACGGTTGTCCGTCCAACCAGGTCTCTGCGGCAGCAGTGATCTCCGCGTCGGACGAAAAATGGCGACCTTTCAATTGTTTTTTCAGTCCAGGGAACAGGTGGTAGTCCGTCGGGGCCAGATCCGAAGAATAGGGTGGGTGATCAAAACATTGGAAACCCAGGTAGGCCAGTGTCTTCTGGATTGTAAGTTCCCGGTGAGCCGGGGCATTGTCGTGCAAGAACAAGAACCACTTAGTGACATTTCCGTGGCGTCTTTTGCTTCAAAATGTCCTTCAGTTGCCCTTTGGAAGATAATCAATGTGGAGGATGCCGTCTTTATCCCCCAAAAAATCGAGGCGAGACATTTCCAGCGGATTTTTGCACTCGGAATTTTTTGGGGCGTGGTGAGCCGCTATGCCGCCACTCCATTGATTGTTGCTTTGTCTCTGGGTCATAGAGATATAACCAGGTTTCGTCCGTGATCACCACTCGCGACAGGAAATCATTTGGATCGCACCGAAAAAAATTCCAAACGTTGCTCAGACAACTGGCACCTTTGACGTTTTTAATGCGCGTTCAGGCATTTCGGGATCCACTTCGCGTAGAGCTTCCGCATGTCCAAATCTTCATGAATGATGGACCCAACCCGCTCAGGTGAGATGCCCAGATGCTGAGCTATTGATTTAGCCGAAATCCGGCGGTCTCCCGGGATTAGCTCGTGAATTTGATAAACAATCTCGGGTATGGCCACTGTTTTGGTTCGTCCAGGACGAGGCGCATCACAGGTGGAAAAATCACCACATTTAAACTGGGTCCTCCAGTTTTTTACGGTAGCATACGATGGTGCACGTTCCCCTAATGTTTCTGTCAGAATGGCGTGAATTTCCTTCGGCACCTTGCCTTGCAGGAAAAAAAAAGACTTGATGACAGCTCGCGTATCCATGTTGTTGAAATCGCATGCGTCGCCTGACATGCTTTCTTTCCACCTCTGTACCGAAAAAAGACTTGCAATTCGGCACATGAATAGACCCCTCTTTCCAACGACACTAAGGATTCCGTCCTACGACATCGGGAAGTAGGTCGGGCTAAGGACGTATCAGCACCCCCTCGTGCAAGATTATTCAGGGATGCACGGTCAATAAAACATAAAAATCCCGAGAGAAGAAAACACAATTCTTGTAGTTAATATTGTAAAATGCCTGAGAGGGGAGTAGAATACGCCCTATATATTTCTACCCAGTAGGGATAATTAATGGACGGGGGTTCCACATAATGAGATGGGAGGCGCGAAGTCGCTTAGTGCTCGAGGCTACAAAGTGGAACTGAACATGCAATATTTATAAATAGTTCATACATCGGTTGGCGTGTAAAAGCATTCACTTATTTTGGTGACTGTAACAAAAAGACTCCTTATAAATCTTTGGCTGCAGCACGCAATGCATTACGGTATTCGGTTAGACACGAGCAGCATTTTCGTCAAAGGTGGTACATTTTTTACGCAACAGACTAAAACAAGAGGAGAGTTGAAATATCACTGCTATCTTGATTTTTTCTTCACGTTGGCTTATTTAAGATAAAACGCCTCTCTTGTTTGAAGTCAGTAACAGAACACGCACGGAATCCGATTAACGTATACGTAAATTATGTTAATGTTTAACAGTTAAAAACCTTTAAAGAGGGCCTCGCACCTTATTGAGACCAACAGGTCTGTGTGTTTCACGAATTCAGCTCTTTTTAACGTGGGCTTCGTTGTGTAAAATATCGGTTCACAATGGGTTTGCAGGTACAAATAACCTTCAACAATAAGGCCACTTAATCCTCGAACACATACTCAGCCTTTTGAAAGTGTATGCGCGGACATGAATAGACGTACACACATAACAAACAAGTGGCACCTACCATTCGTAGAAGAGTAATAGCGCATGATCCAAAGAGAAGTGCTGTTAATACAGGGTGGCGCGGAGCCGACTGACACATTTCAAATAGATAATATATGGAAACAGGTGAAAATAAGCGAAACCGTCTATAAATACATCCAAGTATGCTATTTATTACCTACAGATTACAGGCTTATTTTCTGAACATCAGGCAGATGGCCTCCGTTTACATCAATGCATTGTTGCAAGCGTGTCTGGAAGTTGCCGTACACGCGCCTCCGTAGGTCCTCATCAATAGCCGCAACTTTGTCAACATTGGCTTGTTTGAGTTCTTGAATAGTCACGATACGCCTCCGGAACACACGGTCTTTCAGGAACAATCACAGGAAAAAATCTGGTACAGTAAGTTCGGGCGACCGAGCAGGCCAAGCGATGTCGCCGAAACTACGAACACAGGTAACACGTTGTTGCAAGTTACAACGCTACATTGCGACTGACCATATGAAATGGCGTTCTCTCCTATACCGTTCCCCTTCCCGCCAACCATGACAAGCTATCGCGCCGGCGCGATATTCAAATTTGAAATGTGTCAGTCGGCTCCGCGCCACCCTGTATATATTTACCGCGGTTGAAACGCCATGAGAAGAGAAAAAGGAACGTTGGTACTTTTCTCTGTGGCCACTGATAATTAGTGTACCTAACTAGTTTTACGTAAATTAGATTTAAAATTACAAAAAAATTATTTTCGGCCAGATATATTTAAAATCCTGTCCATCTGAAGTTACTGAAATTGAAAACTTCCTCTCAATAATGTATAATATTTGTAGCAACTAATAGCACACATTTTTTATTAAATTATTCAATGAATATATGTGGAATTAGGCGGAATAAATATAACTTATTATTGATGTATTGAAATAAACACGTACAACAAAATGTTTGTATAAGTGCCCAACAGGCAAGAGCAACTTACAAACATAGGAGTAGTAATGCATACGTGTGTATGTGTACTTATTTGGAATAAATATACTATTTATTTATTGCACGGAATACGTGCGACACTATACCTTCTCCGAAGTTGTGGCGGGCCAGAACAACTTGAAAAGTTCCTGAATAATCTGTGTTTTGCTCTTAAGTTATATTTTAAGAAATCTTTATCAGAATTTTGAATTTCGTAAGTATTGTAAAAGAGCAAAAGATCTACAAAGTAAATGCAAATCTTTTGCCCTGGCGTACATTTACAAGGATATTAAAAGAAAAGCAAATGATATTCTGTGCAATACATATATTTATCTATGTAATAAAAACCAACTTCATGCACTGTTTATCCTCAGTTTATTTCGTCAATCAACCGGTTTGGGATGGAACTGCAGTTCCATCCAAACCCGGCCAATAGACAGTTAATTAAAAGCACAACACGTACCAGTTGTTGTATATATACAGCATACCTCCTGATGATGGGCTACAAATACCCCCGAAACACGTAGAGGTTGATTGACGAAATAAACTGAGGATAAATAGCGCATCAAGTTGGTTTTTATTACACAGATGTATCGGGATGCACGGTCAACAAAACATATATTCGTGTCTACATTTGATATCTCGTATCGTACTTGGAGACAACTGAACTTTTCCTGCCTTAGAATATCGATTAAGTTTGTTTTGAGCCGAATATAAAGCGGTGAGGTTGTGAGGGTCGACGAAACAGAAAGTAACGTTGCCGGTAAATTTTAATTTGCACTCGTAGTGCCAGATTTAACTCATTAGACGAGTATTTTTGGAGACGAGAGAAGCAGACGGAAGGAAGGCTAGAGACTCCCCGTTACGCATTTGTACTGTATACGTCGTAGAAGGAAAGTAATTAAATCCAGTTCGCAAGGTTAAAGCTGAAGTGAATTGACCGTAATATCCTGATACTGTTTCACAAGGTATAATTTTATTGTCACAGAAATTGAATTCACAGTGGCACAGAATTAACTCTATTACGCAAAGTTTAATGTCTGTCTTCACACCTGCCTGCATTATATCAACGTGAGACACTTTAAGTAATTGCTAATGCAGTAGGTCCGAAGTTGCGCATATCCAACAGCTCTTGTTTCGTCCCCCCTCTCCACCACCCACCCCCGACTGCCCTTGCCGCCATCCACGATTCTCTTGCCCAGCTACAATATTCCCCTGGTGATGACGTCGTCTGTTATTAGTGGGTGTGTTCATTAATCATGGAACGGAACGAGTGAGCGACTCCGACGCCCTCGCGGTCTCTGTTGTCCAACCCGCTCCCAAATAGGCACAGTCCTGGTGTGGCGCATCTATTTTTGTTTGGGGCTACCTGTGGTTCAGATGAGAAGCCCACGAGTGGATATAATACACGTAATTAGAACTGACAAAACAAAGAGCTAGTCTGGAAATACAGCGAACATATCATAAACAATGAATGTATGGGGGATACGGTGAGCATATCATGTGGAAGTATACAATACGTAGCGATGAAGTGACGTACCGTATGTGTCTGCTGTCCTGAAAAGAAGTTAAGGCATATTAGTTCAAACAACGTAACGTATATAATTTATATTTGTTGTGCCCTTTTGTTGTCTGTAATTAGCACATGTTTACCGGCAAATGCAATTTAAAATAGTACTTTTACGCTCACTGTGCAGAAATTTAATGTCAGTCAATGGAAATATCGTCGTGAGACATCATGAAATTTGAGTCCTTACTGACTTTTATTGTGCGGCCAGTGAAAAACAAAAACGATATATATGTAGGGTAAGAAAAAAAAATATTTTAGAACACAAAGATAACTTTGAACTGCAATAATTGCAAATTTAAAATTTAGTTGTTTCCAAAAATATGTTACTGGTGATACCCTTATTATATCAGCAGGTGCGGAGAGTTACTGCAGCTGCGTATCATTTCTGCCAACAGTGCGTGTATTTGTTACACTGTAACTTCTGTACGTGTATTGGCCAAAGAAAACCCTTCCTTCTTCTTCTTTGGTAAGGTATGGGTCCCATCAGCCCGTTCCGAGGCTACTCAAAACTGCTGTATCTCTCCCTACGTCTTTCCCAACGGACGGTGCCCTGTAGGATTTAATTTATATCGCTCCGTAATAACCTTATTCATAACGTGAAACTATTTTTCATCTGGTAATATCCAAGTTTTGCATCACCCTATTGTGGTTTATTAATGAATTCTCTTATTCTGGGGGTTATTTACTGCCGGTTATCGTGATGAATACACCTAGGCCTACTAGATATAAAAATATCTCACCATTCGGAATGTAAACAGGGTGTCCCAGGAGGAATGTGCAAGACTTCGGGAGAGTGTTCCTTATGTTAAAGTATACCGATATAACCCTAAACACCTTTATCCAAAGTTGAACGGTTACGGAGATAATGGCCAGAGAAAAGTGGGGGCTTCTTGCGGTTCCAAATATTGAAACCTGCACAGCTGATGTGTCACGCGACAGGGCTAATGTCCTTGAGACTGGAATGCAGTGTTAATAGCGCCAGCGTGACGGTTAGTTGCTTGCAGGGAGTTGCAAGAATTCCTTTTGTGTTTTCCCACGTGGAATATTGTGACATGCATTTTGTGTATGGATTTTGCAACGGCAATGCACATGCTGCTGTTGAAGAATACCAAAGGCGTTTTCCCAATCGAAGGATTCCGTCTAGAGGTGTTTTTGTTCGTATTAACCAGACACTGCGTGATACTGGCTGTCTTCCCAGTGTAGCTGTGCGGTC
>Ga0131853_10016762_pt1 | contig 13353 bp, 12 predicted proteins | sample TergutLab28metaG_FD_92764 | JGI IMG/M metagenome (GOLD analysis project Ga0131853, IMG submission 92764) | Labiotermes labralis P1 segment gut microbial communities from Petit-Saut dam, French Guiana - Lab288 P1 (version 2) (version 2) | ecosystem: Host-associated > Arthropoda: Insects >...
TCCCGAGTCGCACGCCGGGGCCGTGCGCATGTACGGTCCTGAATTCGCCGCCGACCCGGCGGCGTTCTACCGCGAGACCCGGGCGGCCCGGGGCCCGGTTACGCCGGTTCTGCTGGTCGACGATGTTCCGGCGTGGCTCGTTCTCTCTTACCGCGAGGTGCGCTACGTCTGCGACAACCCGCGGATCTTCAGCCGCAACGGCGCGCACTGGAACCTGTGGCCGCGGATCCCGCCGGACTGGCCGCTGCTGCCGCCGCTCGTCCCGATGCCCTCGGTGCTGCACGCCGAGGGCGCCGACCACCGGCGCCGGGCCGGCGCGCTCAGCGACGTCACCGAATCCCTGAACGGCGTGGACATCGCCCGGATCTGCGAGCGGACCGCCGATCAACTGATCGACGAGTTCGCGGGGGACGGCGAGGCCGACCTGATCGCTCAGTACACCGTGCGGATGGTCCCGATGGTCCTGTCCCGGCTCATCGGCATCCCCGAGGACCGGATGGACGACCTCAACCGGGACGCCATCGTCGCGTCCACGTCCAACCCGGTCGCTATCGAGGCGGCTCTGCGCGCGGCCGGGAAGCTCGGCGTCTACGTGGCCGAACAGCGCGAGAACCCCGGCGCCGGCCTGGCCGCGAAGCTCATCGCGCATCCGGCCGGGCTCACCGACGAAGAGGCCAGGCTGGACCTGCTCATCTTCGGCGGCGCCGGCCAGCAGCCGACGATCAACTGGCTCGGCGCCGCCCTGCGGCTGATGCTCATCGACGACGGTTTCTCGCTGTCCCTGCAGGGCGGCCGCACCAGCGTGGAGCAGGTCCTCAACCAGGTGCTGTGGGAGGATCCCCCGATCCAGAACCAGGTCGGCCGGTGGGCACGGTACGACGTCGAGCTCGGCGGGCACCGGATCGGCAAGGGCGACTTCATCGTGCTCGGCCTCGCGGCGGCTAACGCCGACCCCGCCGCGCGCCCGGACTCGCTCACCGCGTCCGGCGGGAACCGCGCGCACCTGGCCTACGCGCACGGTGAGCACTCCTGCCCGGTCGCCGCGCGGGAACTCGCCTCCCAGATCGTGACCCTGGGCGTCGAGATCCTGCTCGACCGGATTCCGGACGTGCGCCTGTCCGTCCCGGCGGAGGAGCTGCGCTGGACCGAGTCGACCTGGCTGCGCAGCCTTGAGTCGCTCCCGGTCAGCTTCGCCCCGGCGGCCGGCTCGCCCGCGTCCGCGTGATCCAGAAGGCTCAGAGAATGCCCTGGGCGCTGGCGCGGTAGACCAGTTCGGTGCGGTCGCGGGCGTCGAGTTTGCGCATGGCGCTGCGCAGGTGGTACTTGACCGTGCTCGCGCTGATGAACAGCTCGCGGGCGACCTGGGGGTTGGTGGCACCCCCGGCGACCAGGCGGGCCACGGACAGTTCGCGCTCGCTGAGCAGGCCGCCCGGCGGCGCGGGCCCGGTGGTGAGGGAACGGACGGCGACCTGGGCGCTGTGCGGATCGAACGCCGACTCGCCCCGGTGTACCGACCGGATGATGCGGGCCAGCTCGACCGCGTCCACGTCCTTGAGCGCGTACCCGCTGGCGCCCCGGCGCAGCGCGCCGAGCAGCAGGCGCTCGTCCAGGAACGTGGTCAGCACCACGACGCTGACGTCCGGCTGCCGCTCGCGCAGTTCGGCGCACACGTCCAGCCCCTCGCTCGGGGCCCGGTCGCTGAGCTTGAGGTCGAGCAGCACCACGTCCGGCCGCAGCCGCGCCGCCTCGGACGCCGCGCGCTCGCCGTCGGAGGCCTCGCCGACCACGGTGAAGTCGGGCTCCAGGTCCAGGATCGAACGCAGCCCCTGCCGCATGATCGTGTGATCGTCCACGATCATGATCCGCACCTCGGTACCGGCCGCGGCCGGGGGATCGGCTACCCGCGTCATCGCGTCTCCTTCTCCGGGGCGGCATCAGGGGCGCGGGAACCGGGCGGGGGAGCCGGGACGCGCACGGTGACCCTCAGGCCCCCGCCCTTCCGCCGGCGCAGCCGCGCCTGTCCGCCGAGTTCGCAGGCCCGCTCGGCGATGTTCCGCATGCCGTGGCGGTCGCTGCGCCCGGACCGGGCGGAAGACCCGGGCGACGCGGCAGTTCCGGACAGGTAGCGGGCCGCGACACCGGGCTCCCCGTGGCCGTCGTCGGAGACCGACAGCCGCGCCTCCGCCTCGGCGTAGGTCAGGCTCAGCCAGGCCTGGCTGGCCCCGGCGTGACGCACCACGTTCCACAGCCCTTCCTGCGCGATCTGGAACAGCGCGTGCTCCACCGGCGGGGGAAGCTGCCGCTGGCTTCCGCTGATCCGGACCGACACCCGCAGCGGCCCGACGGTCCGGAAATCCGCGGCCAGGTCCCGCAGCGCCTGCCCGAGGCCGGTGCCCGGATGCTCCAGCCCCGACAGTTCCGCGACCGCCGAGCGAACCCAGCCCAGCCCCGTCCGGGCCAGTTCCTTGCCGGCCAGCAGCCGGTCGTAGGCGGGGGACTCCGGGTCGATGTTCCGGTGGCACCACTCCAGGTGCAGGCCGATGCCGACCAGGCACTGGGCGACGCTGTCGTGCAGGTCGCGGGCGATCCGGTGCCGTTCCGCGCTCACCAGCTCGGCCTGGCGCACCCGGGCGAGGTGCTCCCGGGCCCGGCGCAGCTGCTCGTTCCGCCGGGTCAGCTCGGCGGCCCGCTGCTCGGCGCCGCGCCACCGCGCGTAGTACCCGGTCTTCGACGAACTGACCCCGACCAGCTGGGCTAGCCGGGTCTCGTCGGCGTCCGTCAAGGTTTCTCCCATCTTGGTTACCAGGCCGCCTGGCAGATCGTCCGGACGTCGGCCTCGCTGACCGGGCGGGGGTTGGTGACGATATAGGCGTCGCCCAGGGCGTTCCGCGCGATCTCGCCGAACTGGCCGAGTTCGACGCCGACCTCCCGCAGGGTGGCCGGCAGTCCCGCCTTCCCGCCGAACGCCCGCACGGTCTGGATCGCCGCGTCCGCCGCCTCCGCCGGGGTCATCAGGCCGGTCTTGAGCCCCATCGCGTTCGCGATGCCGGCCAGCCGGCCCGGGGCCACGGCCGCGTTGAACTCCATCACGTGCGGCAGCAGGATCGCGTTCAGCAGGCCGTGCGGCAGGTCGGTGAGCCCGCCGACCTGGTGCGAGATCGCGTGCGTCGCGCCGAGAAGGGCGTTACTGAACGCCATGCCCGCCCGCAGGCTGGCCCGGGCCAGGCCTTCCCGGGGGCCGGGCGCGGCGGGCTGCTCCAGCGCGGGGAGCAGGTGCTCGCAGACGCCGCGGATGGCGGCGAGGGCGTGGTCGTCGGTGAGGAAGCTCGCGGCTTTCGACAGGTAGGACTCGACGGCGTGGCTGAGCACGTCGATGGCCGTGTAGGCGGTGATGTCGTCCGGCACCGTGGTGAGCGTCCGCGGGTCGGTGACCGAGATGTCGGGGACGAGCGACCGGGCCCCGACGGTGATCTTGAGCCGCCGGGCCGTGTCGGTCACCACGCAGAACTGCGACACGTCCGACCCGGAACCGCTGGTCGTCGGGACCATGACCATGGGCGGAAGCGGCCCCGCGACCTTCCCGACACCGGCGAAATCGGACAGCGGCGCGCCGCCGCCCGTCGCGAGCACCGCGATCGCCTTCGCCGCGTCGATGCAGCTGCCGCCGCCGACCGCGACCAGGATGTCACACCCGGCGGCCGCGTACGCGTCGCGGCCGGCCGCCACCTCATGATCCTTCGGGTTCGGAGTGAGCCCGTCCCAGAGTTCGGCCGTTACTCCCGCCCCGGCCAGGTGCCCGAGGACCTCGCCGGTCCACCCGGCCTCGGTCACGCCGGGGTCGCTGACCACCAGCACGTGAATTCCGCCCTGATGACGGGCGGCCTGCCCGACCTGGGCCAGCGTGCCCCGGCCGAAGATGATGTCGGGGACCAGGAACTTGGCCGTCATGGAAGAGCTCGTGCGGACCACCTCCGGCGTCGGCGTTATCACGCGCCGGCGTCGGCGGGGTCACGCCGGCGTTGGCGGGGCTCCCCATCGACAGTACGCGCCCCTGGTCCCCGTGCCCAGACCCGGGTTAACCGAGGTGCCCGCGGCTGAGGCTAACGGTCCTGGACCAGGCGCGTGAGCTGGTCGGCGGCGTCGTCAAGCGGCTCGGTCGAGCGGGACGCGCGAGCGCGGAGAAGGGCGCCCTCGACGCCGCTCACGATGAAGCCCGCCAGGGAGCGGGCTTCCGCCTCCGGGCGCCCCTCGCGGGCGAGCACCGCCTCGATCTCCGCGGCCCAGCCGGCGAACGCGTCGGCGGCGGCGTCAAGCACGGCGATTGTGTCGGCGGGCGCGTACGCGGCAGCCGCGATGGGGCAGCCGAGCCGGAAACCGCTCCCGGACAGGCTGTCGGAAATCAGGCGGATCATGGCCGTGACCAGTTCCCGGCTGCTCATCGTCGCGCCGAATTCGCGGATGGCGGCCTGCGCGAAGGCGCCCGCCGCGCGTGTCGACGCGTCGATCAGTTCCAGCTTGCCGCCCGGGAAGTGCTGGTAGATCGAGCGCCGGGCGCTGCTGCTGCGTTCGAGCAGATCGGAGAGACCGGTGCCTTCGACCCCGCGCTCGCGGACGAGTTCGATCGCCGCCATCATCAGTCGCTCACGCGGCCCGTGTGACATGGGTTACACCTCTCCCGGGCGAGTAGACCGAACGATCTACCTTGTGGTTCGATTAGTAGACCACTTAGTCTACCGAAAGTCAATCGGTACTGGCACGCCGCCCTGAACGTCACGCAGTACATGCTCAACAACGGAATTGAAAGCCTGCGCCTGCCCAGGCGCGGCCACTGACCGGACCACGCCGATAAGGAACCATCATGCAGACCCTTACCGTCACCAAGATCATTCCCGCCCCGCCCGGCGACGTTTTCGAGGCGTACATCGACCACGAGAAGCTGGCGAATGTCCCCGGCGTCCGCTCCTGCGCGCTCGCCCGCGAGGGCGACACGGAGAAGAACGGAACCGGTGCCATCCGCGAACTCGACTGCGGCGCGCTCTGGCTGCGGGAGGAGATCACCGGACTCGACCGTCCGCACCGCGTGGAGTACCGCATCCGGAAGTCGAAGCCCGCCTCCCGCCACGAGTACGGCCAGGTTGACTTCATCGAGGTTCCCGGCGGGACCAAGGTCACCTGGACCACGAAGTTCGGCGCGCTCTCCGCGGCGGGACCGGTCATGGATCCGCTGTTCGCCGTTCTTTTCGGGGTGGCGTTCCGGCTCGTGCTCCGCGATGTCGGGCGGCGGGCGGTCGCCGCGGGCAGGACTCGCTGACGGTCGCTGACGCCGTTTCCCCTCACTGCACTGGACGCCGCCCGGCCGGGCGGCGTCCAGTTTTTTGTCTTCGCAGGCAGGTGTGATCAGGGTCATATAAGGGGCTTATGTAGACGCGGAATGAGGCTGGGCGCATGGTCGTTGCACCGCAAAGACGTTGTAAATCAGTCGCCAACAGCATGATCAACAACGGAATCAGCGGTGAAAATCTAATAACTCGGCTTTATCGGCAGTCACGTCAAGTACAGTGACTGCCGAGGAGAAAGTCCGGACAAATGCCTTAAATCGTTCCTGTGCTGAATCCGGCCGGTTCAGGTTTCCCCGCTGAGCCGGCGACGAGATTCACTGCCAGGTGGTCTCGGGAGTTCCCCCTCGCTCCTGGGCCGCCTCCTTCGTCGGCTGGCCGCGAATCCCCCGTCTGCGGTCGGCTGGCACCCCGGCCGTCGTGTCTGTCCCCCGCGGACGCGGCGGCCGGGAACCCGCTCTCCCGCGGGCGGCCCGCTTCCCCGGGCGGGCCGCCCGCGGGATCGAGCCCTTCTCCGCGTCGGCGGCCGTGTGCCCGGCCCGATGCCAGCCCCTGCTCATGATAGTAAGCGCGACATAATGTCTCACATACCTCTTGTGCCCGCGATGAGCCGCGGGTTAGGGTTCGCTGACCCGGGTGATCCGGGTCGTTCCCATGGAGGTAGCACGTGCTCGCGTATGAGCGGTTTGGCGAGGGCGCGCCCCTCGTCCTGATCCACGGACTCGGTCACCGGCGTCAGGCCTGGTACCCGGTGGCGCACCTCCTGGCGCCGCACCGGGATCTCATCCTGGTCGACCTGCCCGGCCACGGGGCGTCGCCCGACTTCGAGCCGCGGGGCCGCTCCTTCCGGGATTACCTGCAAGACGAGTTCGCGGCCCTGTACGCGCACCTTGGCCTCGAGCGCCCGCACGTGGCCGGCAACTCCCTGGGCGGCCTGATCGCGCTCGAGTCGGCGGTGCGGGGGCAGTCCAGCAGCGTCACCGCGCTGTCGCCGGCCGGGTTCTGGCGCGGAGATGGCTACATGGCCTACATCAAGGGGCTTTTCAATCTCGGGGTCACGGTCACGAGCGTCGCGCGGCCCGTCATTCCCGCGCTGGCGTGGACCGGTGCCGGGCGCACCCTGATGTACTCCTGGATCACGGCCCGGCCCGGCCGGATCGAGCGCCGGGCCGCGGTCGAAGACGCACGGGCCCTGGTCCGGGCCCAGGCGGCGGTGCGCGCGGCGCTGAGCGAGACCGACTACGCCTTCGGCTCCCCGCTGCCGGACGGCGTCCCGGTCACGATCGGGTGGGGCACGCGGGACCGGGTCCTCTGCCCGTCTCAGGGCCGGCGGGCCCGGAAGCAACTGCCCGGTGCGACGCACGCCTGGCTGCCGGGCTGCGGCCACGTGCCGATGTCCGACCGGCCGCGGCTGATCGCCGACTTCATCCTGCGGGGAAGCGCGGGTTCGCTGCTTCCCGATCAGGAGAGCCTGACCGCGGTCAGTTAGGTCCGGGTCCGGGCCTGAATCGTGATGCTAGGAATAGTATGCAAGACAGCATGTCCATGATACATTTCGGCTTATGTCGATCAGGAACCATCAGCTCGACGTGCTGATCATCGGCGCCGGACTCTCCGGCATCGGTGCCGCGTGCCACCTGGTACGCGAGGAAACGAACAAGTCCTTCGCCATCCTCGAGCGGCGTGACGCCATCGGCGGCACCTGGGACCTGTTCAAGTACCCCGGCGTCCGCTCGGACTCCGACATGCTGACCTTCGGCTTCGGCTTCCGCCCGTGGAACGGCACGAAGGTTCTCGCCGACGGGCCGAGCATCAAGGGCTACATCGAGGAGACGGCCGCCGAGTACGGCGTCACCTCCCGCATCCGGTTCGGCCGGCGGGTCACGTCGATCAGCTGGTCGTCGGATGAGGGCCAGTGGACCGTCAGGGCCCAGGCCGGCGGCGACACCGAGGTCTACACCGCCAGGTTCCTGATCGGCGCCACCGGCTACTACGACTACGACGCCGGCCACCGGCCCGAGTTCCCCGGCGAGCAGGACTTCAGGGGACAGATCATCCACCCGCAGTTCTGGCCGGAAGGCCTCGACTACCGCGGCAAGCGCGTGGTGGTCATCGGCAGCGGCGCCACGGCGATCACCCTGGTGCCGGCGATGGCCGGCGACGCCGGGCACGTGACGATGCTGCAGCGTTCGCCGACCTATATCCTCCCGGTGCCGGGGGCCGACCCGCTCGCCACGCCGCTGGCCCGGGCCGGGCTGCCGACGGGCCCGCTCTACAAGCCGGGCCGGCTGCGCAACATCCTGATCCAGCAGTCGATGTACAAGTTCTGCCGGAAGAACCCCGCGCTGGCCCGCCGCGTGATCGCCGGGATCACGCGGGCCCGGGTCGGCCGCGACATCGACATGAAGCACTTCACGCCGTCCTACAACCCGTGGGACGAGCGGCTCTGCGTCGTGCCCGACGGCGACTTCTTCGCGACGCTGCGCCGCGGAGAGGCGTCCGTTGTCACCGACCACATCGAGACCTTCACCGAGACCGGCCTCCGCACCCGGTCCGGTGAGGAGATCCCGGCCGACATCATCGTCACGGCCACGGGCCTGCGGATCCAGATGCTGGGCGGGGCCGACGTCAGCGTCGACGGCGAGAAGGTCAGCACCCGCGACGCCCTGATGTACAAGGGCGTCCTGATGGAGGGCGTGCCGAACGCGATGTTCGTCATCGGCTACACCAACGCCTCGTGGACGCTCAAGGCCGACCTGGCCAGCGAGTATTTCTGCCGTCTGCTGAAGCACATGGAGGCCGAGGGTCACGACCAGGTCGTCGCGGTCGCCGGCGCCGGCGACCGCGACGACGTCTCCGTCCTGGGCGCGTCGATGCGCTCGGGCTACATCCAGCGAGGCGACGCCGCCATGCCGCGCCAGGGCAAGCGCATGCCCTGGCAGCTGCGCAATGACTACTACAAGGACGCCAGGGTCCTGCGCCGCGAGCCGGTGGACGACCCGGCCCTGCGCTTCCGGTCCTCCGGTTCCGCCGGCTCCGGCTCGGAGACCGTCGCCGAAGCCGCCCCGACCAGCACCGCTGTCGCGTAAGGAGTTCTCGCCATGACCGCTGTTCAGGACACCGCTGCCGCGGACACCGCTGCTCAGGACTACCGCGAGAAGCTGCGGACCCTGTCCGAGGGCTCCGTGCGCGTCTCGTTCGAGGCGTTCAAGGACATCCCGTGGGATGACCCGGAGTACGCGATCGACCCGAAGGACCCGCGCTGGGTCTTGCCCGCGGCCGACCTGCTCGGCGGTCACGAGTGGTACCGGGCGTTGCCGCTGGAGCGGCAGGTCGAGATCGGCATCGCCCGCCAGGCCAACATCTGCAAGGTCGGCTGGCAGTTCGAGAACGTCCTGATCAAGGGCGTCCTCGATTACCTGCTGGACCGGCCGAACGGTGACCCGGAGTTCCGCTACCTCATGCACGAGGTCACCGAGGAAACCCACCACATCCAGATGTTCCAGGAGTTCGTGAACCGCACGGGAGTCGATGTCCCCGGCGGGGCCACCTGGTTCAGGGTTGGCCAGTCGCTGCTGCCGGTGTTCGCGCGGATCATCCCCGAGGTGTTCTTCACCGGCATCCTGGCCGGCGAGGAACCGATTGACCACCTGCAGAAATCCGTCCTTCGCTCCGGCTACGACATGCACCCGCTGCTGCTGCGGATCATGCAGATCCACATCGCGGAGGAGGCCCGGCACATCTCGTTCGCCCACGAGTACCTGGCCCGCCGGGTGCCGGCGCTGCCGGGGGCGCGCCGGATGATGCTCTCGCTCGCCTTCCCGGTCATCATGCGCGTGCTGTGCGACGTGATCATGAAGCCGCCGCGGTCGTTCATCAAGGCCTACGGCATCCCGGACCACGTCGTGAAGGACCTGTTCTGGGGCCACCCGACGTCGGCGAAGCTGCTGCGCGACTTCTTCGCCGACGTCCGGATCCTGGCCGAGGAGTCCGGCCTGATGAACCCGGTGTCCCGCCGGGTCTGGCAGGCCCTGCGGATCGACGGCCGCCCTGCCCGCTTCCGCGGCGAGCCCGCGCCGCAGTCAGCGTAACGCCATGCCCTACGTCGTTACGCAGTCCTGCTGCAGTGACGCGGCCTGCGTCGTCGCGTGCCCGGTCAACGCCATCCATCCCGCGCCCGGCGAACCCGGGTTCGCGACGACGGAGATGCTGTACGTCGACCCGGAGACCTGCGTCGACTGCGGCGCGTGCGCGCCGGCCTGCCCGGTCGGCGCGCTGCTGCCCGACAGCAAGCTGCCCGAGAGCCAGCTGGCGTTCGCCCGGATCAACGCGGAGTACTACGAGAGGAACCCGCACGCCGGGCGGCCGCCGCTGGCGCTCGTGAACCGGGACCGGGAACTCCCTGCCGGGCCGGTACGGGTCGCCGTCATCGGGGCCGGCCCTGCCGGGCTCTACGCCGCCGACGAGCTGCTGCGCCACCGGGGAGTCAGCGTCGACGTCTTCGACCGGCTGCCGACGCCGCACGGGCTGGCCCGCTACGGCGTCGCCCCGGACCACACCGAGACCCGGCGCGTTCTCGACCTGTTCGCCAAGATCGAGAACGAAGCCGGGTTCCGGTACCGCCTCAACGTCGAGGCCGGGAACGGCGTGACACACGCCGAGCTGCGCGAGGCCTACCACGCGGTCGTCTACGCGACGGGCGCGGCCACCGACCGCAGCCTCGGGCTGGAAGGCGAGGACCTGCCGGGCAGCGTGTCCGCGACCGACTTCGTCGCCTGGTATAACGGCCATCCGGACTCCGGCGGCGTGAGCTACCCGCTGCGGTCCTCCCGGGCCGTCATCATCGGCAACGGCAATGTCGCCCTGGACGTCGCCCGTGTCCTGACGGCGGACCCCGGGAAGCTCGCGGCCACCGACATCGCCGGCGACGCGCTGCTGGCGCTGCGCGCCAGCGAGATCCGCGAGGTCCTTATCCTCGGGCGCCGAGGGCCGGCCGAGGCGGCGTTCACGCTGCCGGAACTGGTCGGACTGGCCAGTATCGAGGACGTCGACATCGTCGTCGAGGGCGACGTGCGGGTGACCTCGGAGAAGACGGAGATCCTCGCGGAGCTCGCCCGCCGCGAGCCGAGGCCCGGCGCGCGACGGATCGTGCTGCGCTTCAACACCGCCCCGGTGCGGATGCTCGGCTCGGACGCGGTCACCGGACTCGAAGTGTCGGCGACGCGGGTGACGGCGGGCCGCGCGGTACTCACCGGGTCCCTCGAAGTACTCGAGACGGGCCTCGTGCTCCGCGCGATCGGCTACCGGGCCCTTCCGGTGCCCGGCCTGCCGTTCGACGAGGAGCGGGCCGTCGTCCCCAGCGACGGAGGCCGGGTCGAGCCCGGCGTCTACGTCACGGGCTGGATCAAGCGGGGCCCGACCGGCTTCCTCGGGACGAACAAATCCTGTGCCAAGGAGACGGTCGGGCGGCTTCTCGACGACCTCGGCGACGGGGTGCTTTCCGAGCCGACGACGACGCTCGAACGCCGCGACGGCGAGATCTCCGGCCGCCAGTGGCGGGCGATCGACGCCGCCGCGCGCTCAGAACAGGTCGCTGGCCCGGGTGTCCGCCGTCAGCACGATTCCCTGGTGCGCCCCGTGCGTCGTCAGCATGACCCAGATCGACTCGGCGAGAAACTCCGAAAGCTGCTCCGCTGAGAAGGCGCCGTCGGCGCGGTGAACCCACCGGTTCACCGCGCCGTCGACCAGGCCGACCACCCCGAACGCCAGCGGCTCGGCGATCGCGGGGTCGCCGCCCGCCCTCGTCACGCCGGCTTCGATGAGCGCCTGCAGCCGGCGGGAGACGGCGATCCGCGTTCCGCTGACGACCCGCGAGCCAGGTGCGGTGCGCTTAGCCGGGCTGAAGCCGAGGAACTGGTGGAGCAGCGGATTCTCCGATACCCAGCTCACGTACGTGGTCGCGGCGATGTCGATCGCCTCGCGGATCGTGCCGTGCGGTTCCAGGACGGGAGACAGGACCCGCATCAGGCGCCCGATGATCTCGGTTCGCAGTTGCTCGTCGAGATCGTCGCGGTCCCGGAAGATGCGGTAGACGACCGACCGCGGCACGCCCGCCCGCTCCGCGATGTCCCGGACGGCCACGTCGCCTCCGGACTGCTGAACCAGTTCGATCGCGGCGGCGAGGATCCGCTCCCGGCGGTCGGCGTTATGGTCATCCCAGCGCGTCGACCGGCCGTCGGGGGAGCCATCGTCGAGAGCGGCGGACTTCGGGGCGGCTGCGCGGGTCACGCGAGCAATTTACCTGACCGCTTGGTGACGGTGCCTGATCGCGCCGCTGTTTTCTCAGACATTGTGTCCAGTATACTTCAAGGGCCCGGGCTGAGGTACGCTTCCGGGTCATGCGGGCGGTAGTGCAGCGGGTCAGCCAGGCGAGCGTGACGGTCGACGGCCGGGTCGCCGGGGCGATCGACGAGACGGGGCTGTGCGTCCTGGTCGGCGTCACCCACGACGACACCCCGGAGAAGGCGAAGCGGCTGGCGGCCAAGCTCTGGAACCTGCGGGTCCTCGACGGGGAGAAGTCCTGCTCCGACGTCGGCGCGCCGCTCCTGGTGATCAGCCAGTTCACGCTCTACGGGGACACCTCCAAGGGGCGCAGGCCGACCTGGAACAACGCCGCCCCCGGCCCCGTTGCCGAACCGCTGGTGGACCGGGTCGTCGGCGAACTGAAGGCCCTGGGCGCGACCGTCGAGACCGGCGTCTTCGGCGCCGACATGAAGGTCGCCCTGGTCAACGACGGCCCGATCACCCTCATCCTGGAATTCTGACCCGGGCCGCGGTGAGGCCCGCGCGGTCGCAAGTGCTAGCGTCGCCCGCAGAAGGCGCGTTACGGAGCGCGCCAGAGGAAGCACGACGGGTGGGAACATGGTTACGCGCGACACCAACTGGCCCGAGGGGACTCCGTGCTGGGTCGACCTCGGCGTCAGCGACATTCCGAAGGCGATCGCCTTCTACTCCGGGCTGTTCGGCTGGGACGTGCCGCCGGGGCCGCCGGAGGCGGGCGGCTACTCGGTCGCGGCCAAGGACGGGCATGACACCGCCGGGATCGGCCCGAAGATGGGGCCCTCCGAGGCGCCCAGCATGTGGACGACCTACCTGGCCAGCGACGACGCCGACGGATGCGCGGCGAAGGTCACGCGGGCGGGCGGAAGCGTCCTGATGGGACCGATGGACGTCATGGACATCGGGCGGATGGCGATCGCGACCGACCCCGCCGGGGCCGTGTTCGGGATCTGGCAGGGCCGCGCGCACATCGGGATCCGCCTGGCCAACGCGCCCGGCGGGCTGACCTGGAGCGAGCACTTCAGCCGGGACTTCGAGAACGCGAAGAAGTTCTACGCGGCCGTGTTCGGCTACGCGTTCGACGACATGAGCAGCGACGGATTCACGTACGCGACCCTCAACCTCGGCGGACGCCCCGTCGGGGGAATCGGGGCCTACCCGCCCGGGGCGCCGGCCGGCGCCCCGCCCGCGTGGTCCGCCTACTTCGGCACCGCCGACACCGACTCGGCGGTGGCGACGGCGCTCAAGGCGGGCGGGAAGGTGCTCCGGGAGCCCGCCGACAGCCCCTACGGCCGGGTGGCGTCGGTCTCCGACGACCAGGGAGCCGTCTTCAGCCTGATCTCGGTGGCCGGCGAGAGCTAGGACGTCACCGCGCGAAGACAGTCCCGTCGAAGAGCTTGCGGGCGGTCCGGACGACGCCGGAGCGGACCACGAGCGGCGGGGTCACCGTCGTGTCCAGGGAGGCCTCGACGCTCAGGGCGCCGCTGGGGTGCTCGATCTCCAGCCGGGTGCCGCCGTCGCCCGGGAGAGACGCGAACGAGGCGCCCACCGCGCCCGGCACCGTGACGGCGGTGCCGACGCTGACCCCGCCGAGAACGCCGATCGACTCATGCACCCGCGCCGGGATCCAGGTGCGGGTGCTGATCGTCCCGCCGTGGCGCGGGGGAGCGACCAGGGA
>Ga0131853_10016763_pt1 | contig 13353 bp, 1 predicted proteins | sample TergutLab28metaG_FD_92764 | JGI IMG/M metagenome (GOLD analysis project Ga0131853, IMG submission 92764) | Labiotermes labralis P1 segment gut microbial communities from Petit-Saut dam, French Guiana - Lab288 P1 (version 2) (version 2) | ecosystem: Host-associated > Arthropoda: Insects >...
AATACATGTACAAAACAACATGTGTAATACATGTACAAAACAACATGTATAATACATGTACAAAACAACATGTGTAATACATGTACAAAACAACATGTATAATACATGTACAAAACAACATGTATAATACATGTACAAAACAACATGTATAATACATGTACAAAACAACATGTATAATACATGTACAAAAGAACATGTATAATACCACAGTACACAAATACTGCAATGACTCAGGTGTGCCACAACATAAATGATCTCAGTGTAAGCTGAATAACTTGATGCAGTGCGTAAGGTCATATTCTTCTGTGATTTTGACACCAGAATGCGTTTCGTACAAGAAGTTGTTTCCTGAAATTTATCCCAATAGTATTTACATCTGTGAAACAGATTGGCTCGTCTCCTTTTTCCGGAAGGAACACAAAATATTTGTGTACTTACTGCTAAGTTCATGACTGCACTGCCGAATAAAATCTTATCCGGTGCCCCCGGCAGGCAACCAACTGAACTGGACACACAGATCTGCACATGAGGGACTGGTAATATGCGCTGAAGATAAACATTAACGGCGTTGAGTCTGGAGAAAGCAAGTCCTGTCGCATTCTGATCACCCCTTTATTTATTTATTTATTGTCATTTTTATTGCGGGTACACAAATTAAAAATAAAATGAGTTTGGAGGATCTCACAGTGGTGACTATTAAAAATGCTGTCCGCTGGGTCCTGATGCCCCTTATTCTGTTATAAAAGTTCTGAAATTTCAGAATATGGCCTCTGATTATACTAATACCCGAATGCAGCATATTTCTAAAGGTAAATTTTTGTTTAAAATTTTGAAAATCCGTCACTTTGAAGACAGAGAAAGAGATGGTAGTATAGCATTCAATAAATAAGATGTGTTATTAAGATGGGGGTTGGAACTGGGCGAGAATTGTGGTTCGTTACGGACATCAACATTAGCAGTATGTAACCAGGGGTTTAGCTAGCCGGGAACTATTGAGTATGTTTATCATCTAAGGATTACCGAGAGCACAAACTTGTCTCGTGTTCCTTGTGAATCGTGTTGGTAGGTCTACTTTTTGTTCACTTTTACTCACGTCTGAATATACTTTTACTTTCTATTTTATACAGGGACTCTTACACTAGTAACTGATCCCGAAAGTACATTCCGATGAACAGCTGCTGGACGTCTTGAGCATGTGTAAACGTGTAAGCTTTGTAAGTTGAATATTTTTCATTATCTGGCAAGGTCAATTTCGTAATTGTGAGATATAATTCGGATGTAAAAATACTATGTTATATTTAGTGTTTCATCGTCATCATAAACATCAAGCATTGAACCCTTTGATCCGTTCCGTCTCCAGAGTTACAGCTGCTCGCGCCAACGCTTCTTAGGTCTTCCAATTTGTTCTCCTTCCTTGTGGTCTGTAGTGGTATGATTTCAAAGGGATTCGGTTTTGTGGCATTCTTTGCAAGTGTGAAAGCCAGTTCCGTCTGTATTCATCTATCTTGTCTAGTATACCTGTAATCCGTAGTTCGCGGCGTATGTAGTCATTTGTTTTGTGGTCATAAAGGGTGTAGCAATAATAATAATAATAGCAATAATAAGATAGAATAACACATAAAACATTGGAAACGTAAATGTTACGTAGACATAGATGAGGAAACTCGAACTAAAGACCAAAACTTAACAATTATGTTGTTTGTTGTTTAACCATTTAAAGCCCGCTGTAACATAAGAACCCTTAACCATTTATCAGTGTAGAGTATTGGCGTGTGTGTCATATGTTTGTTACAATAAACAGCGTTTTGTTTCTATGCTACATTCATCAATTGTTCTTTCTAAGGCAAGAAAGCTGTGTTCTCTGTGAAGTACTTGAGTCCCTACGTAAAATGACGTTCAGTTTAGTCTTAAAAGGTTTATGGTATTATTTTTAAATTTCTTAAAAAGGAAGAGATTTGTAGCAAAACTATTCCAGGAAATCTCGAAATTATGCAACATTTTGGCTAAATTTTTCGTGTACATTAGTGACATTAAATTTTAAATACATTTTATTTTGTTCAGATTTGTAGAGATTGAAAATGAAGTGGCTTAACCTGTGGTGAAAGGGAAAGTTTCTGTCTATACCAGTGCACTGAACGCATAGAATCAAACGACTCGAGCTTCATTCTTGTGCTTAACCTGGCCCTGTAACGCATTCTGTAAGTGCTGAAACTAGGTTAATGGGACACTCCACACTTTAACCTGGTAACTGCTTGACATGTCTCCAGAGTGAGGCAGTTATGTAGGCTACAGGTACGGAGAGAGAAAACATTATAACATGACACCGAATAAACACAGCCTATTTTTCGTTTATGGAACTGAGGTTGTGTGGGACACCAGCGGACTGTTGTAATAATAATACTCTGGGCATCAGGTTCGATTTTGACCACGCTGTCGACTAGCCTACTTGAGAATTCTCGTGGTTGTTTTAGTACTTTCAGCAGAAAATTTGACGCTGTAGAACCTATACTGAAACAACGTCGTTAATTAAAGTAAAAATAGACATCTCTTAATCTCCCCTTTCTGTGGCTTGAATCAGAAATGCAGTTGTGCTGAGCGCTTGTGGTTTGTGGCACCGTGTAATGTGATAAGTGACTTTCAATGGTTCAGTAGATTATCGTGATGGCCGAGGAGTATGGATGCAGTACTTTTCACCGAAACATTTATACCCTTCAGCAAACTTATTTGATATTTCTAACCCCAAAATATCACACGTTGAATCTTAATCAACATGAAAATCTCAGATCTGAAACACATTCGTTCATGCAGCGATTACCTTCGGTACGCTTGCACCTTTAATTGCTGTTGTTAGTGTCAACATCTTCAGGATAATTCGTACAGGATTATTGAAACATACTGTTAAACATGTAACTTAAATAGCAGATTTGTTTTGCTTCAGTAAAAAAATTCACCTGGCCGCTAGACTTTCTTTGTCGATATTACTTCGTCACCATCGATTCATGTCCACTCATAAGTTTTGATTTGATGTAATAGAACCCCTGTAGCTGGTAAGGCATCATTGAACAAAGGGGATAAAGGACAAGAAATCTTCGTAGAGATAATTCCTCACGCCTTATGCTTCAGGTACTGATTGGACATTCTTAAGTACGATCTAAAATCTGTACAGTTTTCACACACTCTCATTGTATTAACCTCTTCTCTGCTGCAACTTGTCCAGGTTTATGCAACACCGCGCAAGAATCACGAATTTTAGCCTCTCTCTACTTCAGTTACTGACGGAAATTTTATCCGCTAAAGAAGTTATTTTCTGCTGCGTACTGGTACAGTGAAGTAGAAACAGATGTTTGGAGTACTGCGGGCAACGGGATGTGTTTATTTGGTACAGCACGTTTTCTTATCCCAGTGTTGATATTCTTGTGGTTTGGTGTAACAAACTGGTATTGTCCTCACTTGAATGTACCCTACTTCTTTCGTCTGGAATTGTACTGTATTAACGGATTCATCTAAATCTAAATAAATAAAACGCAGCCTTTTGCGTCGCAATAAATATGAAGATATCTCTTTTTGTATTGAATCCACCGCTTCATCTCAGGCTGTGATATTTCAGTGCCCCTACCTTTATATTCTTAAGAACAAAATGGGAAATTTGACATTCATAGGTCCGTGCATCGTAATATACAGGGTTATTCAAAATTATTGTCGGGGTTTTAACAACTTATCGTAAACAATACACTTGAGATAGGAGTATATGTATTTTTTATTTAATAGAAAAACATTCCAAGTTTTTCTTACATAACTTACAAATGCTCTATGTGTGCACCCTTTGTGATTCTACAAACATCAACACGACAATCGAGTTCGTTCCAAGCTGTTCGTAGTATGTCAGCGGTGATTATCGATTATCGTGTTGATGTTTGTAGAATCGCAAAGGGTGAATATATAGAGCACCTGTAAGGTATGTAACAAAAATTAAATAAAAAATACATATATTTCTATCTCAAGTGTTTGTGTATGACAAGTTGTTAAAACCCCGACAATCATTTCGAATAATCCTGTATTTCTATAGTAAAACCAACTAGATGCACCAATGTCTCAAATTTACTTTATTTGGAGTAACACTCTACATGTTTCGGACGGTCTTTCCGTCCATCATCAGGAGTTCAAGACTATACGTACAGCAACAGGCATATGTCAAACAGATACTGCCGACTGCTTGCTAGTCAAGATATTTTGTTCAGGTATTTAGTCGAGGATTTTGATGTGGTGCCGGTTTCCCTGTGTAACCGATATCACGTTTTTAAGCGCGTTCGCAAAATTGCGAAAAGCGACTATTGGCTTCGTCATGGCTATCCGTCCGTCCGTTCGTCCGTCCGTGTGTAACAACTCAGTTCCCATTGGACGGATTTTCATTATATTTGGAATTTGAGGATTTTTTTCGAGAACCTGCTGCGAAAATTCAAATTTCATTAAAATCGGACAAGAGAAACGGGTACTTTACGTGAATACCAATATAATTTTTGATCATATATCGCTCAGTTCTTCTTAGAATGAGAAATTTCTCAGACGCAATTTGTAGAGAAAGTCGTAATACACATTTTATGTTCAATAACTTTTTGTTTTCTAAAATCATGCCGTTTATGAGATAATGTGAAAATACGTATATTGTAGGCCAAGACAACCACAGATTACCATGTGGCGTATGCGCATCGTATGCTGGGTACCTAAGGCTACAACCACACACTCAGAATATGTAATACTCGTACTTACTGCTTTTCCACTGCAACAGTGTTTGCACGAATGCGCCTCACTGTTACGTTGTATGTACATCGCCTGTCTTGTTTGAAGTCACTTTCGATACTGGATAACTGGACCCCGCATGTTTGCCTCGGGATCGAGTACTACTGCACTTAATCTGAGTGAGGGCTTATTTCGAAAATGCTGCCTCAGCGCGATAAGTTGAAAAAAAAACAATAGTTGTTGTACAGCATGCTTTGTAATTTCTGGGTACGCACTTCTAAGCAGAGGCCAATACTGAAAAGATTCGCCGGTTTGAGAGTGTCCTTTAGATTTTTCTTAGCCGATATGTCGATAAGTTGTTGGAATTCTCTGAGCGGTAGATCGAAATCCTCTATTGAGGCTGAGAATGACTTTCACAGCCAGCTCATACTTTTTTTGAAGATGGGAAATATTCTTTGATTGACGTTTGTATTTTTTTTTAGATATTCTGTTATTTCTGAAGAAATTTCTGATGAAAAAGGCGTTTCCGATTTAGAAAAAAAGTCATGAAGTGCAAGGAAGCACTCAATAATGTTTCTTCACACCAGGTTCCAAAAACTGGATTTTTTTGTTAACTTTGATCAATATTGTTGTAAGCTGAAAATATTGTCACAGATGCACCCTGAAGTGGTAGGTTCCGTCCATTAAGACTTGAAAAGATATCAGTGAGATAAGAAAAATGTTGAAACCACTGCCGATCACACAGTCGTGATGATAGGTTGAATGAAAATTCAGAAAGCAACGACATAACCTCATTCCCTAGGGTGAAGAGCCGGACCAGAACTTTGCCGCTAGTCAACCATCTTACTTCTGTATGAAGCAACAGTCTTGAATTGGCTTCCCATTTCTTCACAAAACGCAGTGAAAAGTCGTGAATTCATAAGTTTCGATTTTATGAAGTTCACGATTTTTACAGCTTCACTGAAGATATTTTGAAGGTCCAATAGTATTCATGGGCCGGGTAGCTCAGTCGGTAAAGCGACTGACTACGGGCTGGAAGGTCCGGGATCGAATCCCGGTGGGGACGGGATTTTCCGCCCGTCCAGACCGGCCCTGCGATCCACCCAGCCTCCTGTAAAATGGGTACCGGGTCTTTCCCGGGGGTAAAATGCGGCCGGGGCGTGCTGCTGACTACTCACTCCCTTCTAGTGCCGCGGTCATGGAAGAGTAGAGCTATGCCTCTACCCACCCTCTGGGCCACACCGGGCCTGTAACGGGAACACTTTACCTTTACCTTTTACCAATAGTATTCTTTCATCTGCCAGAGCATGCCTGCTAATGATGCAATATCTACTTCCGACTGCGGACACGATACTTCACGCGAGAAATAAAACTGTGGTGTTTTCCGGTTATTTACTTTGCACCATCATTGCAGACATCCATACCTTCGTCCCGTGATAGTCCCTTTTCTATGAGATGAGTCAACCAAGTTAAAAATATTCTTCCCGCTAGTCCGAGTCTTCAGGGGCTTGCAAAACAACAGTTCAACTTCAATTGAGTTATTATTTGTGTACCGGATGACAGCAAGAAGACTGCATTTCCGACCGCGTCCGTTGTTTCATCAAGTTGTAATGCGGAACATTGACTACTTTTTATACGTTCAGTAACTTCATCGTCAGTCTCCGTGCTTATTTCATGAATTCGCCTAGAAACGGTATCGCTCGAAAATGGCACAGTCTTTATAAAGTTACCGAATTTTTCACCAATCAAAGTTTCAACGACGTCAATTATGCATTGCTTTATAAGAATATCAGCAATTGTTGGCTTTTCCGGCCATAGCTACTTGGTAACTCACGTTAATTAAAGCTTGACACGCATTTTCAGTAATGTTGCCACCAGTTTGAGAGGGTAAGTTTTTCTTACCTTTACTTAATTAGTCCAATCTACGTCAAAAAAATCGATGGGAATGTCTTTGTATTCACTATGATTTGTTTGAAAGTGTCTCAGCTGGAGCTAATGGGCTGCTATTAAACGTTTTGAAACAAATTACACACTGGCCTTGGATAACTTTAGAAACAGGAACTTTCTGGCTTGAAGCAGCGATTGATTGCGTGCTGACTTAATCATTAGTGTCGCATGTATCCACACGAATTTTGTTTCGTACATACAGATTTAAGGCTTCCAATAAAACTCATCCGCCATTACACATTTTCGTCTCTCGCAACTCTTTACATCCCTTCGCGGAACCCAGTTTGGGAAACGCTGCTTTAATGGATTTGATGCTGTTGATTTTTAGTCACATAATTGCACATTACATTACATTACAGAATTTTCCATCATGAACTGCAGTTTAACCTTTTGGCGCCGGAATTATTTTTTTAAATTTTAGCACAACCTGTATATAAAATGTGAATAATACAGGAACCAAATAAGTTAGAATTATAAAACAAACTGCATTTTGAAGAGAAAAAAAGGAGAGTATACACCATGTTTAAAATGTTCGGTACCTATATTTGTTGAATAAATATATAAAATGCAACTTTGGAGCTTAGCGGTGCGGTACGTGAACATAGTTGACGTTAGGCGTCTAAAGGTTAAGCAAAATAGTTGTTTTCATATGAATGGTCAAAGCGATGCATTTAGAAACAAAAGTTAACGTTTTCTTTACGACCATTCTGTTTGGTGCACTTCAAATTTTGACAGCTGGGACGAGATTGAAATTGTTAACATGAAAAGTGTCTGAAAGAAAGAGATTGTTAGTTGAGCTAAAGATTTCGGGAAGGAGAGTAACACAGGAGAGAAAGAGAGAGCGAGAGGAGAGAAGTTGCTAGGTGGTTTAAATTTGTCCATTAGTAAGTAAGTCGTGAGGTGGCCAGCGACGTGTGGACCACTGGTTTCAGTTGGAATCGCGCATCGTGTCGGACCGGGACTGTCTGTCGTGCGTCATCTCTTTCAGATCGTGTGTTTTCGCGCGTGTAGTGGTTTTCCTGAAGTGACAATACATATTATTATATTTATTTTCTGCTGTTTCTGATTGACTTTTTACAGTGCTTTGTCATTAAAATTATTTTCATCATAGCGGCTCAGACATAATGACAGTCAATACATTTGATTCAAATATCGCGTTTATATACGCAACAATTCCATTTTCTAAGCAGAAAAATTACACGTGATATAATTTAAAGACAGCAGTTACGGATTTATTTTCTGTAGCTCTTTTGCTTTAATTCAAAAATCATCTCAGGTGCCGTCAACGGGCTGTGCAAGTGTGTATTCGTTTGTGAGTTACCTACGAAACTACAGTGATGCCGATATTCTCCGATCTGAGCCTCTACTATTGTGGCTCATCAACGTCTTTCTCCCCTTCTTTTTATAGTAATCAAATTTCTTCATTTGGCTCGCCCTCAACAAGCTATGTCCCAAGAGGTGGCATTTTTTCTGGATTTTCTAGTGGTTTATCGACCCTTAATTCACCCCCTCGTCTACTTCCTATGTCCCCGCGAGTTAATAAATACTCACCCCTCCTACCTACAATCTCTGAAACGACACCGTTGTCTGCTTATCCTCGTCGACCTTTACCCCGCATCTCATCGCCTAGGGTTGTTCCCGCGTACAGACCTCCCAGACCAATAAACATTGATACTGCTGATATCGATGTAACGACTCCTCGCAAAAGAACGGACCGAGTCTTAATAGATCGTAACAACTTTCAACAGGGTACAATAAAAAGGGAAAGGACTGTGGTGCGTATCCGTACGAAGCGTTTAAAAGAAAACCCGGAGCTTGTGCAAAACAGGAGAAAGACACCCGGTGAGAAGTTGGTGGAAAAGTTTTTGATTAAAGACAAAGCGGCAGAAGAAGCAAAAAGAAAGAAACTTGAAGAAGAAGCGAGCAGTTTAAAACATGTGTACAGAGACTGTGCTGTAGTTAAAGTGGAAACAGGAAACTCAGCTCCTCCCAGAAGACAAGATGCTCAAAGTGATGAAGGTTTGATTGACTTCGATGAAACTGAGGAGAAGCTGGCGAAAGAACAAGTGCCTGGGGAGGAAGAACAGGATGCGCTGAAAGTGACGCAGTCGGAGGCTCTCGATATTCTGCTGTCAGAGACAGAATGTGAGACCGTGGCACCCACACCGAGCAAGACACGTGTATCCGTAAAAGACAAAGAGAACAAATCAAATACAATAAAGAAAAGACCGAAGAAAAGGGATAAGGAGTGTACAGTCAAAACAGTTGATAGTAAGGTTGCTGAAGTTACCCAGAAACCAGTAGAGAAATCTTTGTTGCAAAGGAGAAATACTGTGAAAAATCTTCGAAGAAATTCGCATGACATTAAACCACTTGAACTTGTCGTAAATGAGAACGAAACTTCAATTCTGTCTACGTCTACTGGGCCTTTACCGAACCCAGCCAGTTCAAGAACTTCGTTACCAACTGAATCGACAACATCGTCGCCAGGTGATTCAACATCTTCAACACCAGTTAGTTCAGCATCAATAACGCCACCATTGGATTTTGTATCAGATATCAAATCAGTGCCCTTAAAAGTGATAAAATCTGTTGTTCCTGAATCAGACTGTTTGCAGAGAGACACGAGCTTATTCAAGGCGACCGACAGTGACTGCAAATCCAAGCCAAATATTTATAACACGCTGTCGGTTGAAGCGTCGGTTGAAAATGCAGGCGATTTGTTTAAAAAAATGCCACTTAAGTTTGTAGTAGATGAAATTAAAGTTGAGGAAACTCCAAAGTCCCCAAAATCACCAAAATCGTTCCGATATGAAGTTACTGTAGAAGAAATTCCTGACACACATTTACCATTCCAGAAACAGGGATCTGATAGTCAGTCAAAGTTCTTTAACGAAAACGGAGTTTACATTGATAGGGACGCAACATATGTAGAAGTGAAAAATGGGTTGAAGCAAGCAGGAAACGCCATGCAGTGTGATTCCTCTCTTATATGTACCCATAAAGAAGAAACAGAAAATAATTGTGGCGGAATACTTTTAGGGAAGACTGTAGGAATCATTCCTAAGGGACCCGCACATTCTGAAACAGTTTCACAGGTTGAAGTTTCACACAGTAACGTTTGTGAAGACAATACAAGACAAGTTGATGCTGTTTCTTTTACATCAGGAAAGAGCAGCAATGAGAAAGGAGAAAACAGAGAAATGTTAACGTCTTCCGAAATTAGTAACATTCCAAGTGTTTCACCGACGTTTTCGAAGCAGGGCATTGACGAGGGTTCCAAATTACCAGAGGCTGAGTTGAAGAGTGAAGAATTGTTCTCCTTACTTCCAAAAGAAGAGTCAAAGACACTTCCAATACAGAAAAAATTGAAAAAGTTTGAGAATTTGAATGACAAACTGTTCACGAATAAACTTATTAACAGAGAAGAAACTGCAGCACTCAAAGTAAAAGATATCCACAGAACTGATAAAGACATATGCGGCAAAAAGCTGGTGGAATCTTCAAAAACAGCTGAAAAAAACTCTTCACGTCAGATATTTGAAAATATGTTAGCTATGGACCAAAGGAATGATAGACCTGATATTCCAGCATGGAAGAAGGCTTTGATTGCCAAAACACAAGCTGACAGTGCCAGCAAACTCCAGGACTCTGTTGGTTTACAGCATAAAACTAATAATCTCAAATCAAGTCCTATTTCACCCTCTCCGAATAAAGTTGATTCGGTTGTATCTAGCAGTAATACATTGACTGAAACCAATCTTAAAACTTGTGTTGACCTTCCAGATAAAGAAACTGTGACTGTAAGTCAAGAAATAAATACGACGGCTAATTCCATGTCTACAATAGGCTGTACCGAAAGTTCAAAACTCAAAACAACTGAACAGCAAGAAATTGTAGAAACTAAGTCTGTGGTTTCGGACACTGTTTGCGGGAATTCTACACCAAATAAAACAGATCTACAGTTGGACCAATCAGAGCCAGGAGAAATGTTAGATATTGAAGTAACTGAGAAACACAAAAGCGATAAAAAATGTTCAACAGGACAGGAAATAAAACCTTCTGAAGAAGCTGATATAGAGAAAGAAATGAAAGTTCCAGCGAGCAAAGGACAGGCAAGTGCGGTAAAAACAGAAGTAATGGAAAATAAGCTAATATGTGACGAACTTTTATCCGCGGGGAAAGCTAAGTCCGCAAAAACACAGTCTGAGAATGTTAAAATGAACTGTACTGAAATATCGCCTATTGGCTTAACAAAGGCAACTGAAACACAACTGAAGGACAGTAAGCTAAAGCCTGCTAAAGCAATGTTTGCAGATGAAATGAAGCCTACAAAAATGAAAGCAACGGACAGAAAATTAAAACCTCCAGCATCATCTGAACAGAGTTCTCCTGCAATGAACGTGACAGACGGTAAAATGAAATCTTCTGCTCTTTTGAAGTTAGGAACTCCTGAAATGAAACCATTAGACATCAAAGAAAAATCTGTTGAAATCTCGCCTGTAGAGGGAAAGGCTCATATAAAAGAATCAGCTACAAATGAAGTGAACTTTGTTACAGAAATAACAGTGGCAACTGAGGTGAAATCAGTTGACAAAAAAATAATTCCTGTCGCAGGACCTCCTGTGGAAAACATGAAGTCTACTGGAATTGAAATATCATCTGCGAAAGAACCAAAAGAACCAGAAAGCAGGGAAATATTAAATCATTCGCTTGAAACCCCATCATCATCATCATCACCACCACCACCACCATTAACGTCTATCGAAACTCGGCCAGTGGATAAGTCAGAGTCTGTTCAGACAAAACCGAAACCATTGTCTGTCGGAAATGAAACCGAACTAGAGAAAACAAAGCCTCCAGAGAAGAAAGAAACTCCTGTTGAAACCAAAGTCTTGGGACATCCCGAGTTCTGCGAGACTTTAGCAGCTGAAAAAGTGAAGCCTGGTGTAACTTCAGCATCGGAGGAGGAAAAATCTGCAGGTGATGCCGTAGTGGTGGGACCGAAGCTCACTGAGTCTGAGGGAAATGCTGAAACAAATCCAGTGGCTTCTGTACAGGAAGAAACCTCGTCAGAAGCAGAAACCGACTCCGAAGAGGATACAGGGTCGGAAACGGACTCTGATGACGGTGAGAGAGTGACACGACCATCGCACCAAGCAAGTACCTCCTCATCGGAAGACTCCGGATTTGACAGCCTTCCCACTTCCGTCCCTGGTAGCCCAGCTTATAATAAGGGCCCCAACAGCAAGGGTACTCATCCGTTCTTTTAACACACAATTTGATTTGCTAAGAGATACTTCTTTCGATTAGGACGAATATCGTATTGATGCTTATGATCGTACAAGGAATTCGTTACGTGTCGATATATTTAACTTCAAAATTTCTTCCACCAATTTTTAATAGAATGGTACAAAAAGCAGATCGTGGTAATAAGAAGGCTGATTTTTCTTTTTTCCGAAGCGTCCAAACCGTCTGTAGGCCCCACAAAGCGTCGTGTTCAGTGCGTGTTGGAAGTTCTTTATAAGGGGATAAATGGACCAGGGCGCGAGGCTGGCCATTCACCTCCATCTAGTGGGGAGGGGAAAAGTAATTGGAGCTGCGCCTCCATTCACTCATATGCATTCATGGCTTGCAAATAGGCGACTTTGCCTTTCACTAGACTAGTTACACATGCTTACATTCTGACTCATTCAAGGTGGATAATGTTACGTAACGTAATTCATTTTGTTGCGGGGAGAAACTGTTTCTTTTCTGAATTAAGCTTTAATTGAGAAGTTTTTTTGAGTTAATCATTGTTGGAGAATATGCAGTATTTCTGGCGTTTGCATGTGGCTGTAGTTATAAATTTAGGAGATTTATATTCTTTGATATTATTTAAAAATTTAACCCATGTGGGACTGAGTTTTAACTAATTTCTTTTTTAATTTTATTCATTGCTTGAATTACTTGTAGCGGGTGTCTGGACTTCCTTAATAGCAGTATGGCTGTAGGACTATTAGGATTACGGAAAATAGGCAGTGACGTTGACTGTAGCTAATGATCTCTAAATATATAAATAAAATCGTGATATATTTCACCTCAGATAGTCCGATTCTATCTCGCAATTGTTAGATTCTGCAACTTAGACACAATATTTATTTCCACTGAAATACACAGGAAGATGCAGATACAATTAAACACGTTATGCTGGAAGTGATTTGAAATAACGCAGGTGCAGAACGCATAGCCCTACGTATAAGGGTACGGCTACATTTGAGCCAGAACCGACACAACACAGCAAACCAACATTTGTCTGGGTATACATCGCAGACACGTGTGGCTACATTTAATCCGACATGCGTGTCCATACTTATAGCTACACTGCAACGACACTCGAATCCTGTGCGCACTGCAGCAGGTATCTGACCAGACTGTCGGCTCGAAACAAACTCACTTTGTTGGCGCCAGACAGTCGGGGGAGATAACATTCCAGTCGTATGGGTTTCAGTGTAGCCGCTGACATAAACAGTAATGTTTTTGTTTTCTACTTCCTTGTCTGGAGTCTGTCCAGACTGTTGTGTTGTGTCGTTTCTAGCTCCAATGTAGCCGTACCCTAAGATCGCTCAGGTCTGCTTGAGACTGTACGTAAATGAAGCAATGTCGATGAAACAGGACGGTTCAAACAGT
>Ga0131853_10016767_pt1 | contig 13352 bp, 12 predicted proteins | sample TergutLab28metaG_FD_92764 | JGI IMG/M metagenome (GOLD analysis project Ga0131853, IMG submission 92764) | Labiotermes labralis P1 segment gut microbial communities from Petit-Saut dam, French Guiana - Lab288 P1 (version 2) (version 2) | ecosystem: Host-associated > Arthropoda: Insects >...
ATAGCGTAGCTCTGCCGGGCTTTTTAGAAGTTTCCTGGCAGAGAATTTATTGCCGTTATGGGCAATAAGTACAATGTCATTATCTGCATCCTGCGCAAATAAACATAGATTACCAATCTTATCAAAATCGGCACTGAAAATAGCAGAACCTTTATGAAGCGGCTGCTCATTTTCCCAACGGCCGTTTTTATTTAGTTTTATCATTACTGTATTATTACGAACAAATATTGCGGCTAAACTTTCATCTCTAAATCTTGCTATATAATGATTTTTCATTTTAATTCACCTCTTTAATATATATACGGCGGTAGGTATGGACCTATTCTCAGAAAAAGCCGATACAAACCTCTTTTTAGCTGTACTAAAACTAAATTTCGTGATATAGTGGATTAACTACAAAACTGCTATAGATCAAGCAGTTTTGTTACTGTTTTAAAGTTAATCCACTATAATATTTTATACGAGGTGATATATTAATGAAGCACATATATGAAGGCAAGACAAAAACAGTTTATAAAACGGATGAGGGCAACTTTCTGCTAAGATTCAAAGACGATATGACAGGTGAAAATGGGGTTTTTGACCCGGGCTCAAATTCTGTTGGGCTTAGCGTGGAAGGGGCCGGAAAAGGTGGCTTACGCCTTTCTAAGTATTTCTTCGAGAAGCTTGCAGTACTGGGCTTACCCACCCATTATGTAAGCGCTGATGTGGACAGGGCCGAAATGGTGGTTATCCCTGCTGAAACTTTTGGTCAGGGGCTTGAGCTTATCTGCCGTTTTAAAGCTGTAGGGAGCTTTTTTCGCCGTTACGGCGCATATATTAAGGAAGGTGAATCTCTCAATAGCTTTGTGGAGATCACCATAAAAGATGATGAGCGGGGTGATCCGCCTATTTCAAAGGATGCGCTTAGTACGTTGGGTATTTTAAACGAAGAAGAGTACGAAGAGCTAAAATCTCTTACAAAAAAAATCGCCCTGTTTATTAAAAATGAACTTGCAACTAAGGGCATGGAGCTATATGATATAAAATTCGAATTTGGCAAAAATAATGGTAAAGTTATTTTAATAGATGAAATTTCAGGCGGCAATATGCGCGTATTTAAAGACTCTAAACCTGTTGGACCCTTAGAGCTTGTATCGCTTATGCTGGATTAAAGCAGTATAAAGCTTAGCTGAGAAAAACGCTCTTTCTAAAGTAGGGTAATTTACCCACCTCCATAGGATGTGATTAATTGAGCGCTATTATAAAAGCGAGAGAGCTTACAAAATCATATATAATGGGAGAGGTTCAAGTTCACGCTCTTAAGGGTGTAGATTTTGAGATTTATGACGGTGAGTTTGTGGTAATACTTGGACCGTCCGGTTCCGGTAAATCTACCATGTTAAATATAATAGGCGGTATAGACAGACCTACAAGCGGCAGTATCACTTATAAGGATAAAGAGCTTTCAGCTTCTTCTGAAAAGGAATTAACGGCTTACAGGCGGCTAGCTGTGGGTTTTGTTTTTCAGTTTTATAATCTTATACCAAACCTTACGGCCTTTGAGAATATTGAGCTGGCGGCAGAGCTTTCTAAAAATCCTAACTCGCCTCTTGAACTTTTAGAGAAAGTAGGGCTTTTGGAGCGCGCAAAAAATTTCCCCAGCCAAATGTCCGGCGGTGAACAGCAGAGGGTGGCCATAGCCAGGGCCTTATCGAAAAACCCTGACATACTTCTCTGTGATGAACCTACAGGGGCCCTTGATATTAAAACAGGGGTGCACGTTCTAAATGTACTTAGAGATTTTAATAAAACTTATGGCAAAACAGTAGTAATAATAACCCACAACGCCGGTATAGGTGCTATGGCTGACCGGGTTTTCTATATCAAAGACGGTCTGATAGATAAACTGAGTATAAACGATAAACCCCTTCCACCGGAGGAGGTGGCCTGGTGATTTTACTGAAAAAAGCTCTCCGCGCTATGTGGGCTAATAAGAGAACTTATGCGGCCTGTGCTGTACTTATATCAGTGGGTGTATTTATATATGTGGCTATGGGCATAACTTCCTTTGCCTTTGAGGATTCTATGCATATATATTACCGTGACTATAGAATGGCTGATGTTTTTGCCCGTGTAAGAAGGGCACCGCGTGACGCGGGTTATGAGCTTCGAGCTATTGAAGGTATACACGCTGCCAGCGGGCGGATAACATACGACGGCCGCGCAGAGCTTGGCGGGGTGGAGCAGCGGATAACTCTTCGCATTATGTCAGCCCCTGATAGGGAAGAGGGGCTTAATTTATACCACATTACCTACGGCGACCACTTGGTAAATGATAACGATATAATATTGGGGGAGAATTTTTTTCTCGCTCATAATCTTGAAATAGGCGGTAACATCAATATTATATTGAGAGGCAGGCAGTTTAGCTTTAATATAGCCGCCGCCGCTCTAAGCCCTGAATATGTATATGCAATACAGGATATAAGCCAGCTCTACCCGGATGACCGGGCCTTTGGTTATGCTTTTATAGATTATAATGTACTTGCTTCTATGCTGGATATGCAGGGGATGGTTAATGATATATCCTTTCTTCTATCACCGGGTTCAGAGTTTGATGATGTTAGGGTAGAGCTTGAAGACGCGCTGGCTGGATACGGCCTTATAAGCCTGATACCAAGAGACGACCAAGTCAGCCACAGCCTTTTAGAAATGCAGATTCAGTCGGTTAAATCAATGTCTCAGTCTATATCTATGGTATTTGTGGCAGGCTCTATGGTAATGCTTTATCTTATGCTTAAGCGGATAATAGAGCAAGACAGAGCGCAGATTGGCACGCTAAAAGCGTTTGGTTTTAAAAACTCTGAGATTCTACTCCACTATTTGACTTACGGGGCGCTTACAGGGCTTTTAGGCGGCTTGTTGGGCGTTTTTTTTGGCTATTTAGGCACCGGGTATATGATAGATATGTACTCTGATTTTTTTAGGATGCCTGAAGTAGTAAGCTATCAATCGGCAGGAATAATTACAGAGGCTCTTTTAATGGCTTTTGGCGGCGGCATATTGGGTAGTTTTATGGGGGCATACTCGGCAATAAATCTAAACCCGGCCCAGGCTATGCGGCCTGAAGCTCCCAAAACTGTTAAGTATGATATTCTTTCTTTGCTTAGCTTCATTAAGTTTTTTTTAACCAGAGGCGGCTTTATGGCTGTTAGAAGTATAGACCGTAACAGAGTTCGCTCGGTTTTTATAGTGGCAGGTGTTATGTTTTCCTTCGGTATTATAGCTTTCATGAATTCCATGACAGATATGGTTGACATGATGATGGTAGATCAGTTTGAAAAATCGCGAATGTATGACGGGCGGGTTAATTTTGTAAATCCTGTTCCCGCGGCTCATGCAGTTTCAGCCATAGAAGCGATAGAGGGAGTAATATTAGCAGAAGCTCTGTTTGAAGTGCCGGTAATGCTTATAAACAAACACATAGAAGAAGGAGCGTTTATTAGCGGTGTAAACCCTCAGTCAAGTCTGTTTAGAATATATGATACAAATAGTGCAGAGCATATAACACCCGATAACAGGGGCATTATATTGCCGGCTGCACTTGCAGAAAATCTTGCAGCTAGCCAAGGTGACAGAATATATATATCATCACCGCTTTTAGATACAGAGCGGCCCGTTTATATTAGCGGCATAATTTCTGAAATGGTGGGCGGCTCAAGTTATATGCCTCTTCAGAATTTGGCAGATTTTCTTGACATAGCGCCTATGGCTACCTCAGTCATACTGGCTACAAATAATTTTTCTTATGTAATAGATCATCTGCGTGAAGGTGAAAATATACTGTCCATAGACGATATTAACGACAGCAGGGCAGCTATGTTGGAGATGATGTCAGCCTATGATGCACTGATGCAGTCTATGTGGATAATGGGTATATTGGTTGCCTTTGCCATTATATATAATACCTCAAGCATATCACTTAACGAAAGAAAAAGAGAGTATGTTACTTTAAGGGTTTTGGGTTTAGAGGTTAAAGAAGTGGCTGAAATAATGAGCTTTGAATACTGGCTCTTAGCGGTTGTTGGTATGCTTCTTGGTATTCCTTTCACAAGGCTTCTCAGAATGGCTATGGTAGAAATGATAGAAATAGACCTTTTTGCAATACCGCTTACTACAGAGCCTTCTGCATTAATAACGGCCTTTTTCGGCTGCTCTGTAGCGGTTTTTATGTCTAATTATATATCAAAAAGGGCAATAGCAAAGTTTGACATAGTGGAAGTTTTGAAGGAGCGTGACTGATGAAAAAACAAGTTAAGCTGGCGATTTTGCTTCTGATAATTACCGCGGCGGTAGCTTACGGTATTTTTACAGCTATCAGGACCATTGAGGTTGTTACACTTATAATAGAACCCAGAGATGCCACTATGTATTTCTTGGCGCAGGGCCATGGCGTCAGGGGTGATTCTATTACTATTTACCCTTTAGCCTCGGGTGAGGTGACTGCCGTTTTAATCCGTCAAGGTGAGATGATAAACGCTGGTGATATTATTGCCCATGTGGATTATTCTGAGCTTGAGCTTGCCATAAAACGCTCTGAGGTAAGTATAAGCGCTCTTGAAGCTCAAATTGACAATCTAAGGATATCTGAAAACAGAGAGCGGCAAAGCCTTATGAGCGGCCGGGCTGAACTCTTTGCTCAGCTTGATATTTTAGCGGTAAGATCTGATGCAAGAAGCTTATCGGTACAGGAACAGATAACATTGCAAGAGGCATTGAACAGGCAGATTGAAGCTTCTCTTGAGCGTGCAATAAATAATTATCGCAATATAGAGTTGCTGCATTTAGTAGGGGCAATTTCTACGGAAGAATATAATGCAGCCGATCGCCAAGTGGAAGATGCAGAAAGAGCTTTAGAGCAAGGCGAACTGACTCTTGCTAATATTATTGCAAATGTAGGCGCCGCCATGGGTTCTGACGAGTATTTTGAGGCTGCCGCTCAGGCAATTAACGTTCAAATAGCGGGTATAGACAGCACTTTGGCTCAAAGTTTTACAGGGGCCATGGAGGATTACTATATGGCCTTAATAGAGGCGGAGCGGCTGAATATTGAAGGACTTAGGCGCGCTATTAACGACTCAGCACTTAGAAGCCCGGTATCAGGCAGAATAGAGCGCCTATATATACAAGACAGTAATATTGCCTCCCCTTCCATGCCGGCGGCTTATATTAGCACTGATGATGAGATATCTGTGGAGGTTTTTGTGCGTACAAGAGATGTAGTTCATCTGCAAGCGGGTGATGAGGTTGAAGTTATATTCAGAGCTCGCAGCCAAGATATAATAACAGCGGGCATTATCAGAGAAATTGATGATAGGGCAATTGAGCGGCTTTCCCCCCTTGGGATTTCTGAGCGCAGCGTTTCTGTCAAAATACAGTTGCCTGATAAGCATATAATAAGAGATGGCTATGATGTTGATGTGAGATTTGTATATTACAGTGAAGAAAATAGAATGGTAGTGCCGCGTACTGCCTTATTCCGCCATGAAAGAAAAGATATGCTGTGGGTGGTGGAAGATGGCAGAGCGGCAATGCGTGAGGTTTTACTTGGTGCAGAGTTGCGTATAGATACCGTTGTTGAAGCGGGAATAACATTTGGTGATATAGTAATTATAGATGCCAATGATAATAGAATTTCAGAAGGTGTGAATGTTAGGTGAAGCAGTAATGAGGTATATTTTTTGCAAATCATCTCAAACTAAGATATATATATGCAACAAAGTAGGAGGGATGATATGCCAAAAGCAAAAGGCTCGAAAAACAGGACGGATTTTAAAGAAAGTGAGCATATTAAAAAGAATTTACCAAATGAGAATTTAGATGAGGGTATAGAGCATAACGCTAATAAAGTGGGGCTGGGTCCTAATACGAAAAGATAGGCAAAGTACACACAAAAAAGCGAAACAACTTTCGGTAAAACCCGAAGAGTTTCGCTTTTTTCTTGTATAGCGGATTCCATTATAAATGTATTATTTTGCTCAGCTCAGTATCTGTTTAACTTTCTGGAAATATGAATAGCAAAGGTATCTTTTTTAAGGCTCTTATTAACTCTTTCCAGTATTTTTTCAATTTTCTTCTGTTCAGGGTCTTTTCTTATTTTCATAAAATCAGCGCCTTTCTTTCCTCGTTTTACCAATATATTTATAGTAGATTTACTTTAATATGGGCGAAAGAGGCTCTGATTATTCCAAAATAACCAATTTTTATACTGATTCTTTCTAAGAAGGTATAGTATATGACCAGTATTAGTATCTGATACTTATAGAAGATTGCTCTACTTTTATCTCGTCATCTTTAGTTCTGGATAGTTTAACCTTATTTCCGTTTCCGTCTTCGGCTGAAAGTTTTTCAAGGTCATGCTCCTTAAAAAAGTCTACCAAAGTAGTTTCGACAAACTTAGTCCACCTTCCTTTTGCACTCTCTTCAGGGTTATAAGCTTCCTCCATTGTTTTCGGGTCATTCATATGTATTGTCCTCCCAGATATTATGTATTATACTTAAACTCCTACAAAATAGTAACACAAGTGTTACTGTTTCAAAGTAATTTCAGTATATTTTACAGCCAATTAATTTTATCAGCTTATAATCTTTTTTTCAAATGAAATTTGTGTTATAGTGAGTTAATATTAAGAAACTGTATGACTTCAATAACCTACAGAAAAGGGGAATTGCAATGAAAGAGTTAAATTTTCGCTTTACAAACCACGATTCGTATAGCTTAGCCCGCTCCTTTATTATTATGTTCGGCATGATTATATTTGCCTCCATATCAGATATTATTATGGTATCGCTGCCTGTTGACTGGTTCAGTATGGGTAATGCAGGTGTAGCTATAAGGGGCGCTTCTATGGCTATTTGTGCTGGTTTTGGTATATACCTGGGTTTTAGGATTACACTTAAACTTTTTGATAATCAAGGGTCTATTATTATTAAAGATAATATAGTTATACTGAAAAAAGGCAGAAAAGAACAAAGTGCCGATATCAAAGATATAGTGGAAGTTAGAAAAGAGATGTTCGCTAAATTTGACGGGTTGCGCTACAAAGACAGCAAAGCCTTTGGGCCTTTATTTACCAAACACTCTATAGTGACCAAAGAGAGAGAGCTTTTTGCTCTCGCTTCGGTCCAGGAAGGGTGGATGAAAGCCGGCAAAGAGGTTTTTGGCAGAGAAAACCCTGTACCCCTCTACAGCATTGATGATGCTTTTAAAGAGCTTGCAAGGCATGTGGATGAAGTTAAGAAGCAAGAAAAAGATGAAAGTGCAGAGTATGAAGCCGAAGGAGGCTTAATATGAGCTTAGATTGCCATGATGGGCAATGTTGCTCATCTGCAAGCGGCAATATACATGCTGTGTCAACCTCTCTTGCTTTGAAGGATATTTTTGCTGCCTGCAAAATACGCCTAGGTATAGGACGTATGAATTATGCAATACCAACCGGACTTTATGCTGTGGGTAAACCCGGTGATAAATCCCCCGTGCTGGTAAGTGCTAATTATAAACTTACTTTTGATGAGTTACGCAAAAATCTTGATGGATTAAATGCCTGGCTTCTCATTCTTGACACAAATGGTGTCAATGTATGGTGTGCAGCGGGAAAAGGGACTTTTGGCACGGAGGAGCTTGTAAAGCGCATTGAATTAGCGGCTCTGCATGACGTTGTTTCACATAGAGAACTAATACTGCCGCAGCTGGGGGCGGCTGGTATTGCGGCTCATGAAGTAAAAAAGCGCACGGGGTTTTCTGTTATATACGGATCTGTGCGGGCTTCAGACATACAGGCGTTTATTTCAGAGGGCAATAAAGCCACGAAGCGAATGCGGCTTGTGGAATTTAGTTTAAGAGACCGCCTTGTTTTAATCCCTGTAGAATTTTTATCTGCTGCTAAAAAGACCATATCTGTTTTCGGATTAATGTTTTTTCTAAATATATTCGCTAAAAAACCTTTTACTAAACACGATATATTAGCCCTTATTGGCGCAGTACTTAGCGGTACGGTTGTTACTCCGTTACTTTTGCCTTATATACCCGCTAAGGCTTTTTCTTTTAAAGGCTGGCTGATTGGCTTAGGGTGGACAGTGGGATGTATCGGCTTAAATAAAGGCTTTGCTAAAGGCTTTGCTAAAGCAAATACTATGTCATCTATAGGTAAGTTACTGTTGCTTCCTGTTCTTTCAGCGTATCATGCCCTTAATTTTACGGGCAGCTCTACCTATGTTTCGCCGTCAGGGGTTAAGAAAGAACTTAAGATTGCCTTGCCGCTTATGGCTGTGGCCTCGGCTGTAGGTTTAATACTAATATTAACCGCTCACCTGTTTGGAGGAAAGTTAAATGAAAAGACATAGATATTTGAGAAATGTAGCCACGCTCATACTGGAGGCGGATAGTTGTGTTGGCTGTAAAAAATGTGTCCAAGTCTGCCCTCATGGGGTGTTTGCCATTAAAGAAAAAAAGATGTGCATAGCCCATAAAAACTATTGTATGGAGTGTGGTGCCTGTGCCCTTAATTGCCCTGCCGGCGCTATTAAGGTTGCTGCCGGTGTTGGCTGCGCCTCTTTTTTTATTAACAAGTGGTTTAGGGGCAGCGAGTCTTGCTGTGGAACTGAGAGGGATTGTTGTTAAGTTTAAGATAAGACAGGCGCTGTCAGAGTGGACCGCTTAAACCGTTGGTTAGCCTTAGCATTGCTGAGGTACCGGATTAAGTTGTTTTCTTAGGCTAAACGGCTATAGAAGGCTGACATAATAGACCAAGATTTCATCTGATATAGTGGATTAACCACAAAATCGCTACAAAGCAAGCGATTTTGTGGTAATAGGCTGGGGCGCTAGAGCGCACCCAGCCTAACTTAAAAACAGTAACTAAATTCCTTGCAAACAAAATTTTGTTACTGTTTTTAAGTTAATCCACTATACATGAAATCTTGGTCTATTTGCCGATAACGCTTATGACTGCTTAGCTATAATTACATTTAAAATCTGTTTAGGTTTAAATATTACTCTCTTGACATCATTTTGATTTATTTTCAGATGAGCCAAAGCCACGGAGAGAGCTTCATCTTCTGATATATCTACAGCAACATCAAGAGTACCCTTCATTTTGCCATTGACTTGGATTGGGAGTTGATATTTGCTGACTATCAATTTTGACTCATCAAAATCGGGAAATGAATCATCCAGTATATCCTTGGAAAATGCTTCTTCATATAACTCTGAAGAAATGTGCGGAGCAAAGGGATTAAGCATTATTAAAAATTGACGGTATTCCTCCCGGGTTATCCAGCCGTCAGCTCTTACTCGGTTTACGAAGGTCATCATTGCGGATATAATCGTATTGAACTTAAAATCATTATGATCTTCGTATTTATTATGACCTTCTTGAAGGTCTACCAGAGTTGTTGAATATCTTTTAATCAAAGAGTGAAGGTCATAGGAATGTTCATCACTTACGAAATTATCATCCCTAAGAATGTCTTTAAGTTTCCACACAGAATTTAAAAACCGCTGGATTCCAGAGATACCATCCAAAGTCCATAAAGTATTCTGCTCATACTCCCCGATAAACATCATGTGCATACGGAATGTGTCTGCACCGTACTGCTTGATAATTTCAAGCGGATTAACCACGTTCCCTGAACTCTTAGACATCTTCTTGCCTTCACCATCAAGAATAAGACCGTTGCACATACGGCGGGTAAAGGGTATTTTCTTTGGTACTGCGCCGATATCATATAGAAAGTTATGCCAAAAACTAGCGTACAGCATATGACGGGTAACGTGTTCAACACCGCCCGTATAAAGATCCACTTCCCCCCAATAGTCTAAGTTTTCTTTTGAAACAAACTCATTTTCATTATGCGGGTCCATAAATCTCAGCCAATACCAAGAAGAACCCGCCCAGTTTGGCATGGTGTCTGTTTCACGTTTGCATATCCCGCCGCATTTAGGGCATTTGCAATCTATCCAATCCGCCAGCTTAGCAAGGGGGCTGTTACCTGTTGTATCAGGTGTGAAGTCATCAGTCATAGGAAGAATCAAGGGCAGCTCATCTTCACTTAAAGCTAAACAGCCGCATTTTTCACAAAAAACTATTGGAAAGGGTTCTCCCCAATAACGCTGACGGTTAAATGGCCAATCCTGCATTTTGTAGTTAACCATTTTTTCCCCTGTTCCGTCATTTTCAAGGCGCTCAAGTATTTTGTTCTTAGCTTGCTCTACATCTAAGCCATTTAAAAAATCACTGTTAATAAGCTTTCCGTTTCCCACGTAGGCTTCGGTCAAAATATCACCGCCGGATATGACTTCCAGTATTTTTAATCCGAATTTTTTCGCAAATTCATAATCTCGGGTATCATGACCGGGAACTGCCATAATTGCAGCTGTACCATAACCCGCCATTACATAGTCGGATATGAATATTGGAATTTTTTCTGCATTAATTGGATTTACGGCATAGATATTTTCTAATTTAATGCCGGTTTTGTCCTTGTTTGCCGCTCTTTCGATATTGGTTTTCTTAACGGCGTATCTTCTGTATTCAACTACATCTTCATAATTGCTTATTTGGCTTGAAAGTTTTTCAATCAATTGATGTTCCGGCGCAAGAACCAAGAAAGTAGCGCCGAAAATAGTATCCGGCCGCGTTGTGAACACCCTGATTTTTTCATCTGTTGTGCCGACGGTGAAAGTAATTTCCCCACCTACACTTTTTCCAACCCAGTTACGCTGTGAATCTTTTAGTGACTCATTCATGTCAATTGCTTCGACACCATTGAGAATTTTCTCAGAATAGTCTTTCATTTTAAGATACCATACGCTGCGCTTTTCTTCTATTACTTTGTTATTACATCTATCACAAGTCCCGCCTTGGCTGTCTTCATTACTAAGTACCGTCATGCATACCGGGCAAAAATTCACCATACCTTCGGCCTTATATGCCAGCCCATGTTTAAACAGTTGTAAAAATATCCACTGTGTCCAATGATAATATGATGGAAAAGATGTGCCTATAGTTCTGCTCCAATCAAAGGAATATCCCATCTTCTTTAGCTGATTCGTAAATATTCTAATGTTTGTTTCAGTTACTACCTCAGGATGGGTTTTTGTTTTTATCGCATAATTCTCTGTCGGTAGCCCAAAGGCATCCCATCCCGCAGGGTACAACACATTATAACCTTTTAGCCTCATATATCGGGCGATTATATCGGTGGGGGTAAAACACTTAACATGCCCAAGATGGATACCTGTTCCGCTGGGCCCAAAAAATTCACTTAGAACGTAGTATTTTTGTTTAGGCGAAAAATCCTTTGCCTCAAAAGGTTTAGATTCATCCCACTTTTTTTGCCATTTTGCTTCAATATAATTAAAATCATATGAACTCACTTTAAATCCCCCTCAAGCAACAATTTCGATCTAAACTAAAAGCAGCTTTCATATCGTTTTCAAACTCAAAATCCCTATACCTTGCCAATAAAGTTCTTTGATTGACAAGACAATTATGTCACATGCTGAGGGTCAAGTCAAGTGAGCGTAAATGCCTAATTCATAATGAAACTTTCGTTACTAATTGTTCCATATTTATCTCAAGGGGCTTTACATTTTCATAGAAAAAAATTTAAAGCCTTGACTGAAAACATACGCAAAACATTCAAATGCAAGGGCATTTTTGCAATTTGCCGAGCATACTTTTTCATTATTTTTAATCACTACTCAAAAAAATTCGAACTTCCAAATTTCTTGAAAAATGTTTGATTTTATGATATTGTGTATAATATGTTTGTGAGAAAATGTTTTGTAATTGTTATATTTAGCATGATTTTGCAATACTGCTTATAATTAATATAAATCTTGATAAACTCGCCCAGAAAAACTAAATTGCTTTCGAAAGAAGTCTAATGATTGTATTGGAGTGAAAAATGCCGGAATTTAACAAGCACTTTAGGATGACAGAATCAGATATAATTAAATACTCGAAAGAAAAGAGCTTTTTTAACGAGTCTACATATCTTCATTGTGATGAAATCGGTGATGGAAATATCAATTACGTATTTAGGGTCACAGATGTTAGCACAAAAAAATCAATTATAATTAAACAAGCGGACGTGCTTTTGCGCTCTTCCGGGCGTGATTTAAGCACTCAGCGCAGCAGAATTGAGGCGGAAGCCTTTGAAATTTACAATAAACTTGTTCCTAACCATGTTCCCAATATATATTTGTACGATCCTGTGATGTGTCTTATTGTAATGCAGGATATTAAAGATTATGAAAACATGAGGTATGCCTTGCTTGAGCGTAAGATATTCTCTGGTTTTGCTGAGAATATAACGAACTTTCTTTCGGAGGCACTTATAGGCACAACAGATCATATTTTAAACCCCATGGAAAAAAAGCGGCTGATGGAAAGATTTGTAAATCCTGAACTTTGTGAAATATCGGAAAAGCTTGTTTTTACTGAACCCTACACTAACTATCACGGCACAAATGTATTATTTTCTGAGAATACTGAGTTCTTTGAAAAGGAGCTTTATTCGGATAACCTGCTTTGCCTTGAGGCAGCTAAACTTAAAGAGAGTTTCAAATCTAACTCCGCAGCGCTTATACATGGGGATTTACACACAGGCTCTATATTTATTAAAGAAAAAAGCGTGATGGTTTTGGATCCGGAGTTTGCTTTTTATGGCCCTCTTGGTTACGATATTGGCAATGTAATAGCGAATCTTATATTCGCGTGGGTTAACACTTGGGTAACTATGGAGCGCACGGATAAAAAAGACAAGTTTATAGCTTGGCTCGAATCTACAATCAAAGATATTGTAGATTTGTTTTATCAAAAGTCTTTGAAGATACTAGAAGAAAGAGCAACTGAAAGAATGACTCAAGCTCATGGATTTGCTCAGTGGTATTTAGAGAATGTTTTGAAGGACGCTGCAGGGATGGCTGGGCTTGAGATTAACCGCAGGGTTGTTGGTGATGCCAAGGTTAAAGATATAGCGGGGATAGAATGTAACAAGCAACGCAAACTGGCCGAACGTATTTGTGTATTATGTGCAAAGCAGTTTGTTTTAAATCGAAATGAGAAATATCAATCCGGTAAAGATTATATTACAACAATTCACGAAATAGCTGCTCATTTAGAAGGAGTAAGAAATGAAAAATGAATTGAAAGAAAAGCTTTTGCATGTGACCAAAAAATGTTATGAAAAAAAACTGCTCACAGGGATAAGCGGTAATGTAAGCTGTTTTGACAGAACAAGCGGAATAATAGCGATTACGCCATCATCACTGCCCTATGATGAAATGGAAGCCGCAGATATAG
>Ga0131853_10016769_pt1 | contig 13350 bp, 4 predicted proteins | sample TergutLab28metaG_FD_92764 | JGI IMG/M metagenome (GOLD analysis project Ga0131853, IMG submission 92764) | Labiotermes labralis P1 segment gut microbial communities from Petit-Saut dam, French Guiana - Lab288 P1 (version 2) (version 2) | ecosystem: Host-associated > Arthropoda: Insects >...
CTTGCTTAATAAAAACCAACAAGATGCACTTTTCTTTCTTAATTTATTCGAATAGTCTATCCTCTACATGTTTCGAATAGAGTAACACGATCGTATTAGCAGCTAGTCATCGCAGATAAATGTTAAATATCATATGCTGCATATACAGTAACTGCCTCCTTACGATGAATAGTAACTCTATTCGAAAAATGTAGAGGATGGATTATTCGAATAAATTAAGAAAGAAAATTGCATCTTGTTTAATTTGACGTTCACATGACCGTGCATCCTGATAAATTCTTATAACAAAACAAACTAGGTGCGCTAATTTCTCAAATTTATTTTTTGGAATAAAACACTGCATGTTTCGGACAGTTCCTCCGTCCATCATCAGGATTTTTTCTCTGTACACGTAGCAATGGTATATGTCATACAGGTTTGTTGTGTGTACAGTGAAAAACGTCTGATGATGGACAGAGGAACTGTCCGAAACATGCAGAGTTTTATTCCAAAAAATAAATTTTAGAAATTAGTGCATCTAGTTGGTTTTATTACAAAAATGCAACTTGTTGGTCCTTATTACGCAACCTGCTCCAGTGCTCTAAAAGCTAATTGATTCCTAACCAGTAAATCACTTGTACATCGATTTACGTACACAATAAACTGTTAAATTTGGGCTTCTTCAGATATGAGTAGCGGCTGAAAAAAATCCATTAACAAAAAATACAGCAAACCACAAAAACGTAACTGCAATGACAATGCATCAGTTTATGCAAAGTCAAGACTAATATCTCCCGTGCCGGGCAGTGTCTGTCTTGTCGCTGGGAGAATCTCAGACGTCACGCTAACTCGCCTGGAAATACGACAAGCAAAAGTCCACTTATGCACTGTAAAGACTACGTGAGTAACGACATGCGCGTCTTCACCGCTCCAACGTATTTTAACACGACGACGAGAATATTTCTGGACTACGAGAATTCTCAGTTACGTAAAGCCCACATCATTAAAACACTGAGCAAGACCCACACAATAGGCCATGAATTTTTCGAGGACTTTCGTTGCAACGGGAGACGTCACTTTTAAATGGGTTTTGTAGATGTAAAGCGTACTGCAGGATTAGAGCTATAAAGCCTCTTTTCCTACTCTTAGCTTGTAATTCTAAATGGCTTAGAAATGTTAGAGAATGAAAACAAATTGGTATGCCGAATGCGCTGAATGTGGGCGGAGGCTGCAGCCAGGCAGTAGTCAGGACTAACACTGACCACACAGAAATTAAATCTCAGTCCTGCAGAGAAAGTAGACAACCCAGCAGGTTGCAGGATTTCATTCGGAAACCCGTTAAATTAAATTTCCAATACTATGTGGGGGTACCATCAGGAATTAACTTTGTATAAACGTCTAGGGAAAACGCAACCCAAAATCTTTGGGGTGTTTCGCTACGTTTAACCATCTTCTTGGTTTGGTTTCTTAACCTTTTGATCACCATTTTAACCAATTCCCTCTTTTCACATTTCAGTTTTGAAATCAATCCAGACATTTAATTTTCTGACGATGAAATTCCAATGCAGTGTAACTTCTTCAACACAGTATATATTTCGTACTATATACTTCACATACTCGGTAACATTCGCAAACAATTTCACTTTCTTCTGTTTATTTCGTTCTCACGCTGTCATTCTTCATTCCAAGCCACATATAATAAATGATTTCTTACGTATGGCCAGCTTCAATCTTTGACGGCCCTTAGAACTGGGGTAATTTTCACTGGCACTAAAACCCTCTTGGGAATCTAGACATGCTGCCAAGCCAGTCATCTCTGACATTAATCACAAGACCATTACGGGACTTATCGCAGAACTATACGTTACTATCCTACCCAGAGGCCTGTATCTCAGTAATCACTGTCTGGTGTCAGGTAACAAGTACGAGAAATCATTGCGATTGACAGCCAGTGCGGGAATATATCAGTATACTCGCACCTTCTCTTAGCCAGTTTATTTTACTCAGGGCAAGTGTGACAGCAAAGTACTGGCACTGTTCATCGTCATGTATATACAATAGCATTCTCATTATGATTCAAGACCATATTTTTCTTTAAAAGCTAAACAGTTCCATAGAGTCTTATAAAAACGAATTATTGATTTGAAATAAAACGGACAACAAATTCGAATTATGCAAAACATAATGTTATTTAAAACTGAAAGGCAGCCAGCCATGATACAAGATATGTATGTTACATAATCATATGCACTGTAAACATGAAAAACTTGGTACAGTTCTTAATGTCTTTAACCAGCGCCATAAAGCCTGGCAATTCATGCCGTAGAGGACAAAAGTAACTTATTTTGACCTAAACGTCAAAAGCCTTATAGAAAACATTGAATTAAATATACATACAGCTAAAGTGTTGTTAACACACAGTGATAAAGAGTTATCGAACCAATCAGAAGCGTGTAAATGGGACGCTTCTAATTGCTGGACATATATTAAATTATAAAAGTAAAGTAAAGTAAATTAAAGAAACAAAACTGACATTCAGAGGACAGGGCAACGTGATGCATTCTTATAATAAAAGCCAATAAAATGCACTATTTCTCATATTTTCTCAAATTTATTTGTTACAGTCAAACACCACAATAGTTTATTATGTAACTTATTGGCAAGAAGTTCCAGTCTTTACAGCATCATCAGGCCATCTTTCAATACAACTTAATTGCAGTGCGTACACTACATGTAACTTGTTTTACATTTTATGTAAAGATGGCCTGATGATGGTCCAGAGACAGAAACTTTTAGGCAGTAAGTTACATAATATAATATTGCTGTGTGTGACTGAAACAAATAAGTTTACTATTGTCTCTCAGTTCTATAACACAACGGGATGTTCTCTACAAAAAAACACACACAAACACACTTTCTTTTGACTTCATTATTTCAAATCAGTGGTTCAATGTAACAACTGAAAGGATTTTAACGTTTTGCTGACCGTGTATCTCAGTATATTTATCTCAGTAATTAACCAACTTGATGCACTAAAGTTTTGTTTTACAATAAGTTTATTTCATGCCTCTACATGTTTCGAGCACATGGTGCTCGAAACATGTAGAGGCATGAAATAAACTTACTGTAAAACAAAACTTTAGTGCATCAAGTTGATGAATTACTGAGAAAAATACACAGAAAAGATATTTAAGCCTGAATAACCTTCTTCTCTAATACAACTGAGAGAGTAGTAGTTCCCCAAGCGTCTGGTTCCTCCCCAAGCGACAGATTTTTCCTCTGCGAGATGACAGAGACCATTTATTGTGCTCCGTACAAACAATTTTTGAAACAGCAAAAGAACCGCAATTTTCCCGCAGTTTTATATTTAAAATGCATAATTTCGCCTTTATACGTTACCATCAACATAATTACTTACCAGGATATTCAGTATTACGAACGGACGGTAATAATTACTGCTTTTAACATAGCTGCCTCACAAGAAGGCAAAAATTTATATTTTGCCACCATCTTTATTGATTCCCGACACTCACAGCGTCAAGTAATAAATTTTCGCTCCTTCTGTTTCCACTATAAACTCCCTTAATCATATTTAGCCGCTGTCGCTATAAGTTTTACAGACACAGAGCGTGACGGACGGACGGACGGACGGAAGTGAGAAGTGTATATACAGATCATCAGCACCAGCATATAAAGGCGCGCGGCCTAAAACCAACTTCTAATCTTCGAGACCCCAATCGCGCCGGCTTTAGTTTCTCTCGACTAATAATGTATTGTCCCAAAACCGGTTGCGGCTGCAGTATTGTACAACTGTATTCACATCCCATCTCCGGAGATACATCAGCAATTCACATGCAAACAGTAATGTCACCCGTAATAGTGTCACGAGACTCTATAATGAGGCATGATCAATAATGCATCAGTTACTGCAGGATTATCCACATCCAATCTCCTTCTGTTTTGAGGGTTAAAGTAATTCGCCTGCATCCTTACTGGCATTGCGTTTATGGTGTTAACTAAATGACATCACGTGTCAGCGTATGGGGTGAAATTTCTCATGTCGAACAGATAGCTACTGTAGCAACTATGCCTATACCATATATCCCATATATCCCTACGTAGGTAGGTAATTTAGACACGTGTTAAAGATTTTATATTCCGGTTCGAAATTACTGTATTGCAGTGACAAAGCGAAGCTTCAGTATAAAATAAGGAATTAGTATTATGTGTTTCAAACTGTGGTTTGCGGAACGTTCATGTCTAAAGTGTAGTATTCACCAACGAATGCACAAGTGATTCTTAAAACACAATATTAAAATTTACATTAAAATAGCTCCAACATGTTTCGGTGCACTCACACCATCTTCAGGGAGCTCATTATCCGTACTTGTTAAAGTTACATTTGTTGCTAAAGTTACATTTGTTAAAGTAGTCAATTATGGTTCATCGGTTTGTTATTAAATCAGTGGGTATTTGGCTGCATATATTGGAAGTGTCCTTGCTGATGTGTGTAAATTTTAATATTGTTTTTTAAGACAATCATTTGTACATTCGTTGGTTAATAATAAACTTTGATTGTATCAAGTTGCACGGTACAAAAGTAAAAATTCATGTCTTAAATTATCAGCCTACCGGCATATTTCGAAAACATTGTTTAACACTGAATCAAGTGAAATTTCCCCAGCCCACACCATGAAGACGTACAGGAAAGTAAAGGTATAGCTGAAGTAATTTTTAAGTTAGGAACTAGATGAAGATCAGTGGTTAATTTGACGTTCAGGTATTGTGCATCGTGATAAATTATTATAATAAAACCAACCAGATGCAATAATCTCTCAAATTTATTTTTGGAATAATACTATAAATGTTTCGGACAGTTCCTCTGTCCATCATCAGGATTTTTTTCGCTGTCGCACAGCAATGGTATACGTCATACAGGTTTGCTGACAGCTGACGAGCAAGCTGTCAGCAAACCTCTATGACATATACCATTGCTGTGCGACAAAGAAAAAAATCCTGATGATGGACAGAGGAACTGTCCGACACATTTATAGTATTATTCCAAAAATAAAATTTGAGAGATTAGTGCATCTGGTTGGTTTTATTATAAGAATCAGTGGTTAGCTTCACGCTCAAGCTGCTCTACCTCTGGGAATAAACCCCGACGCCCAGTGAATAAGAGTCTGGTTGGGCCCAAGCACTGTTCTGGACAATTTGGACAACAGGAAAATATCTTACTTCTACTGGGACTCGAATCGCGGACCGTCCAGCTCGTGGCCTAGCCAATGACCCCGAAACGCCCCCACGAGATCATCATTCCAATATTTATGTTTCCTACTCCTAACTGTTACAGTTCTTGACTGATGTTCGGGAAACCGTGCGCTACTCCACTACCATTAACTGTAATTCACAGTACCGACATGTCGCACGTAGCAACTGCAGACGGTAGAGGAACATGTTACGTAGGTTCATTTGTTTTAACGATGCTACTTAATGTCAAATGTTACGAAGTAGCGAACGGCGATAATTATGAACTGTGAGAGACAGAAGGCCTTGTGTGAACTTCGCTTATTAACTATATCACACTTCGGGCTCCTGGCAGGATTTGGAACAGCTTATACCGTACGCAACAGGAAGGTTTGGAGAGGCATGTTAAGGGACTGCTTTACCGCTTCGTATTTCTCCGGCGTCTAACAGAGTAAGTGCAAAATTACTTAAGGCGTCCCATGATTGGGAAAGAACTCAGGAAGAGTGGGTTTAGGCGGGATATTCAGCTACAGATCGGAATGGCTCAGATCACTATGCGCTGTACTGCGTGCACAGCTAAGTATAGAGTAAGACGTTTCGGCAGATTTAAATAATTTTTTTTTCCACGCAAAAAAGAATTTTCTTTAAAAGAATATCCGGAAGTTGAAGTTGGTGCGTTCCGGAGGCACAAATGTAGAGCAGAGTAAACAGCGCCGCACAACAACAAAAGAGAAGGAGCTTCATGTTCTTACATAATGTATTCGGTTGAAGTGCAGACATCAATTTTAAAGTGGATGGGTTTGTGCATATTGCGTCGAAGGGAAAATATGAACTCCTTTTTCGAAGGGGGCCATCCCGTTGTGTATAATCAATATATATTATAATTAGTACCGCCAATACACAACATATAAAAACCAGATGCTTAATTACAACTCGGTTATACTTGGCGACATGTTTCGGCCGTTAAACGGCCATCCTCAGGTTAACTTAGAACAGTGCTGTTCTAAGTTGGCCTGAAGATGGCCGTTTAACGGCCGAAACATGTCGCCAAGTATAACCCAGTCGTAATTAAGCATCTGGGTTTTATATGTTGTGTGTTGACTGTACTAATTATAATAAACATGAACACCTTTATTTTTCGTTGCGTAAGTCGCTACTGTAAAACTCCGATATTTGCAAATATTTATCTTACGTTTCGACGGTATTCGAAATTATGAAAAACTGATTGCAGAATTATTGTTTAACTTGTTTCCAGGTATTTTAAGTGTTACCACTCCAGTCAAGGTAAACAATTATTAATGAATCCCAATCAATACAGCAAATTGTCTTCAGATCCAGTTTCTTCCATCTCAATCTGTACCATTTCAAGCAGCTTTTTTTCCATATTTTATTCCGTCTAATTTCTTTCCCTCTCGTAAACTTTATCTCTCTACAGACATCCTCTGTAGCAGTGTCACTGAGTATCGTAGCTGCCCCCGCCGGCGATATTTCATGAAAGCTGCGGGGAGCAGGGACCCGACAAAAGGGACACTGAAGAATATCAGCCATACATTAAAGACGCTTAAAAAAAAAAGTAAAGTTTGCTGCAGTTAAGTATATAGGCTTCAAAGGTGATGTATTTTAAATATTTGGAAATTTTCATATTCTTTTTATTTTCAAATACATCCCTCGTTTCCCCCATCCCCCGCCTCGTATATTGGGTAGATCTAGTGAAAACGGTTTCTTACAAAGGCTATTGCGGACGAATTATTGTGTTTTGATCGCTCTTCCGTAACTGAGACACCAGTAATGACACAGAGTTCTCTAGCTCCGGTGCTCCGTAGACATGAAAAAAATTACAAACCATAATGTACCTTGCATTATTCATGATAAAATATGCTTCCACGCAGAAGGCAATTCTTCTTTTCGTAACTTTGTATATTTAAAATTCTGAATATTACGGTCATTCGGGATATGACCCTTGGTTCATTACGACACAGACAAGAGTCCAATCCGAACACTCCACAGTAATCACCCAGACATTACGGTGTCAAAAACCAAAAGACAAATTTCAAAGTCCGTGCCGTGAGATTCTCAAATCTCACATTCCACCATCCCTTCACTTCTTTTACAATCAGACATATTTATAACACAGAAGTACGATATCGAAATACAATTTACAATCAATTCCAAATTTATGACACGAGTACACAAGAAGAATGTGTTACTTTCATGAGCTCCAGCTTGTACATGACGACATAGGGTATCTGAAGGTCTCCTATCGATATAGGCAACTCAACAAGCTTAGCAGAGAAGGAGGTTGTCTAACAGCTAGGCGTGTCAGTGTTTTAATAAGATTATGTAACACACACAAGCAGATAGTGTACGTGTTAAGGTATTATTCCCAGTTAAGCTGCTTGCGGTCCGCAGTGCTCCTTTGTCTATAAACAGCCTTCCTTTGTAGCTGCTTTTAGAAACTCGACTGTCGGCGCATGCATTCAGTCATGGGTACCGAATTAAGATTTTAAATTGCCCACTTTGTCCCGGTGCTGCAAAACCGAACGAGTAGCTCTTCTGAGTTACACCAGTACGTCAAGTAAATGTAGCACGCATTTCGTCTAACACGGAGACACACTCCTTTCTACTGGCGAATTAGGAGAATTCACAGATGTGTAGTTATTATTATATATTTGTCCATCTGTCTCTCCACCCATCTGTCTATCCGTCCGTCTGTCCATTCATCTAAAGATAGTCAAGTTATATGGACAGAAAGTAAGTGGAACTGGCTCAGGAGGGTGTCCGGTACAAGTGTTTAGGTGGTACTCCGAGTGGTGCTGCATCTTGGACACCATTCACAGTCATATAATTACTTCTCAAAATTAACATGGTGATAAACATCCAGCTGAATTTGGCACTATAATGAACCTTCGGGCATCCTTACCAATGAGTTAAGTTTAACGTTTAAAGTCTCCGGACAGCTAACCACATAATATCATCAAAGAAAGGACGCAGGACGAGTATAAGAAAATATAGTCGAATAGTCATTTGGGTTATTGTTGCTAATGAACCGGCCGACAAGGAAACTCTTTACGTAAGAAACGTATTAAAGCATTACGGAATACAAACCATCAAAAGGTTGAAACAGATACAAGGCAGAATCGCCCGGAGCTGAAGAACAATTTACTTCCGCGGAAAACTCTCCCCATGCATTGTCATGCATATGTCTTACGATAAGAAACAAATATTTATTTCACGCAAATAATAATGGAAAATTAAGACCCAGTACATCAAAGTGACCCACAGGGATATTTCGCAATACTTTGTCTACAATCTGGAGAAATTATTTAGCGTTCTAAACGACTGTATAAATGGCACATCAAAGAAATAAGGCTTACCTCATAACTTTGAAAATCTGAAACCTTCTGAGCATTCCACCGCTGCGGACCGCCATTAAAATTAAATTGTATGAGTTCCGCAGCTTTACTTGTGCCGAATTTTAGGGAAAAGAAAATTACAGAATTGTGTGACTAAAGAAATGAGTGGAATAAAAACCAAAGAAGAAGAAGAAGAAGAAGAAGAAGAAGAAGAAGAAGAAGAAGAAGAAGAAGGCAAGGGAAGAGAAGAGAAGAACGGAAGACAAAATTGCAACACAACATTTCGAAGACTCGCTGCACTAATCACACCTTCATTTGCTCGTCTTTTCAGTATTATTTTCCTCTCCTTCCCTTATTGAGTTAAGTTAAACCCTCCCACTTTTGTTCGAAGACACAGGGTGCGAAATAGGGAGAGTCTTCTCGGTCATCACGTTACTTCAACTAACTTGTGTTAACTTGTATAAGGCCCATTAGATCTGCGAGGCATTTTTCGCCTCTCTCCTAGACCTACTAACTTCGAACACGAAACACGAAATCCGCCCAACTTAATGTTATGCAGTACTGTGAAAACCTGAATTTTGCCTGACGACACCTTGTCTTAGATTCAGAGTGTCACTGACGTATAAGTAATATTTACCCATGATGCATTATTTCATTACCGACTCAAACGTGATATTTCGGTTGGTATTACAGTAACTGACTAACTACTGGGCCACAGAATACCGGTATCAGGCATAGCAGGACTTGGATCTTGTGCCAAGACATCAACAAGAAAATTGAGGCTGCCAAGCCTAATAGTCAAGTGGTACAAGTGGCCGTCTATCGAGCAGGAAAGGAGCCGCTGCTCAAAGGTGAACACCCATCTCTACCACCGACGAAAAGGATACTTTCCCATGGCATGGTGCTTCATGTTATGGGCGATACTAATTTAACTGTTCTTATATTATGCACACTTCCATATTAAACAGGCACAAACTGAAGAGGGCGTGGAGTTAGCAGAATCATTTGAAGTAAATAACATTCACGATCACCGTGGCAGGCGTATTGGAGAACCTGATGACACACAGACTGCCTTCAATTTATCTTACCCTTCAAGGTTTAAAGTAATAGGAATGCAACACAATTGTGCTCAACTGCGTTAATTAAATTGTCTTATAGACTTCTCTTCTCAATACCACGAGGTCTTAATATATACAATACATATTATTTTACAGAACAGAACTTGTAATTCCTAATATTTTTTTTTTATACAGAGCGTATAAAGTCATAGAGGTATAGTGAATTTTTAGACAACTGCATTAGATTCTTATAATAAAACCAACTAGATGCACCAACTTCTCAAATTTATTTTTGGAATAAAATTCTACATGTTTTAGACAGCTGGTTATTTTAAATTAAACTAGACAGAAAACATTCGGAAATATGAATAAAATTTGTACTGTTTTTGTATTCAACAGTCAGTGTGCGAGCCGTAAGGTTTGTCCCTTTACACTACAGTGGGCTAGATTATTGTTTATGGAAGTAAAAACGTGATGTTTGCATACAAACAAAATGTCATGTAGTGCACGAATGTAGAAGCGTGAGCCATTCATTGCATTATAAGTTTCATTCATGTCACGAAGTCTGCACATAACTTTTGACGTTTTGCTGACCGTGCATCTCAGTATATTTATCTCAGTAATTAACCAACTTGATGCACAAAATTTTGTTTTACAATAAGTTCATTTCATGCCTCTACATGTTTCGAGTACATGTGCTCATCATCAGGAGGTCAAAATTGCATTACACCTCCTGATGATGAGCATATGTACTCGAAACATATAGAGGCATGAAATAAACTTACTGTAAAACAAAAATTTCGTGCATCAAGTTGGTTAATTACTGAGATAAACTGCACATAATTTGTTTCAGTTGTACGGGTCCTTTCTTAGTACATTCCAAAGAAATTCTCCGTTTTTATTCCAAACTGTACCACAAACACATGTTGCACAAATACTGCATGTATTTCAATGTTTCATTACCCTAAATTTCATTGTCTTTGCAAATTTCTGTACAGACAATTACTTCCTTTAAAATAGAAAAAGTCAATTATTTTGTAGTATGATTCAAATATTGTTTGACGTTCAGGTGACCGTGCATCGGGATAAATTCTTATACTAAAAAACCGACTAAGTTCACTTATTTCTCAAATTTGATTTTGGAACAAAATTCTACATGTTTCGGACAGTTCTTCTGTCCATCATCAGGAGTCCTTCACTGTACACACAACAAACCTGCTCAGAATAAAAACGGAGATTTGCTTTGGAATGTACTAAGAAAATACCGGTACAACTGAAACAAGTTATGTGCAGACTTCGTGACAAGAACGAAACTTATAATGCAATGAATGGCTCACGCTTCTACATTCGTGCACTACATGACATTTTGTTTGTATGCAAACATCACGTTTTTACTTCCATAAACAATAATTTAACCCACTGTAGTGTAAAGGGACAAACCAGACGGCTCGCACACTGACTGCAGCAAAATATAAAAACAGTGCAAATTGTATTCGTATTTCCGAATGCTCTGTGTCTAGTACAGTTTAAAATAACCAATTAACATCGTGTTTTCAAGAGCCAAACAATTTTTATCCCTAACACTGTTAAATATAATATAAACTTCACTAACCCTGTAATGGGCCGTGGTATGCATACATACACACATACATAAGACACAAATACATACATATACACACAAATACATATATATATATATATATATATTCACACATACATACATACGTACGTACGGACATACACACATACATACATAATACACACACACATACATACATACATCATACACACACACACATACATCCATACATACGTGCATGCATACATACATACATACATACATACATATGTACATAAACATTTCCTCGTAAGAATTCGATACTTCACCCAGAGGGTTTCAATTTCATATCGGATTGCACACAATCGGTAAGACTCCTCTGAACGAGTTATTGGCCCGTCGACGAGATCTCTACCTGAAAACACACAACACTCGCAAAACAATGAAGTCCATGCCACCGGTGGGATTCGAACCCGCATTCCCCGCAAGGGAGCAACCGCTGGGGTCGGCGAAGCGGTTATATAAACAAATAAATTAAGCATCTCGCACCTTTTTGAGGACAAGTCAGCTTTTCAAGATCTGCTTACTGTTGCAGCCAATTTTAAACAGAGCACACTTCACGAGGGTTTACAGCTTCGAGGAACGGTAACCTGGTGTATCCATTGGACCTGAACGTTCCTTAGCTTTTGCGGTCACAATGCTGCAGTCTTCTCGCACTCCAAAAATCTTTATTCATCACTGTGGAACTAAGGCACAACTTCTGGCACTGTCTGCCACCACAGTTTGGCGGAACAGAAGAAAACTTTTAACCTATAGTAGTTCTAACTTTCGGACCGAAAGTTAGAACGACAGAACCTCCGGCCTTGCCCCTCACCGCGGTGTTTTTCGATGGATGGTTGAAAGGCTAACTTTGTTTCAATACCATCGGAACCAATAGAAGAAAAGTTAGCACACGAAGTGAAAGAACGAGGTTCGAATGACGGACAATGTGAAAATCGAAGATGAAGTGACGAGATTAAAAGATAAGTTTCGTGGGTTTGACAAGGGGAAGTAATGCTGTCGTTTAGACAGAAATTCCTTCCACCTCCAAAACCGATTCGCCTTTAATACTGGAATCTGGATTCCAGTCACAACCCAGACATGACTGCCGCATTCAAGGTTTACATATAGGCCGAAAGACATGCATCATAATGCTTTTACAATAAAGATAGAAAATGTCGTGCGAACTACGAAGAGTGTATGCTGCCAAGGACAAAAAAATGGAATCGATGTACGCAGTTAGTCGAAATTGTTTGAGGGTTATGTTACATTTACTTAATTAATACACCAACAAAAGCACATTTATTCATTTAATGAAAACACTTAAAACGCCCCAACATGTTTCGATCATACGATCATCCTCAGGAAGCATACATTGTTCCCTTAAAAAAATTATAGTTTAAAAGCACTCAGTGAGTGAGTGTTTTTAAACTATAACTTTAGCAAGGAACAATGTATGCTTCCTGAGGATGATCGTATGATCGAAACATGTAGGAGCGTTTTAAGTGTTTTAGTGTGACTTTTAGATCATTAAATGAATATATGTGCATTTGTTGGTGTGTTAATTAAATAAACTACAGAATGCACGGTGCAACGATAAAGATGGTTATGTTACATGTTCATACTTGTGAGATAGTCAAATAAGCACGAAGAATTAAGTGTTGGCTATAAATTTAAGTGTCATTAGGCAAATAAACGTAGCTACTGTGTACATTAATGACAGTTTACTTTCCGTAGTAAAATCCATTCCGCATCCTACTGATTAAATCAGAATTAGTAAAGAGCTAAAATTTTGTATTCCTATACTTCAATTTATTTGATGTTTATGCAACCGCGCATCATACTTCATTACTTACTTACTTACTTGGGGACCGCGGTAGCACATTGGTTAAGGTGTTGTGCTACAAATCGGAAGGTCGCTGGTTCGATCCCAGCTGGTGTCAGTGGATTTTTCATTGACATATAATCCTTCCGATCGCACTATGGCCCTGGGGTCGACTCAGCCTCTAACAGAAATGAGTACAAGGAGTATTTCCTGGGGATAAAGGCGGCCGGTGCGTAAGGCTGACAACCTACCACCATCCTGTGCCGTTGTCACGAAATCTGGAAACCTTAA
>Ga0131853_10016770_pt1 | contig 13350 bp, 3 predicted proteins | sample TergutLab28metaG_FD_92764 | JGI IMG/M metagenome (GOLD analysis project Ga0131853, IMG submission 92764) | Labiotermes labralis P1 segment gut microbial communities from Petit-Saut dam, French Guiana - Lab288 P1 (version 2) (version 2) | ecosystem: Host-associated > Arthropoda: Insects >...
GAGTGCGGTAATGAACCTTCGGGTTCCGTGAAATGCGGGGAATTTCTTGACTAGCTGCAAACCAGTTAGCTGCTCAAGAAGGACTCTGCACCATGGAGTAAGTAAGTAAGTAAGTAAGTAAGGAGCGCTGGAAAAATTGCGAAAAAGCGACTATTCAATTCATGTCTCTCCGTCCGTCCGCATGGAACGACGCGGCTCAAACTGCACGGATATCCATGAAATTTGAAATTTATGTGTTTTTCGAAAATCTATCACGAAACGTCAAGTATCAGTAAAATCTGACCAGAATAAAAGGTACTTTACTTGAAGACCAATAAACATTTTTAATAATATCTCGTTCAGTTCTTCTTAGAATAAGAAACGTTTCAGTCAAAAGTTGCAGAGTAAACCCGAAAAAATATTTTTTATCCTCAATAAACTTTTTTTTTTTGAAAATCGCGACGTTTATGAGATAATGTGGAAAAATAATGTAGAGTGGGGCAGGCCACAGCTGGCAATATGGCGCTTGCGCTTTGCATACTGAATGACTAAGGTTTCAGGAACATTTTCAGATATGCAACACTTGTGCTCTCCGACGGCAAAGATGGTTACAAGAACGCGCCTCAATATTACTTTGTACGTACATTGACTGTTTGTTATGGAACCTGGCATCCTCTCATCGAGGTTAGGGTCACCAGACTGGGTTCTTGTATAGAATCGTTTGAGATTCAAACACGTACACTTTTCTCATTTTCACATTCATCCTATAATTCGCCTAAGTAATATCATTTGCGAGATTTCAGGTTGTCATACAGTTGCTGAAGAAAAACGACTTCAGGAAAGTGACACTCTGTAGACCGGAATATACAGGGGAGCGTTTAGGTGGATACTGCGTCTTCAAGATGGCCCAAGAATAATCGTATTTAACTACCCTGAAGACAGGGGCAGCAAGCCTGTTTGAAACGTTGGTGACCATGTTTGTACCTACAAGGCTTCATACCCCAGAACTAATGGAATTTCCGTCTTCCTTTCTCGTTTTATTGGCCTAAGAGGCAACTTGTTGAACAGTAAGAATTACTGAACACCCCTCTACCCCTCCCACAAAAAGTATTTTCTTCGTACTCCTCTATTCTTGTCGTTTGGCTTTTAAGTGTTTTTTCTCAGAATTTTGACCTCTCATGCACAACTACAGAATACTAATTCTTGAGACAAATTGCCCGCATTTTATGGAACCCGAAAGCTCATTACCGTAATCTCAAAGGCCCGCCACTTGTCTCTTTCCTGAGCCAACTAAATCTTTTATACCGCCTTCCACCCTGTGTTTCCTATCAACTTTAGTATTATCCTTCCATCTATACGCATGTCTCTCAAGTGGTCTCCTACCTTTGGGCTTCCTCACCAACCAAATCTCACGTTTATTCTCCTTCGCTTATTTCGTTCCATATTGTTTTGTCAAACTCAGAGACTTTGTGAGCATTTCGTAACCCATTGATCTTTTATACTGTGAGATTTTGAGCGCCTCGCCTTACTTCCTCGTCAGAGGATCACCCCTTGTCGGCCACATTCGCAGCTACCCTCCATATCTGGAGACATTTTTTAGATCCGCAATCTGATAATGCTTCTCGCGTGAGAGAGACCCGTTTATAAACCACACATAATTCAAGAAAATGCTAGAGTTCTTTGACCCATTGTTGGGCCAACATCTGAGGTAAGGTAAATCAGTCCCATTACAGGCCCGAGGTGCTCAGATGGTTCCAGGAAGTTAAGGTTCCCAGATTACGTGACAATGGCTCAGGATGATGGTAAGGTTGTCGGCCTTACGCACCGGCCGCTTTTTACCCCCAGAAAATATTCCTGATACCCATTTCTGTTAGAGGCTGAGTCGACTCCAGAGCCACAGTACGATCGGAAGGATTTTATGTCAATGAAAAATTCCAATGACACCACCTGGAATCGAACCAGCGACCTTCCGATTTGTAGCACAATACCTTAACCACTGTGCTACCGCGGTGCCAGGCCCGAGGTGCTCAGAGGGTTCCAGGAAGTTAAGGTTCCCAGATTACGTGACAATGGCCCAGGATGGTGGTAAGGTTGTCAGCCTTACGCACCGGCCGTTTTTTACCCCCAGAAAATACTCCGGATACCCATTTCTGTTAGAAGCTGAGTCGACCCCAGGGCCATAGTGCGATCGGAAGGATTATGTCAATGAAAAATTCCAATGACACCATCTGGAATCGAACCAGCGACCTTCCGATTTGTAGCACAACAACTTAACCATTTTGTTACCGTGGTGCCAACGTCTGAGGTACTGGGCTTAACTCAGATTTCTCGGTGTGCCCACACTCCGAGTGTCTATCAGGACAACGTAGGCCTCTGTGTATTTCTACACCAATAGCGTTGCCAGGCAATCATCAGTACAAGAAACAGCTGTCGTTGTGGTAAGAAACCTGTTATTCCCTCGAGGCTATTAGTGATGGAATCCACCTAATGATTCTGTGTTACAGCCTCCCGGGGGGAAAAAAAACATAAACATAAACTCTTCCGAACAGACTACTACGTGGCGCCTCGCTGAATTTACGTGTCGTGTCGACAAATTCTTTTGTGAATATAAATTGTAATGTACGCGCATACCCTCAAGAACATGTGTGGAAGATTATAGTAGCGTTTACAAATACGAAAAGTAATTACAGCGACACAGGAATGTACATAGCGTATTATTACTTACGAAGTGCCAGATGACTTCCCGGTAAAACTTGTCTGTTCGTTCCTTGGCTTCCGAGTTTGGAATTTTATCAACCGTCTTCTTGAATATTTCACACAGAAGGCGGAATTCCAGTAATCTTCATATCCTTCACATTCTTTCGCTTAGCTCGTTCACGAAACAACATAAAACAACATCGTTTATTTTGCTCGCATAAAATTAGATTGGCAAAGACGCGGGGCAAGCGATTTTCTTATGTTTTTGCAACAACTTCCATACACAGACTACTGTTTTTTTTTCTTACTTTTAGGGGAGATATTTCTGTTGTGTTTTCAGTAACCAATAAAATGAATGAAGCATTTTTAATCGTTGCAACGTGCATTTTGAAATCTACGCAGTTCACTCACCAACAAATGCACTATCCATTAACTTGGTTAAAGGTTTATCTTCAAATTATAATCTATGTAACAAAAGTTTGGGTTAGATTGAAGAAGCTTTATACACTTTATTGGTTACAGACTACTGGATTTGTAATTACATCCCTTTTAAAAGGAATATTTTACGTTTATTCTAAAAGTCTAATTCTTTTAAATTTTTAATTATGCACAACTGAACACTGTTCATAAAATGAACTGTATTTTGAAAGTACAGGTTTTGCAAGCAACTAACTACTGCGTTCCAAATTCAGATTTTCGCAGACTTTGATATGATGAAACACCAGTACAAATTGTCACAAATACCAGTGTAAAATATATTCATTCCGAACATAACATTTCTAAACGTATCTCATCAAACATCGCGGTCAGATGGTAACAGTGGCTGTTTCGTTTCGAGATGTGCTGGGTTCCAGTTCTGACCAGGGGCGATATGTTTTAATGAGGACTTCATGAAGCTTATTATTAATCCCTCACAAACTGGGGGCCAGAACCACAACTGGGATATGGCCACTTCTTTAATAATTATTTCCAGTGCATAATTTAGTGTGCGTTGTATTGATTGGCGCCTTCAGTGTGGGCTACGAACGGCTTCGTTATATAACAAATAAAAATAAATAGGTAAATAAATTAATATTTTTTTGTACTTTATGGTTTAATCTATGGATTCATCACAGAGTACTGTTAGGTCCATGCATTTATTTGCACCAAAGAATATTGAAGGTTTTTGCATTCATTGGAAAAAAAATCGGACATTGTCAGGCCCATGGATTTATGTTAAACATAACATTGTCAGTTTCACGAAATTAAGTGAACATAATGTTGATAGGTCCATGGATTTATATGAAATGTAGTACTGTCAGGTCTATTGATTTACGTGAAATATTGTTAGGTCCACAGATTTATGTGAAATGTAATACTGTCTGGTATATTGATTTATGTGAAATGTAATACTATCAGGTCTATTGATTTATGTGAAATGTAATACTGTCAGGTCTATTGATTTATGTGAAATATATTGTCAGGTCCATAGATTTATATGACATGTAATATTGTCAGGTCTATCGATTTATGTGAAATATATTGTTAGATCCATAGACTTATGTGAAATATAATACTGTCAGATCTATTGATTTATGTGATATATATTGTCAGGTCCACAGATTTATGTGAAATATATTGTCAGGTCTATATAGATTTATGTGAAATATAATATTCTCAGATCTATGGATTTATGTGAAATATATTGTCAGGTCCATAGATTTACATGAAATGTAATATTGTCAGGTCTATTGATTTATGTGAAATACATTGTTAGGTCCATACATTTACGTGAAATATATTGTCAGAACCATAGGTTTATATGAAATGTAATATTGTCGGGTCTGTTGATTTATGTGGAATATACTGTTAGTTCTATAGACTTATATGAAATGTAATATTGTCAGGTTTATTGATTCATGTGAAATATATTGTCAGATCCATAGATTTATATGAAATGTAATATTGTCAGGTCTATTGATTTATGTGAAATATTTTGTTAGGTCCATAGATTTATGTGAAATATAATATCGGCAGGTCTATGGATTTATGTGAAATATATCGTTAGATCCATAGATTTACGTGAAATATAATATTGTCATGTCTATTGATTTATGTGAAATATGTTGCCAGGTCCATAGATTTATGTGAACTATATTGTCAGGTCTCTATAGATTTATGTGGAATATAATATTGTCAGACCTATGGATTTATGTGAAATGTATTGTCAGGTCTATAGATTTACGTGAAATATAATCTTGTCAGGTATCTGGATTTATGTGAAATATATTGTCAGGTCCATAGACTTATGTGAAATACAATATTGTCAAGGCCATGGATTTACGCGAAATATAATACTGTCAGTTCCATGGAATTATGTGAAACATAATATTATCGGGCCCATGGATTCATTTCAATCTTTGTACTGTTAGGGCCAAAAGTTGTTCCCACAAAATGTGTCTAACACTCCGCTTCAAATGTCTAAACAAAGCGAGTAGGAAAGGTCGTTACTCGCAGAACCATTGAACCAGGAATCGGACCAATTTAATGGCGATGCGCCCGAGAGGAAATTTTAAGCTTGGCTGATCAACAATGACACCCTTCAGTTCTTAAAAAAAAAAGGCAATTTGCTGCACGTAATTTTGGAACGTATCATGGACAGATCCACTTGGAAAGATCCGTTTCAATTGTGTTACCCCTTTGAATTTTTGCCTTTTCAATTAATCATATTCTGATATATTCATTTTTGTGATGGTATAATGAAAATGAAATCTGTTGGAATATTGTTAAACCTAAAGGCGGTAACAAAGTTAATGTGCCGTAGAACCCCGTTATAACGATATCGGTTCTTGCCACACCTCGACCATAGCATCAGATATTTTGTGTGACGAATTCCTCATTGTAATTCCTCATTGTTCACCGTAACATTATATTCCTCGGTTAAAACGACAATCGTTCATAACGACATGAAGTATTCAGTCCCTCTAATTCCGTTATAACCCAGTTCGACTGTATTTAGTATCGGGTATCAATAAAATTGATTATCAGGAAGATCAGCAGTGATGCAATTTTTAGAACAGTTCAAATCCCTAATGCAGCACGTTGCTTGACATGGACATGAAACTCAGTGCTTCGTCCTAAGGCGTAATATGAAATAAATGTATTTGGGACCAAGGTATTGTGGGGAATATTTGGCATAATAAAGAAAGACAAAGGAGGGCGAGGAAAAAGAAAATTCTACATGGACTGATTTTAAAATTGGCAAAAGTGATACTTAATACTTCAGGCAAAAATGTCGCAGATTTTCTGTCTAATATTTCATAATGAGACAAATTTTCCATGAAATTGAACGTTTTCCTCCCTTCTTCTTCTTCTTACTGCGGCTCTACAACTCTTAGTGCAGAGTTTTGGGCTTCCCAACCACTTCCTTCCATCTTCCTCTCTCCTGGACTAGGGTCTTCCAATTTGGCACTTTTAACCTCTGTATATCGTTTTTAACATCATCCTCCCAGCGTATCTTTGGTCTCCCCATTGGCCTCTTTGAAATGTGTTTCCAGGTGTGTATTGCTTTGACCATTCTTGTATCTTGCATTCTTTCAATATATGCCCATACCATCCCAGCCTTTGCGCTCTGGCGAAGTTTATTATGTTCTCATGTTTTATTAGTTTATCCAATTCCTCGTTAGTTTTTATTCTCCAGGATCCATTTTCGTAGGTGGACCAAATATTTTCCTCAATATTTTCCTTTCAAAAACCACAAGTCTGTTGGTTATTGTTTCTTTTAATATTCATATTTCACATGCATATGTGACTACTGGTCTAATTATTGTGAAGTATAATTTCAGTTTTGCCGCTTTCCTCACTACGAACGACATATCTTGTCTGAAAACACTAACAGATATCGCGGAACAGCAGGACTCCACTATATCCGGACGCTGGCTATCCGGATCGCCAATTATCCTGACTGCGTTGGTCCTTCGGGTAAATTTGTCGAGGACTTTACAAAACCAACTTTCCATGAAGTTACCGGTTATCGGATCAAATGCAGTACAGTGTTATGGCTTACAGAAACTCAAATTAGGCGTGGTCGTAAGGTTTAACCTTTAGACGTCTAACGTCAACTATAGTTGACGTACCGCACAGCTAACCTCCAAAGTTGCATTTTATATATTTATTCAACAAATATAGGTACCGAATATTTTAAATATGGTGTATACTCTCTGTTTTTTTTTTCTCTTCAAAATGCAGTTTGTTTCATAATTCTAACGTATTTGGTTCCTGTGTTATTCACATTTTATATACAGGGTTTGCTAAAATTAAAAAAAAAATAATTCCGGCGACAAAAGGTTAACCTTAACCCGCTAACGTGGAAAATATGATGAGCTCCTAATAATGCCAGCAGATGGCAGATGGGATTTAACTCTGCCTTTAAAGGGGTTAAGCGCTCATACATACTGTAAATAGTAACAGCCGAACTTCAAACTGGCAATGTAGTCTATTTTCAGAGAAAAATCCAATTATCAAGATTGTCTGCATATCCGGATGGCTCTCCGTGGCATTTAATCCGGATTAGTGGAGTTCAGCTGTATCTTGATGTCAGATTTGAAGTATCAAAGACACTCTTCTAGCAATTTCACGAAATATTATCTGCAGTGTCAATGTTCGATATTGCATAACTACAAATAACTGGAGAATAATGAAGTCGGGGAGGGGTGGGGGGGGGGGTATTATGGCACACAGGGATTGAGAAAAATGCGTGAAGAATCTTATTCGGAAACCCCGAACTAAAGAATCCCCTCAGGAGAATTAGTTGCAAAATGGAGGGAGGTATTGAAACCGGTGATGAAAGAAATGCCTTTTGAGTGTGAGGACCAGATTAATTACGTAAAGTACCTGGTTTCTTGATAGACTGTTCTGAGAAGGGCAGTGAAATCTCTGATTACATAAAAGGTGGAACGTCTTTTAATTAACTGAACAACTAATAGCTTGTAAAAAAAAATCAGGAAATTCGTAAGTGACGTAAAGGAAAATAAAGTTGCCAGTGTGCTTTAGTGGTCAACACTCCAATAAGGCCTACAGACAAAAGATTTATAATAACATCGGTAATAGAAGCAGTTGAATGGTCAGATTCACGCACGGATACCCACTGGACAGGAGGTTGGGTTGGGATCCAGAAACGGATAGGACGCAATGAAGTACGCATAAATTTCGTAATCTTGTCGGGACTCAATGGGCGATGTCGCTGTTACGAACCAAAATATGCAAACTGCCGACTCTGTAATCAAATAAAATAATTATTCGAAAGAACAAGAACTTTGGGTTGTACGGAAATGTTAAACCATTTTCAAGTGTAATGGCATTGTTTGAAATGAGTACCAGGAGCATTTCCTGGGGGTAAAGGCTGCCGGTAGGTAAGGCTGACAACCTTACCACCATCCTGTGCCGTTGTCATGAAATCTGGGAACCTTAACTTCCTGGAACCCTCTGAGCCACTCCGGGCCTGTAACGGGACTGCTTTACCTTTTAATGGCATTGTTTATCCAGTCAGCAGAGAATCTTAAGCTGATGGATGGAATTTTGTTAAATTTTCAAGTTCTTGTAGAAATTTGTTACATAATATCCGTGCCCCCGTTCAATTTCAGAACATCGTGTGATACGTTACGCCAGCAGTACCCCTCAGCAGTTGGGGAACCTGGAAAGGGGGACTTTGAAAGACGAATGAAGGATGGCTCTAGGAGTGGGGCATCTCTTTCCGAGCGAGTTCTATGAGGGGAACCTGGAGGGCGGGCTCCATTCCTGGTGACCCCGAAGGATACGCTAAGTAAGGATCTGGAAATGGGCGTCTGTTTCCATAGGGGTCCAGCTTTTGGGGAACATAGAGGGACAATCCTTGTCTAGGCTCTTTTAGAGAAGGGAAAAATGTATTTATTTAGGGAAATTTTTATGACGAATTTGAGAGATATTTAGAAAAGGCCCTCTAAACGGGCAGCTCTCTCCATAGAGGCCCTGTAGGGAAACCTGAAGGGGGTTCGTTTACTGCGACTTTTGGAAGAAAAAGAAAAGGCGTGTCTGGGTTACTATTTTTGGATCCAGAGGACATTAAAAGTTAAGTCTGGGGGCCGTCTGGAACTTTAGCAAGGAAGAGAGCTCCTCTGAGCTGACATCAGATTATGGGGCACAATGGGTCCGTTTGTAAGGCCTAGGTGCATTGGGACCGTAAGGGCTCGAACCCAAATGCTAATCTAAACGTAAATCTTCCGCAGTTCGAAAGAAGGCACAAGAAATCTCTTCTGAAGCGTCTGGAGCATGACACAATCAAGAGAAATTGTTCCGTGGAAGGAAGCAGTTTATGGAACATGGCTCTGCCTGACCAAGTGCACAGGGCGGAGTCTTGCTTCAGAAGCTAAAAATAACCCAGCAAGTCAAGAAATTCCAAACATTCTAAGGCACCTGAAGTCAATACCGTGTGCACAACATCACGCCTCTTGCCCCTGTTCTGAGTCAAATCAATTTAATTCATCCCCTCTCCATACTTCCTTAAGACGCATTATGTTCCTTGGTCTTCCAAGTGGTCTCTGTCCTTCAGGTCTCCCACCAAAACCCTGTACCGCTTTCACACCAGCCCGCAACTTGTACCTATCCTGAGTCGTATAATTCAAGTCGAAGCCACCCCAATAGATTTCCTTAAGATCCATTTTAATATTATACTCCTATCTAGGACACGGTATTCCAAGTGGCCTCTTCCACTCAGGTCTGCGCACCAAAATCCTGTACGAACCTTTTCTCTCACCCGATACGTGCCACACGCCTGCCCATTTTATTCTTCTCGATTTTGTAACCCGAATAACATTTGGTCAGCAGCACAGATCATACAGCTCCTCGCTGTACAACGCTGTCAAGTCACTGTTAACTCCCGTCTCTTATGCCCTGATATATTCCTCAATACCCTATTCTCAAGCACCATCAGCGTATGTTATTCCTTCAATGCCAGAGGCTAAGTTTCGCGTGAAATTGTGCAACAGTTACAGAGCTCTGCGCAAGTTTGGCCAGTCACCTGGCTGACCGGGGAATCCCCAAGACTCGGAGAATCTGGTCTGACAGCAGAACGCCTTACCACGTTGGCGAATTCCAAAGAAGCTGCATGAGAGTTGCAGTGATGATGCCTCGTAATACTGTGTGACAACAGGCGGAGCCCCATTTTGGATGCCAATCCCAGCGGAATGACTCACTGCAATTATAATTTCGCGAAATACGGCCAACGACATAGTTTAAACGTTTAATCACAGAACAGACAAACAAAGTCCCTAATGCAATATTCCCAACAAACCGAGTTCACTAATTTTTGAATGAAGTCATCCCGTTGTGTTATCTGCGTCCCAAAGCACCGCCCAAAAAGCGAGAATAATGAGGATAAAAGAAGAATTGAAATTCCTACACAATCACGAAGTGGAAGAACAACGGCCAGCAAATAACTCCGCTCACACCACATGCTTCACATTACATACAGTAGCACTGTAGATAAGTTACCTCACAATATTATACGGTGTAAGACATATGGGATCCCAAATGCACAAAATAAAACCTGCAAAATATTAAAACGGTTCTTAGATCAGCCTGATGATGACTGTCACAAGTCGAAACATGTCGCAGTAACGTTATACTTTAAATGTTAGTTGTGTCGACGGAAACATATTGTGATAAGGTAAATATTCGAGTTCACTACATTTACCTACAGGAATCAAGAAGAATTAGATGGGTGGGACATGTGGCGCGTTTGAGAGGCACGATACGTGCATAAAGGGTTATGGTGGGGAGAGCTAAGGGAAAGAGACCACTTGGAAAACTGAGAGTAGTTGGGAAGATAATATTAAAACTGATCGTCAAGAATTTGAATGGGTCATAAACTGGATTGATCTGGCTCAGGACAGGGACAAGTGGCGGGCTTTTGTAAATGCGTTAAGGAAATTTCAGGTTCAATAAATGTGGAGAATTTCTTACTTGTTAGCTTTTCCAGGAAGGTCTCTGTTGTGTGGAGTTAGTTAGAGTCCCCAAAACTTATTTAGTGATGGAATCGTTTTTGGCTTGAAACACACACGGACCACAAAGGGTCAGGAAAATGCAATCGCAAAATCTGGCAAAAGAAACTTATTTTCATACATAAAAGAGTCACGGCGTGTGTAATCATACGCACGATTTTGTTCAACTGTTTAGTTGCTGTTTGTATTATAGGTAAAGTGTCCCCATTATAGGCCCGGTGTGGCCCAGAGGGTGGGTAGAGGTATAGCTCTACTCTTCCATGACCACGACACTAGAAGGGGGTGATTGGTCAGCAGCACGCCCCGGCCGCACTTTACCCCCGGAAAAGACCCGGTACCCATTTTACAGGAGGCTGGATGGGCCCCAGATCCGGTCTGGACAGGTGCGGAAAATCTCGTCCCCACCGGGATTCGATCCCGGACCGTCCACCCCGTAGTCAGTCGCTATACCGACTGAGCTACCCGGCCCACTGTTTGTGTAATAGTGTAGTATATAGTATGTAGTACATTAGTGTGAGTAGTGGAGGTAAAACGCCACGCATTACTAGCCTCCGAACTGGAAAATTCGAGTTAAGGTTATAACGATAATACTCGTATTTAACAAAGAAAGGTTGAGTGAAAACTGAACAGTTTCATTATAAGTGTATGCATCCAGCTGCATTCAGCTCTTCAACTGATATGTTTTGGTTTTTGTAAACACGAAATGTCGTCTCCACAAAGTTCAGCCGCCTAACCTTATTATGAGAATTTAATCCGGTGTGGATCCCCAATTTATCTACAAGTAATTAACCTTATAGTCTTATTCCCATGTCCGTATCCCGAAAAAAAAAGCTTTTCATGATGTTCCCGAATCAACGTCCCCTCGGCGTTCCATACTTTCACACATAGTGGCCTAAATGTACAAACAACCGTGTACCTTTTATAGTTTCCCCTAGTACGAGGCCTGTCGTGGGATGTGACAGTGGATGTAGGCTCTTTATGCAATAATTTTTCTATGTTCGAGGAAGCGATAAGGACAACACACTGTATAATAACACCCTGTATAATTTTGATTTCACTGCCATTATCTAGTGTAGAGGCCTGAACTAAAAGATGAGATAATGGAATCCAATTATAAATTTGTTTACTGCCCACAAATTAATTTATTATTATGGTGAATTTTATGAGCTATAGATACAAATTCAAGAGTTCCGATTTGTATAATCATTTACTGTCCGCAACCTCGACCGGTAAACCGCAGATATGATGCGACGAGAGTAAACAGATCATTTAGCGTGAGTTTTGTGCTAGAAAATTACTTCTCGTTTGCTCACCACGAACGCAGAGAAGGTAGTCTGACATCTGTTGAAGGCGTACGATGTATCTTAAACGTCAAACAGATTTTTGTTCATTTATTTCCTCCTTAAGCCCAGACGGCTTACTGAGTACTTTGTTTTCAAACACTTGCGGTTAATACATATATAAAAAAAAAAACTTACGGGCTTAGGCCCGAAATCCGATTCCGCACATTAACACCTGCTGCGAATTTATACACTTATCTCGAAGCAGACACCATGTTTCGCACCCAGATAAAAAATGAACGTAGTTACAGTTTTGTATATCCTAACGGTTAGACTATACCATGCAGGAATTCAGATTCTCACAACGTGAAATATGAAAATTTATTGTCTCATGGAATATGATGTCACACATGTTTTCCTAGTATTTACCAAAGTTGCGGTGGAATATGGGTTCTTTCCAAACTTTTGCATCTATGTCTGAAAGTAATCAAAGTTACGTATCGACCACAAAACTCGACGGTTTGATTACAATTTTTCGGAGATAAAAATAATACATATATGTTTATTCTTTAAATATATCAGTTGAGATATTAACAGAGAGTAAACGAATACAGGAGTAAATTAATGCCTTTACTGAAATTTGGAATTTATATTTATCCGTTTGTTATAAAACTTTTTTTTCCCCGCTGATAATTAAGCCGTGCGTGTGGTGAAGGTGATATCAAGCAGATTCAATTAATATTCAAATCCGTCTGCACACATACATGCACATATTCACTTGCATTTCATATCGATGTACAACTCACCAGTTATAATTAAATTGAAATGTTGTGTTTATATTTTAAAAAAATGCGTATTCAGTAACAGAACGTAACAACATCGACACGTGCCGGTAGCAAAACAAAACACAACTGGATTCCTCTTTTCACCTTTTTTACAAAACAATTAGTTTTCATGCAAAACACTCTGGGATCGGACTACACAAGGCTTCATTTTGTGTTAACAACGGTGTCTACAAGAGGCTTCATCATGTGTTAGCGACGGAATCTACAGAAGGCTTCATCATTTGTTAGTAACGGTATCTACACAAGGCTTCATCTCATGTTAACAACGGTATCTACACAAGGCTTCATCATGTGTTAACAACGGTATCTACACAAGGCTTCATCATTTGTTAGCAACGGTATCTACACAAGGCTTCATCATGTCTTAACAACGGTATCTACACAAGGCTTCATCATGTGTTAGCAACGGTATCTACACAAGGCTTCATCTCATGTTAACAACGGTATCTACACAAGGCTTCATCATGTGTTAGCAACGGTTTCTACACAAGGCTTCATCTCATGTTAACAACGGTATCTACACAAGGCTTCATC
>Ga0131853_10016771_pt1 | contig 13349 bp, 10 predicted proteins | sample TergutLab28metaG_FD_92764 | JGI IMG/M metagenome (GOLD analysis project Ga0131853, IMG submission 92764) | Labiotermes labralis P1 segment gut microbial communities from Petit-Saut dam, French Guiana - Lab288 P1 (version 2) (version 2) | ecosystem: Host-associated > Arthropoda: Insects >...
GGTTGGCCCAGGATAGGGATAGGTGGCGGACGCTTGTGAGTGCGGTAATGAACCTTCGGGTTCCGTGAAATGCGGGGGATTTCTTGACTAGCTGCAAACCAGTTAGCTTCTCAAGAAGGACTCGCACCATGGAGTAAGTAAGTAAGTAAGTAAGTAAGTAAGTAAGTAAGTAAGTTTTGTTGCTGTGTTACTTTTGTTGTAGTATTAATTTGGTTGCAGTGTTACTTTTATTGTAATAGTTTTGTTGCTGTCTTACTTTTGTTGTGTTAGTTATGTTGCTGTGTCTCTTTTGTTGTTGTGTTAATTTTGTTGTTGTGGTATTTTTGTTGTGTCAGTTTCATTGCTGTGTTGTTTTATTGTAATAGTTTTGTTGTTGTGGTACTTTTGTTGTTGTGTAAGTTTTGTTGCTGTGGTAATTTTGTTGTGTTAGTTTTGTTGCTGTGTTATTTTTGTTGTTGTATTAATTTTGTTACAGTGTTTCTTTTATTGTAATAGTTTTGTTGCTGTGTTACTTTTGTTGTATTGGTTATGTGTTTCTTTTGCTGTTGTGTTAATTTTGTTGTTGTGGTATTTTTGTTGTGTTAGTTTTGTTGCTGTGTTACTTTTGTTTTTGTTAGTCTTGTTGCTGTGTTACTTTTGTTGCTGTGTTAGTTTCGTTGATTTCGAATTGACGTCTGATTTTGTGCCTGTACTGTAGGTCCTGTCGGCCCCTAATATCTTTCAGTAAACAAACTGGGCTTCTACACGATGACACAGACGGTCCCCAAATAGTATGATAATCTGTTAATGATGGTGGGGGAAACTGAAATTTCGCGGCTCATCGTGTTGTGGCTGTATGGCTAAATAGTTGCACAATGCACCAGCCTCCATCTTTTCCTGCCCATGTTTCTCAGTTCGACTTAGTTTCCGAGTTAGAACGATCAAAAGCAAAATATTACGCCAAACACACATTGGACAAAGAAATCAACATGGCGGCGACGCGGGCGACTTTATCTTCTAATAAGAGAATTATTTATTGATATTGGACCAAATTTAAATTGCTTTAATTTTCATATTTTTTTTTAAGTATGTGAATTTTACGACTGTTTTACTGACGTATCAAATACTCAATCTTTATAAGCGCCTTCACAGAATTGCGAAAAGTGAATATTAGTTTCATCATATTTCTTCGTGCGTCCGTCTGCATGGAACAACTCGGCTCCCACTCTGCGGATTTTCACTAAATTTGATAGTTTAGTATTTTCCCGAAAATCTGTCGAGAAGAATCAAGTTTCATTAAAATTGGACAAGAATAAAGGGTACTTCATATGAAGACCAATGCACATTTTTTATCATATCTCGCTCAATTCTTCTTAAAATAAAATAAAAAATTTGGACAAAATTTGTAGAGAAACCCAAAACACACATTTTATTCTCAATAACTGCTTGTGGAAAATCGTGTCGTTTATGAGAAAACGTGGAAAATGTTTGTAGAGAGGGGAAGGCCACATGGCAATATGGCACATGCGCAATGCATGCTGGATACCTAAGCCGACAAACGCACAAACTCAAGTTGTGTAATACTCATTGCTTTCCCACTGCAACAAGCGTTGCAGAAACGCGCCTCAATATTATGTTATTCGTACATCCCCTGTATTGTTGCTGTCTGTAAACGCTCATGAAGACGCTTCTGCCATAACGAACTCATGTTCTGTACACACCGATTTCAAGAAAGCTTATCCATCATCCATATTGAATTAATAGCATTGACTTTTATATAAATTGCCCTGTAAATCATACCGAGCTGAAATCAGTGTTGTGGTGCGAAGGAAACAGAATTGGGCAGCACATACCTAATTTTTGCTCCAATCAATGTAGAGCATTTTGTTAAGGGTTCTTATTCCCCTTTGTAACTGCAACACAGACACGTGCTCCTTATCATTTACGAACTCACGTTTGTCCTTTGGTTTGGAAATGTATTTGTAACTTAAAAATTTACTGCGAGCGCGGAATATTTTGAGATCATGATCCACTGTTAGCTGAAATATTTGTTTATTATCTGAGAATTGTTGCAGTAATATCTCAATATTTGTTCCATAAATTTAAATTCTGAACTAGGAATTTTATTATCTGAGAATTGTTGCAGTAAATATCTCAATATCTGTTCCATAAATTTAAATTCTGAACTAGGAATTTTATTATCTGAGAATTGTTGCAGTAAATATCTCAATGTTTGTTCCATAAATTTAAATTCTGACCTAGGAATTTTATTATCTGAGAATTGTTGCAGTAAATATCTCAATATTTGTTCCATAAATTTAAATTCTGAACTAGGAATTTTATTATCTGAGAATTGTTGCAGTAAATATCTCAATACTTGTTCCATAAATTTAAATTATGACCTAGGAATTTTATTATCTGAGAATTGTTGCAGTAAATATCTCAATATTTGTTCCATAAATTTAAATTCTGACCTAGGGATTTTATTATCTGATAATTGTTGCAGTAAATATCTCATTATTTGTTCCATAAATTTAAATTCTGACCTAGGAATTTTATTATCTGAGAATTGTTGCAGTAAATATCTCAATGTTTGTTCCATAAATTTAAATTCTGACCTAGGAATTGGAGATATCATTAATTTCAGAATTATTAATTCCACTTTTTAAAATAAATTATGTTTCCAGTTTTGTGAATTACAGTCTTAAAAATTTTAAATGTCCTCCTTTTGCATTGTAAATAAAGATCGATCTTTCCTGCTATTTTCTTTGTTGGTTTTTTGCGAAACTATTGTTTCTATTTTAAGAGCAGCAGAGAAATGCCTGGGTGGGTTTTGTTTGTAGACTGTATGGTAAATCGAAGGGAGGCACGGTGACTAAAGTGAGTCTGAATCTATCGTAATCTTTTGTACACGGTAGAAAAGCAAGATTGGTAGGATGTGTGGGAAGAGAGAAATAGGTTGTTCGGGTTACTAGGATGATCGCAAGTGAGTGAGAAAGAGAGAGAGAGAGAGAGAACTGGGTTCAAAGTTTTTGAGCAATTTATCATTCTCTGATTAATGTGTTTGCTGTGTTGGTGGCGTGAAGCCCGGGCGCAGGATGAGATCGATATCTCGATTGGCTCTCGGTATCTATAGCACAAAACGAAAGCAATATCCACGGAAGAGTGAGAGAGACGCATGCAAAAACTGGGAAGTATTTATTTATGGTGTAGTTAACGCAGCTTTCAGTGCCTCAGATTATGTATTTATTTATTATTAATAGCTTATTTAACGATGCTGTCAGTAGGTCACTTTACTTGTACAGCGTCGAAAGATTGGATTATTAGTGAATAATGAATCGGGAAGGATATAATGGTATTGTTTATTGACTACTTTAAGCCCTTGTTTCGGACCCTACTCCGATAGGCTGAGGAAAGTGACGAAAATTTGGCTCAGGTTAGCTGGTTTTACGTTTAGTATGGAACCCTTGACCTGCATTATACAAAACTGAAATATTACCTGTCCAAATGCCATGTCGTTCAAATTATATAGCGTCAAGGGACAGGTATTAGGGAAACGAAAATGTTATAGAAGGAAGAGGTTCTGGTATAATTTTGCTTCCTACCTCGGCAGTTTTCTTGCTGACTTTGGGATGATCACATATAAATCGTCGTGTGGATAGTCACGGAAGAGGTAGTGGAAAACGGACCTCTAGAATCCAAAGCAGGATTGATACCATCCGTGACGTAATGTGGGAGGTTGTAGAACTGGGTCGTGGTGGGGCGTTAATGATAAGGTGAAATCGGCTACTTAGAAGACATAATTTAAATTGTGATAGCGCCTCGAGATGTGATATTTCATTACAAGCACAAAACTTAATCTTTGTGGTCCTTGTTATGCGCAAATTGGAAGTTAATATTAAAAATAACCTCGAATAATAAGATGAAATTGGGGGGGGGGGGGTGGATAGGATTTATGTAACACGGTTAGTGACCAGTGGCGGACTCTTTATGAACGCGGTACTGAATTTTTGGGTCCCATGAAATGTGGGAATTTTTTTGAGTATCTCATTTCGCTACCTAGTCAAGTCTGTGGGGTTGTTTCGTTGGCCTGTTATTTTCGCTTAAGCGTGTGTAAAGAATGGGAGATGATGAATAGAGACACGTGAGTTTATTTAGATTGTGAAGGTCTCGCGAGAATTTAAGTTATCACAGCGGCATTGTTAGACGAGCATTTTACTACGTTTCGTAAAGTCATACATCCATCATCATCATCATCATCATCATTGACGCAGTCCAGGAACATGATTACAGTCTTACCTCTCGAGGTGTCACTCACCGGTTGGCAGTGAGTGGCACACAGGTGGAGAGCTGTAACAGGAATTACTGTTTGTCAGAACTGTCCCCCCCCCCCCACATGCAGTGTCCGCCCACTAACCTTACTGCAGCGAGACAGAAAATGATAGCCTAATTGTTGTAGTGACTACACAACGTGCTGGGGGCTCGGGGGATCGAATCCCGGTAGAGGGAAGATTTTTTATTGTACAAAAGTGTCCAGACCGACTTCAGAGCCCACCGGCTTTTTTTTTCCCTGGGATTAAATCAACCAAGAGCAAAGCTGACCATTCAACTGCATCTAGTGCCGAGTTAAAGAACAGGTGGAGTTGTACCTCATTTCCCCCATTGTGCTTTCATAGCTTGAAAAGGGAAAAATTATCTCCATAGCAGCATGACGCAGGTGTAAGCTAACTGCACTGTCTCAAACCCTGCATTCTGACAGTGCCTACAGACATTAAAATATGATAGATGTAAGGAATATTTCGAAGAATTGTCTCTGTCCCTAACGAAATATTAGCGTCGCTCACTCCCACTTAGAATACATTTTATCATTCCATGTGTTGCCTTCTCATATACTGCATGTCCCCTTATGAAGTTATATGCATGCCAACATTTATCGTCAGTACCACTTCCTCCACATTCTTCCCCTGAGCAGCCAACCACTTTACATCATCCGTTCCTCAGTAACAAACAAACGCACCGCTTCATTTCTACTCGATTCCGACTAGCATCACTTCATTATACTTAAAAATTTTAGGCCGATGAACGCTGATCGAGTGGATGTAGATAGCCGAGCGGGGGTGCTGATTCAACTACCACGCACGGTAGTATTCTTGTGTGTTTATGTACGCCTCTGTATTAAAATGTAATCATATCTTATTTTTAGTGATGTTGTCTGATGTGTGACGCCGGGTCGTTTGGTAGACAGGTATCAAATTTATTCTGCTTTGGATAGGGTTCAGCGTATTATTAGGAAACATTTGTGTCTGTTTGTACCAAATTGCACGGTGTCAGATTGGGTAAGGCCGGAGTCTGAATTAACACTTACGGGAACCTCGAAATATGTGTGAAGTAATATTTAACTACGTTTAGAAACAGAGACTACACGAATTAAGTAGGAAAAGTAAGAGATACGTATTTTGTAAAAAATGGAAATACGTAAAGGACGAATATTTGGAGGGAAATTTCGTGCATTTGACTTTTTTAGGGGACTTTTCGCGTTTATTATTTACCAATATGTGAAGAATAGCTTTGATAAAATTAGTAGCTTCAAAGCGTAGGAATTAATGTTGGTACCGTAGTGAATAATGGAGTTATTGATTGTGCGGTGCATTGAATGAAAGGTTTGTGGATTGAATTTTAAAACTATGGATTGAAGGAATGTGGTATTGGCAGAGGTAGAGTTGGTGTGAACGTGAGGAAGGAATTCAACGCGTGAATGATCGATTTGTCGAGTCGCTGACCGATCGAGTACAATAGCTGGCAGGCAGTTCATTGTCTAGGCTTCTGATATGTACAAGGCGCTGACGGGGCGCCTGTACGGAAACGACGCAGGGTGAACAAGCGCCCCTCGACCCCACCACCCACCCAGCGTTTGCGTGCTAACAACAAAGCCATCATTTATGCACAGTAAATTTTACGTGGCATTCCTTAACTTTGCTACTTGTATAAACGGCACAAAAAAAAGGACGTGAAGGGACGAAATCAAAGAGCACCTTTTGTGTGAGACGTAGGGACCCTGCTAGAAGTATTAAAAAAATATTTTCCTTTTGTATTGTAACATAATTAAAGTTCCTTTTCTCTTTTGTATAAAATATTAATACATACGCACAGTTGAGGGAACGAGTCACGGAACATAAGATGGATGTTAATCGTAAAGTCTGAACAATTTACTAAGCTTAATGTCTTTGTTATTAGCTACGTTATATCAATACGTAGGTACATTTCATGTAAAATATTTTGACTGTCTCGTAATGTTTTAGTTAGTGTGGGATTTAAGTGAGGTCAGTATGAAAATAAGGGATATTTATAGAAAAAAATATTTGAAGCCTGAAATGCAAGTAAGCAGTATTAAGAAATTATTTCCTACATAAGTAAAAAATATGCTGTCAAAACTAATAAACAGAATGGCTGTTAGAGATCAGCTACATTTTTTAACCATCATGCAATCGAAACATGTAACTGATTTCTGAACAACCGCATTATAGACTAGAAAAAGTATCTGTGTTGGACAGTCGTTGGACAGCCGTTCTATTAACCTTTTGACGCCTAATGTCAACTATAATGGTCGTACCGCACCGCTAACCTCTAAAGTTGCATTTTATATATTTATTCAACAAATATAAGTACCGAATATTTTAAACATGATATATACTCTCCGTCTTTTCTCTTCAAAATGCAGTCTGTTTCATAATTCTAACGTATTTGGTTCCTTTATTATTCACATTTTTTATACAGGGTGTGCTAAAATTAAAAAATAATTCCGGCGCCAAAAGATTACTGTCTTGTTCAACTTTGACTACAGTACACGCTTTTATTTCGTTAAGTCAATGTGTTCTTCTGTGTCGAGGAATATTTCAGGCTCTGCCCTTCAGACTTACGTTCAAGATACAGTAAAAAGTATTCTTTTAGCTGTTAAAAACACTGCACTTTTCCCAGTAAACGCATTTGTAACTTAATGAGCGTCAAAATAGCATCTAGTTACGTAACAACATTGGCCGGTTGGTCTTTGTAATGCTGACGGTATTTTTTTTTTGCAAGACAGCTACTGAAATTTTGAATACTTTTTGGGCTTCTGGGGTTTTCGTTATGTGACGTGTGTGTTCAATTCCTTTTTTCCTGTATGCTTGTATCTTGCAGTATATTAACAATGACGAAAATTGCTCCCGTCACCTGAGAGCAGCGTAGTGTGCCCCGACCCCCCCCCCCACACACACACCCACATAATTTATACTCACTTAAAGACACTTACTGTTACACGCTCCTGTCGGCTTTGTTGTCCATTTCTTGCTGCCGCACTTATTGTACAGGAAAATTTCATGTTTATATATTTGCGCAGTGTGCATCATGGCAGTTGGAGTAGTCTAGTAGGTGCAGTGATTAGGCGATGGACTGGGCGACTTGAGGTTGTGATCCAAGTAGGGACAAAACACACGTTTCTGTCCTCCAAAAAATCTAGAGAGCCCCTGGGACTGACCAAACTTTCTATTCAATGGTCACAAGGGTTCTGTTCCAGGAGTAAAGCGGCCGGGGCGTGATGTCACTTAACCTGCATCCGTCTGTTGTCCAGGTTATACCTATGATCCCCCTACAGGACTTCGTGACTGGACAGGGAAGTCTTTACTTCTATGGTCTCCGAATATGGTCTGGGTTCCTTGTTTAATTCCCAGTAGGAGCAGAGATTTTTTCCTGTTTTACGTATTGTCCACACCCCACACATCCTTCTTATGGTGAGTAATGGGGGTGATTTGGAGACTGAAACTGTTTATTCTAATCTGGTTCAGAAACTGAGAATCTCTGTACCTATACCTCCATTTCCCAACACACCTCTTAGCTAAGAACAAAGGCAGCTCTCCTGCATCTTAGTATCCAACAGTACTGTGAACTCCTTTTTCTCAGACACAATCAACGTTTTTTTCTTCCCTTGCTGATGTAGAAAAGTAGATTTGTTGATAACCTGTAAGTCATTCAAATGGTCACACGTCTATTGTTCAAGTGTCACATTTTGTGGGAGTTTTGTGGGGTTAGAGGGGTGAGTTGGAAAGGTTGGAATAGGTACAAATGAAAGGCTATTTTGATTAAATCTACAACTTGGATGTATTTTAATACGATGAGAAATAAATTTCCTTTCTGTATTTGTCACAATGTAACACCACAGAAACACGTTCTACAGTCGGCAGACAGCGTAAGGTGACAACTGACGTCACACGTGAATAGAACTGCCTCTGGAAAGAAGAGGAAATTTGTCATGACCTTTTCATACTCCGACAGTGCCTACTCACATGCTGCTTTAGAGAAGGCAGTCTACTGACCTGGTTCCACAACACCACAACAGAGCGATACAGCAAGACTGTCCGAAAAAAATGAAACACGTGACTAGTATAGAGTCCTGCAGTATCAGCTACTTTCGTCTAACAGTCGAGCAAACTCGCCCAAGCAGTAACGCCTATGACTTGGATTCCGGAGGTGGGAAGTTAAAATACCGGCTGTGTTACCTGCTGCCCTGACGGGCATTTGGTTATCTTCCTCAGTTCCTTAGTCACAAATATTAAATAGTAACACATACTACTATATGGCCATGACTACGGGATGGACGGTCCGGGATCGAATCCCGGTGGAGCGAGATTTTAGCCCGTCCAGACCGGCCCTGGGGCCCACCCAGCCTCCTGTAAAATGGGTACCGGGTCTTTCCCGGGCATAAAGTGCGGCCGGGACGTGCTGCTGACCACTCACCCCCTTCTAGTGCCGCGGTCATGAAAGAGTAGAGCTATACCTCTACCCACCCTCTGGACCACACCGGGCCTGTAACGGGATCACTTTACCTTCACTGTACGGCCACTCCAGTATTGCTTCTAATTCCTTATTCATATAAATACCGACAATATTAGGCACTCGACAGTCTGTGGCGCTGATAGTGAAAGCGTAAAAGTAAGCAAAATATTAAAACCGTAATTGTAAATTAAATCTCTTGTTTACACATTCCGACCACACTTTTACGACAGGTTCTTCAAAATGTCGACAACGGTTTGTGAAGTCGTGTGGTTTGTTCTTTTGGAAAATTAAATTTTTCTGCCTTCAGGATCGGGTGGGTACCAAGTATTACAAACACATAAAACAACACACGAAAGAACAGGAGAATGAGTTGAAATATAACCTGTGCGCAAAACATGGAGGCCCTATAGCGCGCAGCTGTGGGCACGGCAAGCAGTCAACATGCACAGTACACAGGGTGGTGAATTTGGCACTGTGTTGAAACATAACTAAGTTCTAGAGAATCTATCTGCAATAAACTAGCTGTAAATTTTTTCAACCTTTCACTTACCTTGATGATTGTGCATATTGGTAACAATGGAGGAGCGAACAGCAAGACATCACGTACCCACACACGCCGATGATAATGATGACACAGGTACGTCATACGTGTAATGCAGTTTGGTTCCGGCCGTACATTAAACGTTAACTAACGGCGGAGTTACTACAACTGCTATAACATCTGCATTGTTGCTCGCTGTACACACTATTCTAAACACATTGGCATTGTTGCTCGCTGTACACACTATTCTAAATACATTGGCATTGTTGTTCGCTCTACACAATATTCTAAATTCATTGGCAATGTTACTCGATCTAAATACGATTCTAAACACATTGGCATTGTTGCTCGCTGTACACACTATTCTAAATACATTGGCATTGTTGTTCGCTCTACACAATATTCTAAATTCATTAGCATTGTTGCTCGATCTAAATACGATTCTAAACACATTGGCATTGTTGCTCGCTGTACACACTATTCTAAATACATTGGCACTGTTGCTCGCTCTACACACTATTCCGAATATATCGGCATTGTTGCTCGCTCTACACACTATTCTAAATACATTGGTCTTGTTACTCGCTTGTATTCTGAATACACCGACAGTGTTGCTTATTGTACACACTATTCGAAATACATTGGCGTTTTTGCTCGCTCTACATATTATTCTGAATATGTCGGCTTTTGTGACGTTTTATTAACAACGTCTGCAGTCACGGTTTTTATTCCACGAAATAGTATACAAGACGGTATTTGAGTAATGTAATGGCGACATTTAAATTTCTTTGTTATTTACGGCCTGGGGCGGAAGTGTCGGGCACTTCTCCCCATCAAGTGGGGCCGGCAAGTGACTTTTACATTAGTTTTAAGGTTGCGCTCTTCGGAAAAGTCTTTGTATTTTCATACCCACTGGGGGGTTATATTTTTGTAAAAGTGATCGTCTTTCTATTAATTTGTTGTAAACCAAATTTAGAATTACATTATTTCAGGTTTTATAGGCATATTGATATTGCTTATTTTGTTTCTTTGTGAAGTTATTGATAATGAAATTAGTTTCCGACGTTTCGGCGAACTAAATACAGGGGTGCTGATAAGTCCTTAGCCCGACCCTGGAAGGAAACAAGCTACAGCGACCAAACTTACGACTCTATACCAAGACTTAAGGCGAAAAAAAAACAGGAATATAGACTTAAGGCATACAAACAACAGGAATATATTCCTGTTGTAAATCTTGGTCGCTGTAGCTTGTTTCCTTCCAGGGTCGGGCTAAAGACTTATCAGCACCCATGTACAAGGGAAGGAACTTTCCTATGGCCGTTGCTGATAATCAGAATTTTGTGTCATGTCGCAGTTTTCAGTGTTATTTACAAGAACTGAAATATGTCAAAATCGATCCCTTCTCTTCTGTAAAGTCGCTTGTTTTTCCATGTCACCTGCTTATCAAATATATTCACAATTTTAGATAGAAGTTCGAATTCAAGAGATCATTTCGACGTTCTGGTCATAGGTGACAGGAAAAATATTAAAATGGGTCTTCAAATGCGCTGTTGTAAACTATTCGTAATTATCTTGGGATGAGGCCAAATGTTTGACTGTATTGACCGGCACAGTGAACACTTTGCTCCCATATGAGAAGGCAAACAATTTAAACAGATGGGAAGAGTTTAGTTCCTGAGGACGAACAATTCTTCGTGAATTTATTTCGTCATGTGTTCAAAGAAGCTGCAGCTCCAAAACCGAAGGTTAGTTGCGATAATCAGTGTCTTTTGTAGATTGTCATATCAAGTCATTTTTCATATTTTTCCTCTTCCCATTATATTCAGTGTAATTTGCGATTCATCTCAGTTCTCACATTACGTAAAACAATACATGTTATTGGAATAGATAATAGAGCATTACAGTAGCTAGGTGATTAAATCTTAATTGAAGACGGGGAATAATTCATCATTACATGTGGCACAATTGGCAACGCGTTTAGTAGTGTTCCACTTGCATTGTAGTGCTTGTGTTAGTTTTAGTCGGTTGGCATAGTGATATCCTGGACATTGTATTGTAGTGCCAGATGCCATGCTTCCTATTGTCCTGTTACGAACTACAGATACACAGAAATTTCAGGTAAAACTGTTACAAGGGACAAATTTTTGTGCAGCTTTTAGATGTCTGCACGTGTTACAGTCAAAGAGATATGCAAAGAAATGCTGGTACATTAATTACTGATCTTAATTTGAACACGAGGCCCTAAAGACATATGGGGGAGTGGGCTTAGAAGTTCCCTCATATTTAACTTCGGTCCTGTACAACGTGTACCTGGCCTGTTTCCCGGGGTGTAAAGCGGCTAGGACCAGACTTTAACCACCCAACCCAATCGAGAGGCGAGGTTCAAGAAAGAGTGAAACTATACCTGTAATCCCCTCGTGGGACGTCGTGGACTATCCTAGGGTGAAACTGCGGTAGACGGTATTTGTTGTGCGACCTCCAAAAATAGCTTCATTTACCCCTGGAGGGAAGCCTCTGGTACCAAAGATAGAGGCTGGACGGATACAATAACCCTTCTGGACGCTTTTGAGAAAATGGAAAGTTCTTGCATCTGCCTGAAACTTAATTCTATTTCCTGGGTTTTCCATTCTCTTTCCTAATCTCGTGCTAAGCTTCCTGAATTCTCCTCAGCAGGCCTTTTCTAACTGCTATTCAAAAAATATATCGAAGTCCACGGTATAGGGATCTTCTTGAGAATTTGATAGTTTCTTAGCTGGTTGTGACATTTTCCGTCCGGTGTGAAACCGCCAGTCTTCTCTACTTCGTTCACGTGTGCCCTCTGTTACAACCTATCCCGAGCCAGCTCAATCGATTACACCTCCTCAAACTCTCTTTCTTTGGAGTACATTTTAACACACTGCCGTCTGTTTCCAGACTTCATAAGTGTCTCCAGGTCCATTAATTTCTCGCAGCAGTTATTCCCCTCCCCATGCATGTTATGTGTCCCGCCCATCTTTTAATCGCTGACTTAGTGACCCTAATAACACGTGATAAATAGTGCAAGTTTCGAAGCTCTTGAATACACACTTTTCTCCAGTCTCCTCTAACTGCTGCCCCTTGAATTCTAAGAATTATTATCTCCAAAACTCTTCAAAACTGTTTTAAGTTCATTTGAATGATGTCTAAAATTTTAATTGCGTCGTACAAATACCTGTCGATTTCTTCACCCTTCAAAGCCCAGCGGCTTCTTTATATACTAACAGGTCTGACATTTAAATATTCTACGTTTCTACCATAGGGTGTACCTCTATTATTTCCATATATAACATTAACTGAATTTATTTTGGTACAGCAGCCATACTTGGTTCTAGGCCGCCTCACTGTTGAGGTTTCGATATCATACTCAGACACATCACACTCGGTAGGAGTCCTCTGGACGGGGATCGGCACGTCGCAGAGACCTCTAACTGACAACACACGACATTCTCAAGGGACAGACACCCATACCCCTGACGGCATTCGAAATTCCAGTCCCAGCAAACAAGCGGTCTCAGACCCACGCCTTAGACCGCGCGGCCACAAGGATCAGTAATATTAACTGAATGCTTTTATTTAGAAAAAAGTGTGTTTACTGTAAGGCATTAACTGGCTTACTAGATACAATTCAGGTTAAATCCAGGCTTTGGAGTGGTCATGTTTCTCTTAAGAGACAGTCGTTTGATCCAAGGCTCATAACAGAAATTAATAAATATATAATGCTTGTAAAACCGAGAGTTTTTAGTACCGAAATATGTGGTACATATTGTAAACACTATGCTTGAACTCTCTTTAATACTGCATTCAGTATGAACTGAAGAAATTATCTTGACGAATTGGGTTTACTAACCTTTTAAAGACGAAGCGCAGACAGCTTTATTTAAAAGACCCAGTCCGTACCGCGCTGTAAACACTTTTCATCTCGGTTATAAAAACCAATCAGTTTATGCTGTAAGTGGCACAAGTCGCTGTTTGTTCTCAGATAAATATAAAACACATAAATACA
>Ga0131853_10016775_pt1 | contig 13349 bp, 6 predicted proteins | sample TergutLab28metaG_FD_92764 | JGI IMG/M metagenome (GOLD analysis project Ga0131853, IMG submission 92764) | Labiotermes labralis P1 segment gut microbial communities from Petit-Saut dam, French Guiana - Lab288 P1 (version 2) (version 2) | ecosystem: Host-associated > Arthropoda: Insects >...
ATATGGACTGGATTGGGCGGGCCCAGGATAGAGAGAGGTGGCGGACGCTTGTGAGTGCGGTAATGAACCTTCGGGTTCCGTGAAATGCGGGGAATTTCTTGACTAGCTGCAAACCAGTTAGCTACTCAAGAAGGACTCTTCCCCATGGAGTAAGTAAGTATTAGAAGTTCACATTAGAATTTGTGCGCATCATTTATTGCCTCTCCTAGTTGTCCTATATAACCCATAATCTAAATGAAGAAGTAATTAAACTTCACAGATGTCCCTGCAAGAAAAAAAAACACACATGCGTAGTGGAAGGCCTATAAGAAAGTTACAGGTCTCAATCAAAACTACATTTGTCATGTGACGCACTCATTGCTGAATCAGATACGTACCTTAATTCAAAAGAAAATAAACTATGTCTATTTTCAACACATACCGAATTCGATTAGGCCAAATGTAGGAGGCAATAATCCACAGGTCCTTGGAAATAAAAGTGTAACTGATGATAAAACTAGCAAAACATGAAATTCTTGCATACCGAGAATAAAAGGGAAAGGAAGCGAACCACATATTAAAATAAAATGGACGAAAAAGAAAATCCGAATATGTACACGCTATATACATAACGTAAACTGACCCACGCCTGTGACAGTCACATAAAAGCGTTTCAGGCCAAGGCAAACCATTCTGAGCAGGGAGGAACAGAGTATGAGAATAAACGATGAGAGGGAAGAGGGCAACAATAGAAATCTTGACAAAGTAAGAACAAGAGGAAGGATGGGATGTGGGATAGCACATCAGATGCCAGAGTAAACCCAGCAGGGCATGGCCAAGTAAAAATGGAACACGAGAGAATATTGTGGAGTAGAGAAGAATATTTGTTTGTGAGTACGGTAGAAGTCGTCGAAAAATATCTTTTTCTCGTGAAATGATGAGCAAAAGTGACTATCATCGTACAGAACCACATTCACAGGTGCGGAGAAAAAAAGGTGGCGGGAAAAAAACTTTCGATTTCTTCCCGCTTTTAAAAATTATGCGCAATAACGCGATATAATAGTTGTGCTTCGGGAACTGCAAGATACTAAATTACGTCAATTGGATCGCTCTAGCCAGTGCCTTAGCACGAAATCAGCACAAATATTTTTGGGCTATAAAACGGTTCTATGTTTATGGCTTATGCTTATTCATTTTAAGCAGGCTGAGGGGAGTAATTTTGCGGAAGAAAGAAAAGAAACACAAAAATAAGGACCCATGCATCGAAACTAAAACACAAACCTTTCTTTGTACTTTCTCCTACCCCAGAAGACCGCTTCAAAGAGAATTTCCTTTGCTATTAGGCCTGTTTTCCCGTCGCTCCGGGAAGACGATTTACTACGCAAGAAAAAAAATACACGACGTGAAATCTTTTATGTTATTTCCATTCCAGTGTCCATTTTCATCCCTTTAACGTCGATCCATCATCAACCGCAAGGGTCAAGTTCACGAAAAACATCGCGGCTGGAAATCCAAAGATTTCGGGTTACGGAAAAAAACGATGGCTGTCGACAGTGATATGATATTATATTGTATATCTGTTAACTGCAATTGAGTTGACACCCGGTGGCAGTAGTACAGTGCACACATAGACACGAACAGTATACAGAACTCAATGAAACAGAATACCCAGAAAGGAACATATATAACAATAAGAATAGGAAACATAACAATACGAATACATAATTTACAAAATTAAACAGAAGCATACGAAATATACAACTGTATAAACAGTGATAAAAACAGAACCAAAAGAATATGAAAGAATGTGATAAACGAAACAGCCGTAGTTTTGCATTTTCTGTTACTTTACTGCGTACAAAAATATGTAATAAGACTCTGATTGTAATTTCGACAAATGTAAATAATCACAACACGGCGCAGTAATACCGTAATTTGGGAACGAGCGAGCTGTTCTCTATTGTCCTTACAGTCTTTCCACAACACAGTTCATCTTTTGGAATCAACAAACATTTTCCATGTGTAGATACACTGAAAACCACACATACATAAAAACCAAACAGGGATGCTGGACAAAGACGATACCACTGGAAAACTACGGTTGAAAAGAACCCGCGTTGTTTTGAAAACAAGTTTTAACAAATTACATAAAATCGAATACATTCGTACTTAACGTTTATCTACTGCTAATGTTTTCTTTTTAAATCTTTCAGACTTTTGGTACAGTGTGCCAATCGCTGAGGTAACGTCACATTCAGGAAAATTTCCGACCGGGCATGGAGTCATAAGCCGAGCGGTATTTGAGAAGTAACTGCAATGGTCTGTACTGAATTAAGGCGATAATATGGGAAAACTAAGGACAATCCTTTCTATAACTGAGACATGATCGGACATTAACTAGTACTGACTAGTATTAGCACTCCAAAGATTTACAGCGTTGCAATGGTTTTTCAGTATGTCGGGACCAAATGAACACGTAAGACACGAACGCACTGAATAGTAAGTTACGTTTTTTGCGTAGCTATAGAAAAAAGTAGGATCCATAAAGCAGTGCAAGCACACCGCTGAGACCAGAAGTGCACAAATCCTCAGGGCCAGGTCGCCCGGGCGACTAATGTTTATACGGTGGAGCCGATATTTGTCCTTAGTAGGACACTGGCTTCTTATCACCTTTCTGGTTTCTAGAATTTTTACATGATTCCTAGATTCTGGAAAATCTGTGCACCCTTGGTTCATACAGAAACAAAAACTACGCTTATTTCTTTGTCTCCACTCACATCGCAAACGAATTAAATGTCGGAATTATGTTGCTGCGAAGTTCTGTGCAATCAGAATCAACTGCAATGGGCTTTGGTTATACTTACATTTGTAGCTGCCATAAATATAGATCTATTACAGTTAAAACATCTGACATTTTACCGCCTTTCTCTAAATTTTGTACTAGCGTTCGGTCCCTTTCTTTTTCCTTCCGTCGTCCGCGACGTCATCGCCAAAACAGTGTGTATTCCGGTGTCTACATTGTTAATCAGCTTGTCTTCATCCTGCACGTTACTGCACTCCATTCATTAATAAAGGTGTCTAAATAACTTCATTACAACTCAACGTTCTATGTTTTAATTTTAGAAAAGGACATTCATCCCTCGAAATGCTTTTAGGAAATTTCGCAGGCATAATTTTGTATTTATAAGTGCAATTAAATGCAAACCCGCTTAGCCAAAAGAAAAAAAGCAAACACAACTTTCATGTTTAGCCGCAATAAACTTTTATGTAGAACTGTGTGTTCTCAGAACTCAGATAATGAGAGAAATATACATTATTAAACAGTCACGCGACTGAAATCTATGCGTTCAAGCAGAGAAATCTGTATTCATGGATAAGGTACAATCAATCAAAGTAAATTGTAAGGAATTTAAAAATTAACTCGCTAATACTGTCCTCTGGTCCTGATCACGTCCATAATTTCATGCAAAAATTAAGAATGCTATGTCGTCATAACAGAGAACCACCACACACGAAAAATCTTTATGAGAAAATATGTCATTTTAAGAACGACTCGAAATGCCATATCTTTTGCTTCCACTTCAGGTCACACTAGAATAACCTAATCAACAGCAAAGGATTCATTCTTAACAGTAAACACGATATAATATACGTTCATACCATGAAGGAGATGTGTTAATATATCGTGTTCCGTTCCTTGAATTACACTCGACAGAATTTAGAGCAAATGAGCAATACAAAGTGAGGATAATCACGAAGTCATGTTGAACGACACACCGTTTCTAAATCAGATCACAGTACAACATTTCGAAAACAAAAATTTTGATGACCAAAAACGAGCGTTAGTCATAAAAAGAACCGAAGAAAGACGGAAGTACTTGCAGTGACAATATTAAACAAAGAATTTAAGAGCAACAAGACAGAAATGAGGCAAAATGAGTAAAAAATGCCAGCGCAGGGAGAAAAACGCCGTATCATTAGCTAAATATAAATGAATCGCAGTAGGGAGGTAAGAGGTGAGGTGGGCACGAGTCCACCTCACCTCTTGCCTCCCTACTGTATAGCCCACATAAGTCGAGTACAGCTGCTTACTAACTTTTTTCATTTCTCAACCTGAAGATGGCCATTGTCAAGTGTCGAAACATGTAATTGTTCTTTATGTAGTAAATTCCACACATATCTCTACCACTCAATAAAGTTGTGTTAGACAAGTACATACACTCCAATTTAGTTTATTTATGAACACAACGGTGATGACGAACCTTATGATTATGAAAGGATCACATTTGATACATTTAAATAACAAAACTGTAATTTAATCCCCAGAATATTCCATTCTGTCCCACTGTTTCTGAAACAAGGTGTGGAGCTGTAGTGGTTCTGATATTCTAAATGTACGTTATGTCCACCTTCAATGTCACTTCCCAAATTCGAAAGCACATTACAAGTTTCTACTTCAGAAATCTGCCAGCCGCCGTCTTGAGTTCTGATGCTAACATGCGTTGTCATTCTAACCTCTGAAAATCTTTCTTTATCTGATTACTGACGAAAATCAATAGTTTTAAGACAACCTTCAGACTTACAAGAATGGCCTTTTGGACGTAAGACAAGGCATCACTGTCAATTAGTAGCACGTCGAGGTGTACTCGAGAAAAACTACATTCGAATCCCTTCGTGGAATCGAATATTATGGAGGCAATCTCTCCACACCAGTCCTTAATCAGTGAATCAGAGACTGCGAATACTTCCCAAAAAAATATGTTATTTCCACCTATGCGATTTACTGTAATAAAATACGAAGCTTCTCTCCTTATGGAATTAATGTTATTCTAATCTGCTTTGGAGTCTTTCAAATCATACTAAACCATATGTTTCTTTAAATGAATGTATATATTCAATTGTGTCCCTGAATAAACGATTAAATCAATCAGTCAATAAACAACCATATTAATTAATCAACATAAAGATTGCACTCAATCAACATCACTGTTGATGTACGTTACCTTACTTAAAGTTTTAAGTAAAGATCTAGCAGAATGTAAGTTTTGTGAACCCCTGTCATATGTGCAGGAAGTTTTATGTTTATAGATCCTCGTACTTTCTGGTGGCATCTATATCGGAAATAAGATATTGTTTTTTTTTACCGAAGGGTTACTTCTCAGCTTTATTCTTTTCCAGAAACCCCATATACAGAAGCAAGAGAGCGTAAGCTAAAATAGGACAAAAGACGAAAATGACATATTACTGATGTTACCGATCTTCTTCCGGAATTGCTCTGCTGGGGGAGAACACTCAATGTCAGAACTTGCTGATGATAACGGTGGATGGCAGATGGTAACATTACGTTATATTTTAACTTCCAACAAAGAACCGTTTCTTCGTTGTCTGTGTATTGTGAAAAGAGCTTCGACAGTGAAGTGCTCTCAGGTGGCTTTACACTTCTTTGCGAGCTTTTCACTTTCCTTTTTTGTGTACTCCTCTTTTTCTTCACGTTTCCTCATATAAAACTTTTGTGTATCTGTAGTTGGTAAAGATATATGGCATTTAGGGCACGCAAATGCCATGAAAGCTGTAAGCTGGGTACTGAGCTCGTGGCTGTAGTTCTGCAAGAAACCTGCGATTGCTGAACTGGCATTTGTTGGCGAATGTTCTTGGACCTCAAGGAAACAACACCCGTGCATCGTAGAGCTGTCTGTTACGATGTATGAAAAGGTGCATAATCCTTCAGACGTTTCAGTAACACGAGTACATATCAACCATAAGGTTGTTATTCTGCCGAAACCGGTGGCTGGACAGTGTAAGGCACGGGTTTTCGGCCGCTCGTTTGTTGGGATTGAGGTTTCGAATCCCGCCGGAAGCATGGATGCCCCTATTGTGACTATTGTGTGTTGTCAGGTGCAGGTATCTGCGACGGTCCAATCCCCCTTTCCAAAGGAGTCCTACTTCGTGTGTATGTGTGTGTTATTGAGTGATACGTGCAACAATAACCTTCTACATCTACTATGTGTTGGCAAAAAGTGGTCAGAATGAGAAAGAAAGAAAGAGAAAAAGGAAAAAAATTTGCTCTTCTGAACCACCATAGATGCTTTCTTTGTTCATTATTGATTTCTGTACCGCTTACCAATGTTGTATTTAACTGTAGATATTAAAGTAAATTAACCTTAACCTGGCTTGTGATTGCTGCACTATATGAAGCTACTATTTTAACCTGGCATCCTTGTGAAAGTTGGTTTATCACTCCGAGGGAAGAAAATTGTGACGTCTAAGAATTAAGTACCGAGAAATGTATTTGTACTCCGCTTTGGACCACGCAATATATTTATGCATTTCACAGGCTTCTCAGAACAAACAAAGACATTTTTCTGAGCATCATTAACGATCTGTCTTTACTAAGAATGCGGATTGTTTTCTGTGAGTTAGGAGCAGAATCTTTGTACATATATAATGTAAATAAATATCAGTATTTACATGCTTGATTTAAAAGATGCAGTTCCGGCCACTTAAATATAAAACTTACAAATAGAGTTTGTAGCTAACGGAAATCAGGTCCTTACATGGTTTCATACAACATCTCTAATACAATTGAAGCTACTGCGCTCTACCCTTCAGCCTTTCCTCCCATACACAACAGCCCATATCGTAGCTCAGAGAACACTGAACCGTATATGTCTGTCTGTCATGCCATATACGCGATCGATCATTCTGTCATAATGCGCACTGGCAGACCAATTACAAGCACGAGATGCACACATGTATCCAACAGAATATGTAGAACGGAGGCTGGAAGCAATGAAGAGGCACAACGCATATTTTCATATTTGAATGTGGGTTCGATGTAAAAGTGTCTTATAGCCATGTTCACGTGACTAACGTGAATCTGTGAAGACCAAAGAACTTACAGGTTCACTTCAGTACGTGTTACATTTATGACATTATCCCTGTGCCAGACTAAATGCCTACTGCGTCGAATGAGAGTGTGGCTGGTGTACAATGAACTGAAATTGACTTAGAAGGAAACAATCATGGAATAATCGGAAAATGTACCGGAAATTTCCTGGAGGCGTCGAGGATACCAAGCAGAACAGCAGTCCTGATAGACTGTCCCGACCTGGATCCGAACAGGACATTTTTGAGATACAAGTGATAAGCTTAACCGATAAATCAACCTACTCGGTTACAGAACAATAACGTGTCTCGGATTGCTGTTTAATAGATATAACAATAAATGTGTACTTGAATTTGTTATAAAACATTTAAAAGTAAGAAGATCATAAACCAAAGATGGGTGATATAAAGCAGAACTGTGAAGATCGAATAATGGGCTTCATAATGTGTACTGGTTGCAAAGCACTAATCGAGAAATCAGCTACGGCACCATCCGCACCGTACACACGACCTACGCAGCGGCTCTCAAGACTACCACCCATCCAAAAACTCGGTGCAGAAAACCATATGCTGCAACTCAACAACAAATATTCCTGATGATGGGCGTATTTATCCGAAACATGACGAGCTAAGTATATATTAATAAAATTACCTTGTTACATCAAATTGACATTTCAAATTATTTCATAAGGAAGATGCAGTCAAACAACACTCAAGTTAACACCTTTATGCCTACAAATCAAATGTCCACGTAAAGACGTAAGTGTAAATATGGGATCATATTAACAGATTCAAGAAACAGATTGTTCTGACTGGAACTGTCTGGCTAACGATAGTAGCATGCGGCCGCATGTTACTAGTGTTATAGGAATACGTGATGGTTGTGAACGCCTATCCGAATTGGGAATGCTAATAATTTAAGAGCTGAATTCACCGTTTTAAGAACAAACTTTACGTAAAGTAGCATCAACGAACTTTGAAAAATTAATATGACTGGGGTTTCTTCGCAACAATTGTGCACCATGTGACCTTCATTTCACACACCTTCTGATAACTTAAATGCCCGAAGTCTGCATGTAATGATTGTGGATTTTCGCACTTATTCAACATAATGAACAATTACTCATTGAGACTGACATACTGGAATCCGAATCCTTTTGCATCTTTACGCGTTTTTTGTTTCAAATTCATGTACACTGGCAAAAAACCTACAAATACACACCCACAGCGTTAAGCTATCTACAGATGCTAATGCAGTACTGTCCAGTAGGGTCTGTGAATATCCAGTATAGCTGTAAGCTTTCTACAGATGTTAATGCAGTACTGTCCAGTAGAGTGTGTGAACATCCAGTATAGCTGTAAGTTATCTACAGCTGTTAATGAAGCACTATCCAGTAGAGTCTGTGAACATCCAGTATTGCTGTAAGCTATCTACAGATGTTAATCCAGTACTGTCCAGTAGTCTGTGAACATACAGTATAGCTGTAAGCTATCTAGAGATGTTAATGCTGTACTGTCCAGTAGAGTCTGTGAACATCCAGTAGAGCTGTAAGTTATCTAGAGATGTTAATGAAGCACTGTCCAGTAGAGTCTGTGAACATTCAGTACTGCTGTAAGCTATCTACAGATGTTAATCCAGTACTGTCCAGTAGAGTCTGTGAGCATCCAGTATAGCTGTAAGTTATCTAGAGATATTAATGAAGCACTATCCAGTAGAGTCTGTGAACATCCAGTATTGCTGTAAGCTATCTAGAGATATTAATGAAGTACTGTCCAGTAGAGTCTGTGAACATCCAATATTGCTGTAAGCTATCGAGAGATGTTAATGAAGTAATGTCCAGTAGAGTCTGGGAATATCCAGTATTGATGTAAGCTATCTACAGATGTTAATCCAGTACTGTTCAGTAGAGTCTGTGAACATCCAGTATTGCTGTAAGTTATCTAGAGATGTTAAATAAGTACTGACCAGTAGAGTCTGTGAACATCCAGTATAGCTGTAAGTTATCTAGAGATGTTAATAAAGCACTGTCCAGTAGAGTCTGCGAACATCCAGTATTGCTGTTAAGCTATCTAGAGATGTTAATGAAGTACTGTCCAGTAGAGTCTGTGAATATCCAGTATTACTCTAGGCTGTCTACAGATGTTAATGCAATACTGTCCAGTTGAGTCTGAGAACATACATTTTTTTCCTGGCAAGAACAGTCCTTTAACGTGGTCTAGATTCTGATCGGTTACCTCTCTTACATAATTCCACAGCTTAATAGCTAAACCAAACTGTTTCCTCCTGTACAAAATAAAACATCCGCTATAGTAAGGCATTTACGTATTCTGCTCTGTCGTAGTGTAGCAAGAACATGTGCTGGTTACCTTAGATTTATAAACCCAGCAAGTCACGCAAACAGCAACAGACACAAAAGTGTACCTTCAAGTTAAAATACAGAGTGAGGTGGAATTACGTATCCGATTACCTTACAATAGCCTATTTTCCTTACTTTATAACGAAGGATAAATATGGTGTCATCACGCCAGTGTGCCCGCGTGTTTCTCTTAATGATTTTAGCACTAAATGACAAATTTTAATGACATCTGACACGAACACCACACCACCAGAAGACCGACCATCTTTCGTCTTTTTACCTTTAAATTCCAACTTGGCGGGCATTAGGACATCCAAGGCCAGAACGGTTTAACACGACTTAACGTAGAGTTATGAAATACCACTTATAATGTGGCTGGGAAGTTTGATCTAAAATTACGATATACATACAGCTACGAATCTTGTACGAAGTGACTTTTATATGTAATATTATGCCGACTGTTTTTTATGGGCTAGGGTGGAAGTGTTTAAGATACGCAGCCGTACTAGCTGGATTGTTACGTTCAGGTGGATAGGAAAAATACTGCACGAATCTACAGTGTTTTCTATTGTTCTCACGTACATATTTTAGAATGAAAAGTCCGTGGGAGAGTAGACCTCCATTTCTTAAGGCATCTGTTTCCCAGAAAACGTTTTCTTATCCTTTAAGAGAGGGGGTTAGCTGTTGTTCCCCGTTTGTATCTTATTACGCACTGAGATAAAATCAGCGATGAGAAGAAAAGAAAACTGCGCAGCAGGTGTGGAACTTGGGAAATGTCTAGGCTTACACAATTTTGGTAGAAAACCTGTAAGAATGGAACGATTTGGGACATTTTGGTGCAAAGGTAAAATTATCACGTTTCAGGCCCGGTGTGGCCCAGAGGGTGGGTAGAGGTATAGCTCTACTCTTTCACGACCGCGCCACTAGAAGGGGGTGAGTAGTCAGCAGCACGCCCCGGCCGCACTTTACTCCTGGGAAAGACCCGGTACCCATTTTACATGAGGCTGGGTGGGCCCCAGGGCCGGTATGGACGGGCGGAAAATCTCGTCTCCACCGGGGTTGGATCCCGGACCGTCCAGCCCGTAGTCAGTCGCTATACCGACTGAGCTACCCGGCCCACACATTTAGGTGTAGATGGAATAATTATAATCGGTTCTTCACTAAACTACATGTTAGAGCACAAACTGGAATAATATGTATCAGGATATGGCCCAAGGGTCTTCAGAATAAAGTGATAAAATTGTGGGTTAAATAATGGACTCTATAGATGACCATATATTAGAGTCAGAGGGTCTGCTCCTTGGAGGGTCTTGGCTCTCTGTTTTCCTGGATTAGTATATTATAAGGAGTTTCAATTTTCACTTACATCTTCCGAACCTCTCTAAATGCCTACTCGTGAGAAATCCACTTAGCCCAGTGTTCCGCTTCACTCAGTGTTGAATGCCGTTCTCTTACGTGGCCGTGAACTGGAGGCTAAGTCCGAACGAAGTAAAACTCTGATGAATAAAATTAATTTAAACACATCCAGTTCTAGTGACTGTGGGCTGGGTAGCTCAGTCGGGATAGCGACTGACTACGGGCTGGACGGTCCGGGATTGAATCCCGGTGAGGACGAGATTTTCCGCCCGTTCAGATCGGCCCTGGGGCCCACCCAGCCTCCTGTACAATGGGTACCGGGTCTTTCCCGGGTGTAGAGGCGGCCGGGGCGTGGGGCTGACACTCTAGATAGAGTGCCGAGGTCCTAAAAGAGTGGAGCTATAGCTGTACTCACCCTAAGGTCCCGCGTGAACTATAAAAGGGTGAAAACCCACCAGTTCTATTGACTTAAAAAGAACGTAAAATATACATGTATCTAAAGTTGTTAATTCAACAAACTCAGTTCCAACCTCATAGGAAGCATTGTGTCTCCAATACAAACTGCAGCGTGTTACGACTGTCTAGGCAAATGATAGGCGTTTATAGCAAGGTTTGTACAGAATATGTACATAACTGCTATTGCTCAAAGTGCAGAGGGTTTGAATGTTGCAGCAGGGGTCGCACACAAGTAACAATTATGTTTCAAAGAACTACACACACGAGTCCTGACATTCATTCCTAGCCATCCGAGAGTGAAGTTCGAGTTCTGCTGATCTTACACCCAGCCACAGGAGAAGGCCAGTGACTGATAACAAGTGACAAAACAGCATGTAGCTGGAGTACGTAAATGACGAAGTCAACCACGACAGCTTTACTGTGTCGTTTTCGCTTTCATGTGTTACGTCCTTTGTTTATCCTCGTTAGAAACATGACTATGTAATTTCTTTTGTTCCCTTCTACTAAGAACGAATACATAAAAAAAAATTAAATCACAGAATTATGTACGAACAGACTCTCCATATGGGCAAATGTCATACTTCAGTTAGGTTGAGACAGACAAGTAGCTCGCATAATGCACAGACACCACCGTCGGGAGACCTCATACATAGAGACAACAGTACAGCAGGTTCACGGGTGAACTGGACGATAACATCTAGTGAAGTTTTCAACTGAACTGACGCATGATGTAAACTGGTCCAAGGGCAGCTGCTGTAAAGAAAGTAACAAAACTTCCAGTTCTAATTTAAGACAATTGTTACTACCTTCATTGGCGGCTTGTCAGATTGTTTCCCTGCGTTATTTCAACTGTACGCAGAATAATAAAGGCTAACGAACTGTAAACGGTGTATGGCCCACCCAGCCACCTTCTCAATGGGTACCGCTGGCGCTTTCCCCAGAGGATAAAGTGGCTGGGACGTAAATGTAACCACTGACCTCCATCTAGTGCCAAGGTTAGAAACGAGTGAGCTATACGTCCACCCCTTCCTATTTGTTCGCAGCTTGCAAAGGGACAACTTTACTTTTTCACTTTGAACAGCAAATAACAGTCATCTTTGCTTCTCTGCCGGACCTACTAAAGCCTAAGAAGCCCTTTTCCGTGCCGAGATTAGACACTGGACCCGCTCTTATACGAAGCTGGAATGCTAAACGCTCAACGACGAAGTTCGGTGTTTAAATTTATTCATCGGACTGTACGTAACAGCCTATCAGTAACGTGTATTAGAATAGCACAGATTATGCAAACTGCATATCGGATTAAGTAACCTAACAACTTCCGTAGCACAAATTGTGTTGTCTAAAGCCTCCCGCTTCTTCCCTGTTCACCCGAGTGACAAATCTTGTGACCTAGAGAAGATTCACGTTAGACTTTCGTTTCAAGGAGAACAATTCCGATGAAAATGTTAAACTGCTCTTAAGAACTCCGCTGTAAGAAAATAAATGTAAACAGGCTCAGTTCTGGCTGTAATTGTGTACCGTCTAGACAAAATTAAGTTCTCGCGACACAGTCCGTAACAAATGAACTCCAAGTAACAGAATCCTTGACAAGTTTATCGTCTCTCGTCTAAATTAAGAAATTTCTCACGTTTAGTTGTGCACGACGATTTGCAATATCTCACAAAGGGACTCCATTCTAAAGTAGGTGAACTCACTATAAGTGTAGAGGTTATTGTTGCACTGGATCCCACTCAATGAGGATCCTCAGGACTAGTGATCAGCCCGACGCGGAGACCTCTACCTGACATTCACAAGAGACACATATTCATGGCCCCAGGGGGATTCGAAACCCGCAATCCCAGCAAGTGAGTGGCCGCAGACCTATAACTCAGACCGCGCGACCACTGGAATCGACCAGAAGAATTAGCATCTGCATTAATTTGATTCTTCCATAATTTTTCTAACAACTGAATCGCTTTTCTTCCCTACATTATTCAATCAAAATTTACCTCTTCCAGACTAGTGAATGTTGCATTCTGTGTTCTGTAGACATTGGGTTCTATCGTGCTAACGAATGTATGCCAGCTTCCTCGATTGAGTTGTCTATTCTCATTTGCTTTAACTAAGTACAAAGCTAACTGTACATTTATTATGGCTCCAAATACCGCTGACTGACAAACTGAAGAACAGGGATACCGTTGTTGACTTGTAATTCGTGGGGGGGGGGGGGGGCCCTTTTCGTTTTTCCCAAAAATTAACCACAATTCACAATTAAAAACGGGTTTTACTTGGGTTACTCCCCTCGGGGCCCCGGTCCGCCCCCAAAAATAACCTGAT
>Ga0131853_10016779_pt1 | contig 13348 bp, 12 predicted proteins | sample TergutLab28metaG_FD_92764 | JGI IMG/M metagenome (GOLD analysis project Ga0131853, IMG submission 92764) | Labiotermes labralis P1 segment gut microbial communities from Petit-Saut dam, French Guiana - Lab288 P1 (version 2) (version 2) | ecosystem: Host-associated > Arthropoda: Insects >...
CCCGCCACTGGCCGAGACCTGCTGCCCGGCGCTCAGGATGGTCACGGTGGCCAGTGTCCCGGGGTGCGGCCGCCTTCCGGCGGCCCTGGGGGGATACCGCCCCAGACCCCCGGCGTACGGGTTTCCCTTGCCGACGGTGCGGGGCCGAGCGGCCGGCCGGGACCCGCTTTGGGGACACGGTGACCACGGCTGCGCTGGACGGTTGCGGTCCCCGGTCACCCGGCACCGGCTGCCGGGCGCGGTCACGGCAAAAGCGATTAATCTACTCGTGGCCGGGGCCTCAGGACGGTGCGGCCGGTGATGGCTCTCTGCGAGTTCCCCAGGTTCCCGTTGGCGGAGATGGTGTTGATCTGGGACGGTATGAGAAGCCATGAGCCGTTCGGATGAAGGATTTTGAATTGTCGCATGACGTGCGTGTCCTGGAAGGCGACGAGATCACGCAGGCCGAGGCGGTATTCCGGACCTCGATGATCGGGCTGCCGCCCGAGGCGGAGCCCACGCCGGAGGAGCGGGCCGCGGGCCACGAGCCCGGGCGGGCTCTCGGCGTCCACGACGCGGGGGACCTCGTCGGGACGGCGGAGTCGTACGGCAGCTGGCTGGTCGTGCCCGGCGGCAAGCGGGTGCCGCACGCGGCGGTCACGCACGTCGGGGTCCTGCCGACGCACACCCGGCGGGGCATCGTCACCGCGCTGATGCGGCGGCAGTTCGAGGACATCGCCGCCCGCGGCGAGATCGTCGCCTCCCTCCGGGCGTCGGAGGCGGTCATCTACGAACGGTTCGGGTACGGCGTGGCCAGCGAGTGCGCCACCTATGACGTGGACCGCCGGCGCGCGGTCCTGCGCGACAGCGTCCCGGCCGGGTCCCCCGTCCGGCTGGCCGATCCCCGCAGGCCCTGGAAGCAGTTCGAGAGCGTCTACGAGCCCGCCGCCTGGACCGGGGCCATCGGCCGGTACGAGCCCTGGTGGCGGACGCGGGAACGGTGGGCCGCCGCCGACACCAGCCCTCAGTACGCGGCCGTGACCGCCGACGGGGACGGGTATGCCCTGTATAAGCCCGGCGACCCCGGCAACTGGTTCTCCGGCGACAACCGCACCATCGTCGTGACCGACTTCGTCGCCCACACGGCGGCCGCCTATGTGGGGCTGGTCCGGCACCTGGTCACGCTGGACTTCACCGACACGATCCGGTTCCTCGCCCGTCCGGTCGACGACCCGCTCCCCACACTGTTCACCGACCGCCGGGCCGTGCGGAAGACCAGTGTCCGGGACGAGACATGGCTGCGCCTGGTCGACGTTTCCGCGGCCCTGGCGGCGCGCCGCTACGCGTCGGGGCCGGTCGTGGTGGTCGAGGTGAAGGACGAGTTCCTTCCGTCGAACAACGGTCGGTACCGGATCGGCGGGCGGCCGCACGAGGTGGCGCGGCCGGACAGTTCCCGGCCGGACCTGACCATCGGAGCGGCGGCGCTGGCGTCGGTGTACCTAGGCGGCACGCGGTGGGCGGCCCTGGCCCAGGCGGGTCAGGTCACCGAGCACCGGGCCGGAGCGGTCGCGTCCGCCGACCAGCTGTTCTCGACCGCCGCCGCCCCGTTCGCCGGCACGGGATTCTAGTCGTCTGCTACGCAGGAACGATGTCGACGTGCAACTCGGCATGACCGGACAGCACGGCGATATCGCCTAGGTCAGATGTAGCAATCTCGTCGCCGTCCTTCGCGAGAAGTACCAGTGCAGCGTCGATGACGTCCTTGGTGCCCGTCTTGGCGAGCAGGGCGCCGGCTTTCAGTCCAAGATCATCGTCGAGCGCGTGGATACGAACCGACTTGAAGGCTTTCGCCAGCTGGGCCTGCCTCGGGCCTCCATCACGCCAGACTTGGCCCACCACACCGCCGTGGCTAACCGGGAGCGACTTGCTGAGCGCCGCAGACTTGAGGCGCGCCCACATGGCCTTATCTCCACGCTCAAGCGCGAGCAGAGCACCGCTGTCCAAAATGAGTGTCACGACTGGCCCCTATTCCGACGGTCAAGATCACGGAACTCATCTGGCACGCGCCCCCGGACCACGATGGCCGCCTCGCGGTCAGTCCGGTGCTGCGCCGCGATCTCCGCATCCGTAATCTCGCCATGCTCGGCCTCGTAGTCAGCGATGGCGTCATTCAGCGCTGCGAGCCTGCGCTCACGCTCGGCCCGTTCGGCCAGCGCCTCGTTCACCCAAGCGCTGAGCGAATCCGCGCTTCCCCGCTGCACGGCCTCATTGGCGACCGCCAGCAGCTCTGCGTCTACCGTCACGGTCAGCCTCTCTTTCCGCTTGGTCATATACATAGCTTACTCCAGTTATACATTTGTCATACCAAACTTTCCGCACCCTGAATGCTACGCATAGCCACTGACATTCGATCACCCAGGCGATGAACGGTTTGGCTCTCGGCCCTCATCGCAGCGGGGTGTCGGGCCGCAGGTCGGCCTCGGCCAGGCGCTCCAGCAGTTCCACGGTCTTGCCCAGGTGCTGCCTCTCCCCTGGCTCGATGACCGCCTCGATGGCGCGGGCCAGCCAGTCCTGCCCGGACGCGGACAGGTTTTCCAGCAGCGTCTGCCCCTCACCGGTGAGCCTGACGAGCACGCGCCGCTTGTCAGCCGGGTCCGGTGCCGTCTCGATGTAGCCGGTCGGCTTGAGCAGGGCGAGCCGCTGGGCGATCGCCTGCTGGGTAACGTGCTCGGTCGCCGCCAGGGCGGAGGCGGTCATCGGGCCGCGTTCGGCGAGGCGGCGGAGCATCGCGATCTGCGACACCGTGATGCCGCGCGAGGTTTCGCCCGCCTCCTCGCGGATCCGGGACCGGATCTGGCTGATCGCCACGGCCAGGTCCACCGCCAGGGCGGCGGCGCCGGGGAATTCCAGGTGCGCACTCACGGAGCCAGTATAGATACTTGAACAAACTACTTGTGTATTTCTCTGTAATGCGCTAATCACCCAGCATCACTCCGGCGGGCCGGGGCGATCCGTGCCCATGGAACAGCTCATCATTCAATGATCGTTTCTCTCCTATCACCGCTTTTGCCGTGGAGCATGGGGCGATGAGCGTACCGGCGACGACAGGAGACATGACGATGACCGTGAGCAAGGCCGCCCCGCCCCGTATCGCGATCCTGGGCGGCGGCATCGGCGGCCTAGCCGCCGCCGCTTTCCTGCGCCGGGAGGGCCTGGCCGCCACGGTGTACGAGCAAGCCTCCCACCTGGGCGAGGTCGGCGCCGGCCTGGTCGTCGCGCCGAACGCCGCCCGCCTGCTCCGGGCGCTCACCGTCCTGCCCGCCTTCACGGAGCGTGCCGTCCGCCTCGACACCGCCTGGGAGTTCCGCCGCTGGGAAAACGGGGCGGTCCTGTCCTCCGAGAACCTGACCACCGCGTGCCAGAAGCTGTACGGCGAGCACACCTACACCGCGCACCGGGCCGACCTGCTCCGCGTTATCGGCTCCCAGGTCCCGGACGACAGCATTCAGCTGGGCCGCAAGTGCACTGGCCTGAGCTCGGGCAACGGCACGCACCGGCTGGCGTTCGCGGACGGCACCGAAGCGGAGGCCGACGTCGTCATCGGCGCCGACGGCATCCATTCGCTCGTCCGCAACACCATTGCCGGGGAGTCTCCCGCGGCGTACTCGGGCATCTGCGCGTTCCGGGCTCTCGTTCCGACCGAACGGGCCCCCGAGTTCACGCGCCGCGCGGCGCAGACGCTGTGGATCGGCCCGGATCACCATCTCGTGCACTATCCGGTCTCCGGCGGTGACCTGATCAACCTCGTCGCCTTCGCCCCGGCCGGGGACTACACGACCGAGTCCTGGACCGCGACCGCCACCATCGAGGAGTTCCTCGCCGAGTTCGAGGGCTGGGACTCCCGGCTCACGGGCCTGATCCGGGCCGCGGAGACGCCGGGCCGGTGGGCCCTTCTGGACCGGGCACCGCTCACCCGCTGGTCCAAGGGCACGGTGACGCTGCTCGGCGACGCGGCCCACCCCATGTTCCCGTTCTTCGCCCAGGGCGCCGCCCAGTCCATGGAGGACGCGGCTGTCCTCGCCCGCTGCCTCGCCGACGGCCTCGGCGACCCGGCCGCCGCCCTCCGCGGGTACGAGGAGCTGCGGATCCCCCGCACCACCCGCCTCCAGGAAGTCAGCCACGGCCGCTCGCATGTCAACCATCTCCCCGACGGTCCCGAGCAGCGCGAGCGTGACGCGGCGTTCGCCCGCCAGGACGCGCTCGTCGCCAACGGGTGGATCTACTCCTATGATCCGGCATAGGAAGTCAGGGCGAGACGTCCTCCAGGACGCGGCCTCTCGTGTGGACGGTGAACTGGGCCAGGACGGCGGCCACGATCAGGAAGGCGGAGATCAGCAGCAGCGCGGCCAGGACCGACAGGTGCGGCAGGATGGGGGCCAGCACCAGGATGCCGATGCCGCCGCCGAGGTGGCCGATCCCGTCGACCAGCGCGAAGCCGGTGGAACGGGCGCGGGTCGGGAAGTTCTCGGCCGACATCGCGTAGCTCGGCGACACCCACAGGTTGAAGCCCGCGAAGATCAGGATCGCGCCGATGAACGCCACGGTGATGCTCGCCCCGGCCAGCGCGACGAGGATCGCGCCGACGAAGGTGACGACCGTGGCGATCGGCAGCCAGTAGCGGCGTTCCAGTTTCTCCACGATGAACGACATCACGGCGGCCTCGGCGACGAAGCCGATGGTGCCGACCGCGGCGATCACACCGGCCTCCGGCGGCGAGTACTTCAGCGAGGTCAGCACCGAGGTGAAGCCCGCCGAGTAGGCGTAGACCGTGATGTACCCGGCGAACCACATGAAGAACAGCAGGATGACCCGGCGCAGGTAGACCGGATGCCGGAAGATGTCTCCGTAGGGAACCGCCTTGGCGGGCGCCCATTCGACGGGCACGTTCTCCAGGCTCGGCTCGGCCAGGGAGCCGCGCCTGCCCGCCCGGGCCTCCATGGCCGCCGCGAGCCTCTCCGCGGCCGCGGCCTGGCCGCGCTGCAGCAGCCAGCGCGGCGATTCGGGCAGCGCGAGGCGCAGTGCCAGGGCGGCGAGGGCGAGGATCGCCCCGATCCCGTACATCCAGCGCCAGCCATCGGCGAAGGACGCCCCGCCGATCGCGAACGGCAGGCCGGACGGCCACGGCGACTTCTCCGTGGTGAGGAACAGTCCCAGCCAGATGCCGACCAGTGCCCCGAGGGCCGAGTTCACGAAAATAACGGTGGCGAACCGGGCCCGGGACCTCCGGGGCGACACCTCGTTGATGTAGGTGTTCACGATCGCGAGGTCCGCGCCGATGCCCACGCCGGTAATGATCCGGGAAATCGTGAAGTTCAGGTAGTCCGCGGACAGGGCCGAGTACAGCGCGCCGAGGCCGGTGATCGCCACGGTGATGAGCATCATCTTCCGGCGGCCGATCCGGTCGGCGATCGGGCTCAGGATCAGCGTTCCGACCACGTAGCCGGCGAGGTTGAGTACCGTCGGGGTCGGCAGCGACGAGAGCGCGTTCACCGGCGTGCAGCCATGCACGAGCTGCGTGCAGGTCTCCACGAACGACACGTTGATGTCAAAGATGTCGTAGAAGGTGAACAAGAACCCGAGTCCGATGATCACGAGGTACCAGGGGGACAGCGACCAGCCTTCCAGGCGGTCGAGCCGGGCGATGATGCCACGGCTTTCCTCGGGGATCCTCTCGCCACCCTGGGCTGACGGCGTCGCAGCGGCGCTCACGGACCGCACCTCTTCTCGGGAGATAACCGTATTTATTCTGGTTTTAGCGGTCATCGTAAGCCGGAGACGGGCTCTCGTGAAGGGCCAGGCACTAACCCCGGTTAACCGAGGGCACGGGCGATGACGGAAGCGGCTGTCCGCAACCGCTCCCCCACGGCCGCCGTGTCGGTACCCCGGTCCAGGTAGACCACGGCGACCGCCGCGGCGGGGTGGCCGGTGACGCGGAGCGGGGCGGCGACCGAGGACATGCCCTTGATCACCTCGTCATGGCTGGTCGCGTAGCCGGGAAATCCGTCCAGGTAGCCCCCGGGAATCCGGGCCGCGGCCCGCTCGGCCGGAGTCAGGGCCTCCTGGATCGCGATGCCGGGCGCGCCCAGGCGCAGCGAGTGCCGCGTGCCGGGACGCTGCGCGACCGCGGCGGCCGCGTGACGCGGCTCGACGCTGACCAGGATGACGGCCTCGTCCCCGTCGAGGACGGCGACGAACGCGGTCATGCCCAGTTCGTTCGCCACCGCGGTGAGTTCGGGCAGCGCCGCCGACTGCAGGTCGGCGGCGACGCCGCGCGCGAGCGCCGCCAGCCTCACCCCGGGCACGAGCCCGCCTCCGTCGGCGCGCACGACCAGGCGGTGCTCCTCAAGGGTGCGGACGATGCGGTAGGTGATCGACCGGTGCAATCCCAGCCGGGCGGACAGGTCCGCCATCCCGATCGGCTTCTCCGACTCCGCGATGATCTCCAGCGCCCTGAGCCCGCGCGACAGCGTCTGCGACGGCGCCTTCGGTTCCTTTTCCGGATCTTGCACGGGCCCGGCTCCCAGAGTTACGGTCGTATTCAATATAAGAATGTAATGTTCGATTATAGAACATGATCTGGTGGCCAGGATGCAGTTCCATCACCACGGATACGTCACCACCGACCCGAGGGTTCAGCCCGCCGCGGGCACCGGCCGCAGCCGGCCCGCGGAACTTCCCGGCGAGACCGACGTGCTGATCGTCGGGGCCGGCCCGGCGGGCATGGTCCTCGCCGCGCAGCTGTCCCAGTACCCGGAGGTCACGACCCGGCTGATCGAGCGGCGGCCCGGACGGCTCGAGGTCGGGCAGGCCGACGGGATCCAGGCGCGGAGCGTGGAGACGTTCCAGGCGTTCGGCTTCGCGGAACGGCTGATCGCCGAGGCGTTCCACCTGACGGCGATGAACTTCTGGGCCAGCGACCCGGGCGACCCGGAAAGGATCGTCCGTACCCAGCGCACGGAAGACGACCCCGACGGGATCAGCGAGTTCCCGCACCTGATCATCAACGAGGCCCGGGTCCTGGACTACTTCGCCGAAGCCGCCGCGAACGGCCCCGCCCGGATCACCCCGGACTACGGCTACGAGTTCACCGGCCTCACGGTCGCCGAAGCGGCAGACGACCCGTACCCGGTCACCGTCACCGTCACCGGCGCCCGCGACGACGAGAAGACCATCAAGGCCAGGTACGTCGTCGGCTGCGACGGCGCCCACAGCCGGGTCCGCGACGCCCTCGGCCTGAAGATGACCGGCACGCAGGCCCTGCACGCGTGGGCGGTCCTGGACGCCCTGGCCGTCACCGACTTCCCGGACATCCGCACCAAGTGCGCTATCCAGTCGCGGCACGGCAGCATCCTGCACATCCCCCGCGAGGGCGGCTACCTGTTCCGGATGTACATCGACCTCGGAGAGACCGACGCCGCCGACAACGGCGCCGTCCGCGAGACGACGGTCGAGACCGCCATCGCGAAGGCCAACCAGATCCTGCACCCCTACAGCCTCGACGTCCGGGACGTCCCCCGGTACACGGTCTACGAGGTCGGCCACCGGCTGACCGAGCGGTTCGACGACGTCCCTCCCGGAACCGGCCGCACGCCGCGGGTGTTCATCGCGGGCGACGCCTGCCACACCCACAGCGCGAAGGCGGGCCAGGGCATGAACGTCTCCATGCAGGATGCGTTCAACCTCGGCTGGAAGCTGGGGCAGGTCCTGACCGGCGTCAGCCCGGAAACCCTGCTCAAGACCTACTCGGCCGAGCGCCAGGACGTGGCCGCCCGGCTCATCGCCTTCGACCGCGAATGGTCGGACCTGATGGCCAAGAAGCCGGGCGAGCTGCCCCCGGAGGAACTGGCGGACTTCTACACCAAGACCGCCGAGTTCCCGGCCGGGTTCCTCACCGAGTACCCGCCGTCCATGATCACCGGCGGCACCGCGCACCAGGACCTGGCCAAGGGCTTCCCGGTCGGGAAACGGTTCAAGTCGGCACCCGTGGTCCGGGTGTGCGACGCCACCCCGGCCCACCTCGGGCACCACGCCCGCGCCGATGGCCGCTGGCGGATCTACGCCTTCGCCGACGCCGGGGCGGCGGAACTGAACGCGTGGGCGGAGTGGATGCGCGACGGCGCCTGGCCGGACAGCCTGTTCGACATCAAAGTCATCTACCCCGAACCCCACGAACAGATCGATATCAGCCGAACGGACCGGCTGTTCCTGCCCCGCACCGGACCCTTCGGACTGATCGACTACGAAAAGGTCTACGCGGCCGATCCAGCCAGTGACATCTTCACCCTGCGCTCCGTCGACCGCCGCGGCTGCGTCGTCGTGGTCCGCCCCGACCAGTACGTCGCCTGCGTCCTGCCGCTCACCGCCCGGGCGGAGCTCACCGATTTCCTCGCCCAGAGCCTGGAGGCCCCCGTTGCCGCAAAAACCGATGCCGGAGAAGCCGTCGAAGATCATCGCGGTCCACGTCAGCTACCGGAGCCGCGCGATGGAGCGCGGGAACCTGCCGCCCTATCCGACCTACTTCCTCAAACCGCCGAACACCCTCGCGGCTGACGGCGACCCGGTCCTGCGGCCGCCCGGCTGCGACCTGCTCGCCTTCGAGGGCGAGGTGGCGCTGATCATCGGCGAGACCGCGACCCGCGTGAAGGCGAAGGACGCGTGGTCCCGCGTCGGGCACGTGACCGCCGCGAACGACTTCGGCGTCTACGACCTGCGCTACGCCGACAAGGGCTCCAACGTCCGGTCCAAGGGCATCGACGGCTACACTCCGCTCGGCCCGGAACTCCTGGACGCCCGCGACATCGACCCGGACGCGATCCGCCTGCGGACCTGGGTAAACGGCGAGCTGAAGCAGGACGCGGTCAGCGGCGAGGACCTGCTGTTCGGGTTCGCGGACATCGTCGCCGACATCTCCCGCCTCACCACCCTGGAGCCCGGCGACATCATCCTCACCGGCACCCCCACCGGCTCGACGGTCGTCACTCCCGGCGACACCGTCGAGGTCGAGGTCACCGCCGGCGGGAAGTCCACCGGCCGCCTCCGCTCCCCCGTCGCCGACGCGGCCTACGACCTGACCACTCCCGGGGCCATGCCGAAGGCCGACGACGCCCAGCGCACGGCGGCCTACGGGCACAACAATGACGCCGAACGGGCCTCCGATACCCCCGACGCGGTCATCGCGGCGGTGTCCGCGGTGTCCACGGCGACGCTCGCGTCCCAGCTCAAGAAGCGGGGCTATGAGTCCGTCACCCTGGACCGTCTCCAGATCACCAACCCGGGGCTGACGATGGCGGGATACGCCCGGACCGTCCGCTACGTCCCGTTCCGCGAGGACCTGTTCAAGGCCAGGGGCGGCGGCTTCAACGCCCAGAAGCAGGCGGTCGAGCAGGTCCGGCCCGGGGAGATCCTCATCATCGAGGCCCGCGGCGACCCCACCGCCGGGACCGTCGGGGACATCCTCGCGCTGCGCGCCCAGGTGCGCGGCGCCCGCGGCATCGTCACCGACGGCGCGATCCGCGACAGCAAGGCCCTGTCAGAGATGTCGATCCCGGTGTTCTACGGCGCGTCCCACCCGGCGGTACTGGGACGGCGCCACGTCCCGTGGGAGACCAACGTGACCGTGGCCTGCGCCGGGGTCACGATCTGCCCCGGCGACATCATCGCCGGCGACGCCGACGGCGTCATCGTGGTACCGCGCGACATCGCCCTCGAGGTCGCGGAGGCCTCCGCCGAGCAGGAACGGCAGGAAGAGTTCATCACCGAGCGGGTCGCGGCGGGCGAGTCCGTCGACGGCCTGTACCCCCTCGGCAGGAAATGGCAGCCCGCCTACGAGCAGTGGCTCAAGGAGAAGGACAGCGCATGAAGTTCCGCAGCGATCCCGCGAAGATCACCGGCTCGATCGCCCCGGTGGTCTCGCCGTTCCACGCCGACGGCAGTCCCGACCCCGACGGCCTGCGGGCCCTGATCCGGTGGCAGCTCGAATCCGGCAGCCACGGCATCTCCCTCGGCGGCTCCACCGGCGAGCCCAGCGCCCAGACCACCGCCGAACGGGCGGCCTCGATCCGGATCGCCGCCGAGGAGACCGCCGACCGGGTGCCGTTCGTCCCCGGCACCGGCTCGGCCAAGCTGGACGAGACCCTGGAACTGACGTCCATCGCCGCCGACGCCGGCGCGGACGCGGTGCTGATCATCACCCCGTACTACGCCAAGCCCACGCAGGAAGGCCTGTACCAGTGGTACGCCACCGTCGCCCGCGAGTTCCCTGACCTGCCGGTCATCGCCTACAACGTGCCGACCCGCACCGCCGTCGACATCGCCCCGGAGACCGTGGCCCGGCTGCGGAAGGACTTCGGCAACATCGTCGGCGTCAAGGAGACAACCAAGGACTTCGAGCACTTCTCCCGCGTCATCCGGGCCGCCGGCCGCGACACCCTGGTCTGGTCCGGCATCGAACTGCTGTGCCTGCCGCTGCTGTCCCTCGGGGGCGTCGGGTTCGTGTCCGCGACCGCCAACCTGGCCCCGGCGGCGACGGCGCGCATGTACGAGCACTGGCAGGCCGGGGAATTCGAGGCGGCCCGGGACCTGCACTTCGCGCTGCACCCGGTCACCGACGTCATCTACACCGAGACCAACCCGGCCGCGGCCAAGTGGACGCTGCACCAGGCCGGGCTCATCGCGTCCCCGTTCGTGCGGCAGCCCCTGGTGCCGCTGACCGAGGCCGGGCAGCGGAAGGCCCGCGAGCTCCTCGCGCTGGGAGCGCCGGTTCTCGAAGGCCCTGTCGCGAAGATCCGTTAGGTCGAATCATGTCTTTGAACTTGCCAGAGAAGATCGAGCACTACATCGGCGGCCGGCATGTGCCGAGCGCCGACGGCGCGACGTTCGGCGTGGCCGACCCGGTCGCGAACAAGGAGTACACGCGAGCGGCCGCCGGCGGGCCCGCCGACATCGACCGGGCCGTGGCCGCCGCGCGGGACGCGTTCGAGGCCGGGCCGTGGCCGGGGCTGGCCGCCCGGGCCCGCGCGAAGATCCTCAACGCCATCGCCGACGGCATCGAGGCGCGGTCGTCGGAGATCGCGGCCGCGGAGACGTTCGACACCGGCCTGCCGATCACGCAGGCCAAGGGGCAGGCGGCGCGCGCGGCGGAGAACTTCCGCTACTTCGCCGACGTGATCGTCGCCCAGCATGAGGACGCGTTCTCCACCCCGGCCCAGATGGGCTACGTGCTGCGCAAGCCCGCCGGGGTCGCGGGCCTGATCACCCCGTGGAACACGCCGTTCATGCTGGAGTCGTGGAAACTCGCCCCGGCCCTCGCCTCGGGCTGCACCCTGGTCCTCAAGCCGGCCGAGTGGACGCCGCTGTCGGCGTCGATGCTGCCCGCGATCATGGAGGAGGCGGGTGTCCCCGCCGGGGTGTTCAACATCGTGCACGGCATCGGCGAGGACGCCGGCGCCGCGCTGGTCGCCCACCCGGACGTGCCGCTGATCTCCTTCACCGGGGAGACCACCACCGGGAAGATCATCATGAGGTCGGCGTCCGATCATCTCAAGGGCCTGTCGATGGAACTCGGCGGCAAGTCCCCGTGCGTGATCTTCGCCGACGCCGACCTGGACGCGGCCATCGACTCCGCCGTGTTCGGCGTGTTCTCCCTCAACGGGGAACGCTGCACCGCCGGATCCCGGGTCCTCGTCGAAGCCTCGATCTACGACGAGGTTGTGTCGCGGATCGCCTCGCGCGCGTCGAAGGTCAAGGTCGGGGACCCGTCGGACCCGGAGACGCAGCTCGGGGCCCTGGTCCACCCGGAGCACTACGAGCGGGTCCTGTCGTATGTCGAGACCGGGCAGCGGGAAGGCGCGCGCCTGGCCGCCGGCGGATCGCGGCCGTCGTCGCTGACGGAGGGCAACTACCTGGCCGCCACGGTGTTCGCCGACGTGAAACCGGAAATGCGGATCTTCCAGGAGGAGATCTTCGGCCCGGTCGTCGGGATCACCCCCTTCGCGTCCGAGGACGAGGCGGTCGCCCTGGCCAACAACACGGCGTACGGGCTCGCGGCCTACATCTGGACCTCCGACCTCAAGCGCGCCCACCGGGTCGCCGGGGCCGTCGAGTCCGGCATGACGTGGGTGAACTCCCACAACGTGCGGGACCTGCGCACCCCCTTCGGCGGAGTGAAGGCGTCCGGCCTGGGCCGCGAGGGCGGACAGCACTCGATCGACTTCTACACCGAGTCCCGGATCGTCCATGTCGCCCTCGGCGACACCCACGTCCCGCGGTTTGGAGCGTGACGCCGCTATGACAGCACCACCCGACATCGTCCGGTCCGCCTACGCCACGCTCGCCGTCACCTCGCTGGAGGACGCGCGCCGGTTCTGGGTCGACCTCCTGGGCTTCGTCGTCACCTACGAGGACAAGTCCGCGCTCTACCTGCGCGGCTACGACGAGCTCACCCACCACAACCTGGTCCTGCGTTCCGGGCCCGCGGCGGGCTGCGAGGCCCTCGCCTACCGGGTCCGGACCGAGAACGACCTCACCCGCGCCGAGGCCTACTTCCGCGAACTGGGCTGCCGGACCGAGCGCTGCCCCGCCGGGCACACGCGCGGCATCGGCCCGACCGTCCGGGTGGAGGACCCTCTGGGTTTCACGGTGGAGTTCTTCGCGTCCGCGTCGCACCCGGAACGCCTCCAGCAGCGCTACGACCTGCGCCGGGGCGCCGAGGTCGCCCGCCTGGACCACTTCAACATCTGCGTCCCCGACGTGCCGCAGGCCTACGAGTACTACTCGGGCCTCGGCTTCGGCCTGTCGGAGACCATCGAGGACTCGTCGACGCTCTATGCCGCGTGGATGTACCGCAAGCAGTCCGTGCATGACGTCGCCTTCACCGGCGGCGCCGGGCCGCGCCTGCACCACCTCGGGTTCTTCGCCCACGAGCCGCATTCCGTCCTGCGGATCTGCGACATCATCGGGTCCCTGCAGCTCGAGGACTGCATCGAGCGCGGCCCCGGCCGCCACGGCGTCTCCAATGCCTTCTACGTCTACCTCCGCGACCCCGACGGCCACCGCCTGGAGGTCTACACGTCCGACTATTACACGGGCGACCCCGACCACCCGGTCCTGCGCTGGTCGGTCAAGGACCCCAGGCGCCGCGACTTCTGGGGCCACCCGGTCGTCGAGTCCTGGTACAACGAGGCCTCCCCGGTCCTAGACCTCAACGGCGCGGTCCGGCCGGTCTCGGAGATCTCCCAGACCGCGGAGTCCTCCGTCCGCGTCGGCGCGGACGGCTACACGGCGCCGAGGTAGCGGGAGAAGCTCAGCGGCG
>Ga0131853_10016782_pt1 | contig 13347 bp, 2 predicted proteins | sample TergutLab28metaG_FD_92764 | JGI IMG/M metagenome (GOLD analysis project Ga0131853, IMG submission 92764) | Labiotermes labralis P1 segment gut microbial communities from Petit-Saut dam, French Guiana - Lab288 P1 (version 2) (version 2) | ecosystem: Host-associated > Arthropoda: Insects >...
AAGACAAAGTGGATGCTTACATTACGGGTCTTCTATTTTACATTTCACGCTTGGAATCCATTTAGTTTGTCTAATTTTTGTCTCAAGTTCTTAAACAACAACAACAACAATTTCATAGCAAAAAATGAAACCTTGATTATTGTCCTCCTCTGAAAGCCCCATTTAACTGGGCAGGAAACTGGAATATAATGTAGCGAATATTATAAATAATATATTTTATATTATGAAACAGACGTAAACAGATCTCTTAAGACGTAAGGTTTATGTTATTTAGAGTAGCAAACTACGCGGCGTCACATCCCATTAACCCAGCTTCATAGGCACTCTCATAAAGATCTCTAACTTCAAACTTTGAAGTACAAATGCTTTTGCTTAATGCTGTTCTAATGAACAAATATATACTTACGGTCTACATGCCGCATTTTGATTGATCCGTGCCTTTTTCACGAGACTAGCACATCTAATAATTGGTTAAGTGGGAAACATTTCGCACTGTTTGCATTTAAGTTAGGTAAAAAAAACAATGTGCATGATTTTTAACTCAGGGCACAAACCTCAAACATTTTTGTGGCATTCCCATTCTCCGCCAGTACCTACGTGACTCCCCGGAACAAGCAGTGAAATTCTCTTAAAGCACCCAGAAGTGAATCCAAAAAAGCCGTGACTGTGCGACTGATGTATAATTAATAGAAACAGACCTTATCTATTATACAGCACTTGCGTTGCTGCAGAAGGTCCACCGTCTAAGAAGCCATCGAGGATACTCGTAAACGGCACTTAACTTCAGCAACCCTTCCAACAGATAAAGAAGAACTGTAGTATAAACAGCCAACTAGATGCAACAATAATAATTTTATTAATAATTTCAAACAACTTAACATGTATCGGGCGATAATTTCACCTATCCTCAGGAGCACTAGTCTGTGTTTACAGCTTGTGGTATAAAGCACCGACGATGCTTTATACCACAAGCAGTAAACACAGACTAGTGCTCCTGAGGATGGGCGAAATTATCGCCCGAAACATTCTGAGTTGATTGAAATTATTTATAAAATTATTATTGCTGTATCTAGTTGGCTGTTTATACTATTGCATCAGTGAGGAACGGTCACATAAACATCAAAAAAGGAGAAGTGCGGAGGCCGGAATATATCAGACAGTAAAATGATGAGGCTCGAGCTGGACATGTGTGGAATAGCGGTTCGTGTGGAATAGTGGTTCGTTTCACGGTAAAAGCGAAGTATTTGTTGTCTCTTCTCCCAAACGACAAAAGACCAAGTCTGGGTTCCACACGCTGTCTATCCGGCGTATACGAGAGCTTTTATTCTGGAGTATATCAGGTGGGTCGTCAAGCTGACCACGCACTTTGTTTCCAGCGCCGAGGTAAGGAATGAGTGCACCTGCACCTACTCCTTCACTCGTCAGTAGGATTCCATGTTCACGAGGAGCTTTCTCAAGCAATTATTAAGCCTCTATTTCTTTTGCCGTGAGCGTTTCTTATCAAAGTGCTAAAGCAATATGCAGATATAAGATGGCTCATGTTATTTCATTATCTTTCTTCCTTCTAGCATTTGACGAGAACTCTTAAATATTTTACCACGTGTAGGTTTGATACAGATTCAGGCAGTGGCTTTTCTGTGGCGAAAATAAGTAGGCTGAGTGTTAAATGCTTGAGATAAACGTGCTTTTTACAGTTAAATCACTTCCCACGCTTTTTTTTTGGAAATACACGAAAGTACATTAAAGAACGAAGGTCAGAATGGTTACGTTCATAGTATGAATTCCCCATTCGAAGTTAGCCTCATCATATTAAGTAAGTGAATGATGTAGATGATTTTGGAACATAATGCGAAATCAATGACTGATTGTTTAAATTCGTGACACAATTTGAAATGCACACAATAGAACCTGAAAAACTTCATATAACATCCTACATTATAATTAGACATAACAAACCATAAAAGATGTGAATATACTTTGTGTTCAGGTTTTAAAGCATCGCGTCTTTATTTGTGCACCATGGGAATAAAGCGAAAAAATAATCCGACTGAGATTCGAAAATTCTAGGCCCAGAAGTGAAACAGAAGTGGCTGATGAGCGGATCAAACTCGTTCGGAATATTTCGGCAAAATGCAGAAGTGTCTGTAGTAGTAGTAGTAAAGCTAAAGTGATCCCGTTACAGGCCCGGTGTGGCCCAGAGGGTGGGTAGAGGTATAGTTCTACTCTTCCATGACCGCGGCACTAGAAGGGTGTGAGTGGTCAGCAGCACGCCCCGGCCGCACTTTACCCCCGGGAAAGACCCGGTATCCATTTTGCAGGAGGCTGGATGGGCCCCAGGGACGGTCTGGACCGGCGGAAAATCTCGTCCCCACTGGGATTCGATCCCAGGCTGTCCAACCCGTAGCTTAGTCGCTATACCGACTGAGCTACCCGGCCCACAGTAGTAGTAGTAGTAGCAGCTAAAACTAGGATAGAAAAAGGATCCACAACACTCGTACAGTAAATGGTGCTAGCAGTGATAAAGCAGAATCGTATGGTCTATGTTAGTATTAGTTTTAATATCACTAGGTCTACTATTCTTATTGGTAGCAATGTACATAGCAGTATCTGTGGTAATGACAGTAACTGTAAGAGAAATCGCATTTAGTATTTTCAAGCCGATACCAGTGACCGCGCGGTCTAATATGTGGGTCTGCGGCCACTCGCTTGCCTGGATTGTGGGTTAGATTCCCGGTGAGAGCATAGTGTTTTATGCTGTCAGGCAGATGTCTCTGCATCGGGATGATCACACCTTCGAAGTACTCCTAACTACTGCGGTGTGTCTGAATGTGTTCATGAAGCCACTATAATGAGCAGGCTCTGACCCACTAGGGGCTGTTGCAACATGAACAAATAGTTAATTTTAGGGCTGGTGATGGCAGTAGAAGTTATTAGTTACAGCAGAAATTGAAGGGGTTGGTGACAGCAATGGTAAAGCTCTTAGATATAACTGCAGCAGTAGAAGTGGACATTAACAGTGCTTGTTTTAGTTATGGTGGTCTTGGTAGTAGCGGATATACTGTCAGTAGTTGTGGGCTTTCCGGTGCAATAGTAGGAGTTAGAGAGGCAGTGAAACTAACTTTTCGACACTCGCTGCTGTAATACGCCAGTATTTTATTTCAGGAGCGAAGAAAGATTGCTGTCTGCAGACAAACTGGCCAACCAGCCTTAGACAAGCCCCCTTTTCAGAGGTTGTGTTCCTACTGCAAGTATGTCGGCTGACGACAACGACGTATAGAATAAGAATGGAAAAGAATATAAAGACTTGCATGCAATCTACATAACTTTCTTCGCAAAGGAAGAGACTGACAGCTCAGTATGGTGCAATTTATCTCCCCAGAGACGAAAAAGAAACACAGACATTAAATACAAGCATTTATCAGTTCGTGACAGTGAAACGTATGGTTTATAAGATTCAGTCAGCTGTGAAATGTCACAGCATTTACACGCGTATAAATTACTGCAGTAATCTTAGTAAAAATAAACTCAATATTAAGTGAATCTTCAGGAAACAGAATTTATGTTCCTTTGGAATTCGGTGATGCACACATAAAAATTTTGGGGTATTTCAACAAATAAACAAATCACTTCCTCGGTATTTCCTATTTCTGCTCCTGCTGCGTATTTAAGGTATGCGGGCTGCAGGTTACAGTATTTAAACCTAAACTAACTCAAGAACTTCTCCAATTCTGTACTCATTTTCTCAACAACTTCAGAATTCCTATTGTTTTGTTAGCTTACGTTATTTTGATTCAATAATTCGTACTGTTTTAGTGACCGTTAGATATGTCTCTTTCGCGTGATAATTATGTCATCAGCACCACAAAAGAAATCAAGAATTCTACAGCACACTTTGCAATAGCTGTCCAGCTTCAGCTGTTTTACATTATGACTATGTCATATCATTTCTTAGGCACTCCAACAAACGGTTTTATTTTCATAAGGTACGCAGCATCGAATGAAAAGGGAAATTTGTAATATCTTGTGAGTACCTAAGGATATTAAGTTAGGAAAACAGGCATACCTGAGTAAGTGTAAGGCCCGGCATGGACCTGCAGTATTTAAGGAAAACCACGAGACTGCTCTGTCACACTAGTACGTCACCCAGCTGAGATACAATCAGCACTTCTCTTCAGTATGCTTTTGAAGCTCCAAAACCGAACCGACGTATTCGTTATAATTATCATCAACTCGCAGGAGTAGCTGATCACAGTTTCTTCACCGTACACCGACATCTTGTCAAATAATTGATAGAAGAATACGATATTATATTCGTACAACATGTCCAGTCGTCTGTGAATTCAGTCTTAGAAATAAATAGCACAAACAAGTGCTAATGAAGATCTCGTACACCGAATCGATTGACTCTTGATCCAATTAGTAAAAGGTTATAAGTTGTGTTTCTTTGGCAAGACTTTTAGAAAAAAATAAGACAGATATCACGACTTAGTTCAAATGTAGTTAGAAAACTTTCAGATGTATCAACGCATTAGACACTACATTGACGAAGCTCTGAATACTAACAGTAACTTTCCTCTTGTGGTGTTTATTCTTAATGGAATTACTCCAAATGTGTTTTTGTATTTCTTATCGTCGATTCATTTGCGTTGTCAGATTCTTCCGTTATCCTATATGCTTCGTGCTATTGTCCGAATATTGCCTTCTCAATTTCGGCATATAGACTCTTTTGTGTAGTCTGACTACCAGACATCAATGGGAGATGATGGATGAGTCTCCATTGAATTATCGTTTCGACAGAGTGATATACACATCAAAACAGTCCTCATTTTTGACATGAAGAGCAATCACACTTCAAAATAAATTCAAATTTCATTTGAAATTAAGCCGCTTTTATCTTCCTTCTGATGAGAATTTATGTAACAAGTAACCACTGTTAATTTCTCACCCCTGACGCCCTCTTTGTTTGATATTCTGAGCATGTAAAATTTACCAAATACCGAATTCATTCCATATTGCATTGCTCCTTCTAAAAGAGTCTCTTCCATTTTTATTTTGTATTCACAAAAAAACACTCGGGATTGTAACTGGACCGAAATTGCATTCATATTCTCGTCCACTGCCCTGTTTCAGTGCCAAATAATTTTATAATCTCTACAGTGGTAACGAACCGTGTAGTTCAAATTAAAGCTTCAGTTCCTATGGAAGCGGCACTTGTGATTTCAGCGCCACACTGGTAGTCCTTTCGTCATCACACCACTGCAATTTTAGCTCAGAGGAAAGTGATTTCCAGAACTGAACATTGTAAATAGTATTCGTTATAATAAAAGTAAATTGATATTTATTTTATAAAACGTTATATCCAGCAATGGTCAGAAATAAATAAGCACTTCTCTGATATAATTGAGATTTTTTAAGAATCTGAAAAAGATTTAACCAAGTAATTGTCAACAAAACTCTATGTTCAAACAAACAATTTATTCTTTCTAACAATAGAATAAAATGGCATTTCAATTGTAAAATTATTTAAAATAAAATCTTGATCAGCCACAAGACTTAAAAATCTCAATTTTATCGTCGGCCGTTTCCAGATTTTGGAACTTCAGGAACAAAGCATTTTGTGCCCGGATATATGAGCAATTTAACGAATATATTGGTGACTGTAGAAAGTTGCAGAATGTTGAGAGCATACAAGAACACCGGGTCTTTTAAAATGCTCTCTTTTTTTTTTTTTAAATTCCCACAAAATATTTGCCTTGCAACACGGCATGTAGTTATGTTATTTTAAATACTGTTTAATAAGCATCTTTTCACTTTTTTGTTTAATTATTGACCTAATATTGATGATATTCATTAAGTAGTTTTTGTCGTTTGCTAGAAAATGCAATTTGGAACATTTCTAATGTAACAGAACTATATTAATTAGGTCTATTTTAAATTAATAAATCTGACAATAATTTTACAAAATTAATTACAATTCAACAATAAAAGCATATAAAAGTGAAATGATTCATTAGAATTATATATTTTCATAAGAGTAATGGGATTAATTCAGCGTACACCAAATCAATAGATGCACACAATTATCCTCTATACATTTGCTTTAGTACTTCCTTAGTGTCAGTAATGCTTGACCCCCAGAATGCTGTGAGGCTACACTGCTGTTCCTTGTATGGTGCTATTTTTGGTGGCACTGCACTAAACCTTGTCCTTGGAATTTTTCATTACTATAATCCTTCTCACGGCACTACGGCCCTTGTGTCGACCCAGCCTCTAACAGAAATAGGAACCAGGAATATTTCCTGGGAATAAAGGCGGCCGTTGCGTAGAACTGACATCCTTACAACCTTCGTGTGGCAACAGTATTGAAATCTGAGACCCCAAAACTCCTGAAAACTTCAGGGCCTGTCCAGACATGTACAGGGATTGCTTGACCTTGACCTTTACTCCATTAAACACATATTTTGATTAAAGTTAAAACTGACCCGTAGAAAACAAATCTATATATTAAAAAAATATTAATTTCAAATGTGACTTCACAGTTACGTAATTTTGTTATTTATCATTGATTAATTAGCTATACTGTTATGGATCTGGGAACCGCGGTAGCACAGTGGTTAAGGTGCTGTGCTACAAATCGGAAGGTCGCTGTTTCGATCCCAGATGTTGTCATTAGAATTTTTCATTGACATAATGGCCCTAGGGTCGACTCAGCCTCTAACAGAAATAAGTACCAGGAGCATTTCCTGGGGGTTAATGCGGCCGGTGCGTAAGGCTGACAACCTTATCACCATCCTGTGCCGTTTTCATGTAATCTGGGAACCTTAACTTCCTGGAACCCTCTGGGCCACTCCAGGCCTGTAACGGGACTGCTTTACCTTTACCATAAGCTTCTGCATTCCACCAGAAGAACAAAATAAATTCGCAGAACTAATATACAGTGTAAGAGCTGATATTGCTACCTCACAGAAAGTTCACCCTGTAGCATGCCATTTAGGAACAGAGGTTGAGTAGAAGTATAATTCTACACTCTTATTACCTCGGCTGTATATTAGGTGGGTGGACCGGTCTGGACGGTGGCAGAAAATCTCGCCCCCACCAGAATTCCTTTCCTGGACGTTCAGCCCGTCCCGAGGCATTATGTTGTCAACGCTATCCCGGACCACATGTCTAGCAAATAAGCAAAATATTGCATAAAGTGCTTCCTATTAGCTTTTTTCACCTACTTCTCAAAGACTAAAATAAATTAACAATAATTTAATAAACTAATTGAATATGATAGTGACCCATTACTGTCGACCCTCCGTCCTCTCATCTTTTCCTCTGTGCAAAACTCTCGGCAGAAACTTAAAAAATTTGCGAATTCAAAATTAGAAACAAGATGTAATTACAGCACTACTTTACAAGCCAGAGGCAATTTCTATTTACTACATTAGTCTTGAATATTATGCCACACAGTGTAGCAGAATAAGATCCCTTAGAGCTGTGAATATTTCGAAAATTTGCGGCTATATAATTGTGAAAGCAATTTTTGATAAAACAGAACAGGGAAGGCTGCAGAAGCTTCCTGGAACTCGTGATAACCCTTGATGGGCACTGGAAAACTCATTCAGAGTAAGTGTCACAAATGTGACTTGCCCCAAAATTGACTTGAAATATTAAAGCGATGTGTGCTGAACGAATACGGTGCACACATTGAACAAAGTCTGCTGCAGGAGTCAAGAAGGAACAAAAGCACATCCTCAAAAAATATAAAACTTTCTGTTCTATATCTGAGTTCAGACAATGTGAATTTTCGCCGCTGGACCAGAGTTACATTTATTCTAAACGTTACTGTGAATCCGCCCAGTGGAAGAGGCAGACTTTTGACATCAGATATTACTGAGGCTTTGGAGCTCTTCATTCCATAGCATGCCTAACACTAGCGCAATTAATTACAGGAGCAGCCTTTACTACTGGCATAAGAAATAATTATTTTCTGCTTTTAAAAAAACCCCTCCACATTCTATCTACAATAAAGAAAATGACTGAACAAATATGATTCACAGCTCCAACTGTCTTCTCACGCTAGATGTTTTTTAAGTTTTTCCGTGGATTTTGTGGAAGTTTTATATTTCTGTGGCCAGTCTTTTAACAGCAAAATTGTAAATCACTAATGGTTTTTATACGCTTTCGCAAAATTGTGAAAAACGATTATTAGCTTCGTCATGTCTGTTCGTCCGTCCGTCCGTCCGCATGGAACAACTCGACTCGCACTGGACGAATTTTCATTTAATTTGACATTTGAGAATTTTTCGAAAATCTTTCAAGGAAATTAAAGTTTTAGTAAGATCTGAGAAGAATGATGGTCATTTTACTTTATGAGAATATCTCGCTTGATTCGTCTTAGAATAAGAAATGTTTCAAACAAACTTTGTAGAGAAAATAAAAAACACTTTTATATTCAGTCTGTTTTGCGAAAATCATGTCGCTTATTGGATAATGAGGAAAATATGATAGAAATCGACAGGTCACAGATGACAACATAATATGGCGCATACCCTTTGCATTCTGGATAACTAAGACTACAAACACACACTTAGAATTTCGATATCTTGCTGACCGTGCATCTCACTACAATCTTAGTAACTGACCAACTTAATGCACAAATTCTTTTTTGTAATAAACTTATTATAAAACAAGAATTTGTGCATTAAGTTGGTCAGTTACTAAGACACACTTAGCATATGAAATACTTATTGCTTTTCTATGTCAAAACACTGACTACTCGGAGGCGCCTCAATGATACGTTATGGGTACACTGCCTGTTATTACGTAACGGTATTAAACCATAACAAATTATTTGCTTTCTTACACATAAACTACTTGTATTGACTGTAATGGAAGATATTACTAAAAGTGTTGCTCAACTGGAAAATAAATAGCACCAATCCAACTGTTCCTACTGCCTCGTAGCCCCTTAAAATCTAAGCTCAGCTTAAAATATATTCAAACATTCAATTCGAACCGCGCAGTAAACACATATCGTCTGGGTTATAAAAATCAACCAGTGCATTATATATAAAAAATCATTGTTTGTGCTGAGATTCATATAAAACACATAAATATATTGTTTGGGCAGAACATAGGATTTTTTTTATTATTCAGTCTGGTGCTATGTATAGTAACCACCAGGCTTTTAACGGTTAATTTCATACTTGTATGTGTTCCACAGAAGGCGCCAACTGTGGCCCTGTATAACATCATGTCTACGAGCATCACCACACGACTCGACTGTTATGGAATTTAGTATTTATTCGACATGGTTTTTGAAGGTCATAGGCTGCGGTATTTAATGGTCTGACCATGATACGACGTCAAAAGTACAGGAAAATCTTCTTAATTTATTAAAATATTATGGCACTTAAACATGCAAAAATTAATTCTGATTAACTCCGAAAGCAATGACAACCAGTGACACATTACACAAAATTTTGGCTTCTAAAACAATTCTCTGGAAGATTTAAATCTTCTGAGATATCAGGCGCGTCGACTGGTCACTACTTGTCGCAGGTAACAAGGGTACCTGAGCCTTTATCTTCAAACAGTCCAATAATAACTGACTGTTTGACCCTAGACGTGATGACATGACAGCCGTTCTCAACTTCCATCAATGTTTACCACTCGACAGGGCGTAACGTTCCAGAACACTTCAGTCTTATTCACATACTATTTCCGTAGGATGTAATAGTGCCTCAGCATATAAGCTTGGAACTTTTCCTAAGTTCTAAGCTTAAACGCTGAAGCTTCAGGCTTCACGTTAACACAGCACCATTTTTATATTAAACTTCCAATTCTGAAACTACCTCTTATAGGTATAGCCCTATTTATTCACGGATTACCTACTTACCTACGTGCTTACTATAGAATCATCTACTCTGTAAATACCATATTCTGGTTGTCGCCGATTCTCGTTCATCTCAGCGTCACAAAAGCTGAAATACTGACACGCTTTCCTTCCTTAAGCTAGAACACTTGGTATTAAATTTGTAACGATAGCTGCAGTTTGCAGTCCCTATTGCAGGACCATTGTGGTTGCGTCATAATGAAGATTAATAAGATGCAACACATATAGAGTCCTCTTCGTTGGAATTCAGTGATGCAAACAGTGAAAACGAGCAAGAAAGCGTCATCTATCACAATCAACCCTTTCACAACGGTCAGACGTTGCTTACACCGCACTGGTTACATCGCATGAGTCAAGTGTGTTAATTGTGTGGGAGCTTCATTTCGGTCTTCAAAGGTGAGACTATTATTATGTGTCGAAACGTCGGTAACCATCTGACCAGTCACGCTCCTTCATATGATTAAAAGTTCGGAATTCTGTTCTAATGTTTGATGTGTATTGGACCGTGCAACATCTTGATAACTGAAGAATAAAATCCAACTAGATGCCACTTATTACTTTATTATGCTTATGTTATGCTTAACATGTTTCGGGCACCATTACGCCCATCATCAGGAGCTCACGACGATAGCGTTGGTTACCACATAGGCCGTCTGGTTCTCGAGTTGCTGCTGGTTGGAAGTTAAGTGCAGCCAGGACGGATGAGTGTCCGGACCGAAGGCTGTACAATCTTCGGTCCGGACACTCATCCATCCTGCCTGCTCTTAATTCCCAACCAGCAGAATCTCGAGAACCAGACGGCCTATGTGGTAACCAACGCTATCGTCGTGAGCTCCTGATGATAGGCATAATGGTGCCCGAAACATGTTGAGCATAACATAAACATAATAAAGTAATAAGTGGCATCTAGTTGGATTTTGTTCTTCAGTTATCTATTCAAATAATTCGTGAGCACGTTACGGAATATACAGCGCCTTGAGAGCGCAATAACTCCGACTCTGCTGTTCGGCGGGCTAACATGCCTCATAGGCGTTTTCGCGTTTTTTAAAGCAGCAGCAGCAGCAGCAGCAGAAATTTCAGCTGAAATTTCGGATCAATGAAATGTTAGCTAATGCAAGTAAAAATTGATTCATAATTGTTACTAATCGATAATTCATTCCTACAGGACTTTTTACTGTTATCCACATACGTTGATTAAAGCATGTTTATTTTTTGGGTTTTATTCTGTGCATTATCGACGACTATTTCACGACACTAAACTAAGACATTGCACATCAAGATGCAGCATATTTATACAATTACTCTACAAAGGAATGTCTACATTTTAACTATTTGGCTCTTTCACACTATGTAAACTCTGTACAAAATTGCCTAATTTGGTCTTATGCATTACTGCTTTGGTTTGAATCACTGATGATGGTTCCTTGCGGACTGAATCATGTAGGAATTTTCGGTGTGATATTGTAATATATAAAGAACAAGTTTGTGTATTTTCTTGGCTTAGTGTTATGAATTATTTATAGATTTTCGTTGCGTGGTTACCAGATGACACCGCCAAGAAATACTGATTGAATTCGCAGCAGAGATCAAGAGATTTTGTCCCCTCCAAATTGTCCGCACTGGCACTGGGGCCCACCTAACCTCGTGTTCAACGTGTAATGGGTGCTCCTTCCCCGAGCTAAGCGACTGAGGCCTGATCGGACCCCTCATCTCTGTCCAGCATCTAGGTTAAGACAGCATGCAGCCAAACCCCCATTTCACCAAACGCCTTAATGGCATGCAATGGGTCAACTTTACCTTTCGGAATTTGCGAAATGTGATTTGATAACTGCCGTGATTCTGAAGGCTCTGAATGTCTTCTGGGTATGCTATTGTGTGTGATGATACAAATTTACGGACTTGTCTAAATACTCACCGTATCCATCTAAAACCGAGAGGAAAGTATCTCTGTTACATGAGGCTTGAGGAGTGCACGGATAGAAACAGGAACAATCCTTTGAATAAGATGCGTAAAATTTCTTACATATTAATATCCTTAACGCATTTCCTCTTCTCAGTCTTATTTACCTCTTTCGACCTGGTTCCGATCTCTCTGTTCCGCTCCCACACGCTCACTCTCGGACCCTTATCACATCTTCCTGCCCTCTCCTAACGCCATTTTCCCTGAAGAAGGAGGTAACATTTTCGCCCGAAATGACTGTCGATGTCTACGAAATTACAATGATATTGGCCGAAATTCTGTCCAAGTGTAATCATTAACAGTATGAAGCACAAATTAATCTATATAACGGGTACGAAGGTGATTCCTACCCAAGAAAACACACTCCATCTTTTCAAAGCGCGGAGTGCAGAGTTTTTTGGGAATGACAACGGTTGGTATCAAAAACAAAGAAAATAAAAAATGTTTTGAATAATAAACGAAATACTTTGTGAGTTAATTTGTTAATATTGAGGGGATAACAGGGAAAATATTTTGCATTTTTTCCCCTAGCGTTTACAGCACAACGTATGCAGTACTGCGTGACAACTTATGAAGCAATGTGTTACTCGTTCCATGCCAGTAACAATGTACATGTACTGTGTTATGTATCACAGTAGTAAAAAGTGTGTAAGTTTTGTGCCATACGTTACACTGTAGTAACAACATATCAGCACTGTTACATGTAACCATGTACAAATACTGGGTTACATATCACACTCTTGTATGTCTACCACAGTCACACACATAAGCCTAGGCACCCACTGCACTTTGTCGTCCATCATTAAACCTTCACTTACTTCACAGCAGTAAAATTAATTTTCTCTCACTTTTTCTTCCATGAGCCTTTTCTTAAAAAGGAAAGAACACGCATGTGGTTTTAGCTATTTGGTGGACTTTATACATCTGTAACATGGTAATCATTTCTGAATATTACCTTCACCATCTAACAAAGCAACACAGAGAAGAGAATCCTTCTTCGAGAGCTGACGATCGCTGAACCAGTAGTTTTCCGCATCTTTAGTGTACCACCAATTTCTCTTCCAGTGTTCATAACAGAGAGGTACTGGAAAAATATGTCCCTCGCCTTATCGTAGGATTCCTTCCTACGGTCCGAATGGTGGGTACGACTTCCGAATGTAAACGAATATATTGAATAAACAGTCGTAGAGAACCAGCAATTTGCGGTCCCCAAACTCGAGCGTGGGGCGGGGGGGGGGGGGGAACAATCCTTCAGCGTACGACCCAGAGGGGAAAGAAACGGCGTTGGTTGCGGCTGGCTGCGTAAATTTGATGCCCTTAATTGATTTTGGCATTGGGATTATTTACTGGTCTTAATATATAAAGTGGAGTATTTTGCGAATTATTCACTCGGCAGGAAATATCTGAAACAGATGTCATAGAAGCCTTATACAATACACACATTACATGTTAACTACTGTCACAAAACACAAAAATTTTGACAAAAACTGCTGGTATAAAAAAA
>Ga0131853_10016783_pt1 | contig 13346 bp, 7 predicted proteins | sample TergutLab28metaG_FD_92764 | JGI IMG/M metagenome (GOLD analysis project Ga0131853, IMG submission 92764) | Labiotermes labralis P1 segment gut microbial communities from Petit-Saut dam, French Guiana - Lab288 P1 (version 2) (version 2) | ecosystem: Host-associated > Arthropoda: Insects >...
CCACATCCAGCAGAACCAGCGCAGCACACCACATGCAGTAACATACGTCTTGTTCTCCTGAAGATGGGCATAATGATGCCCGAAACATGTTGAGAAATTGTTAAAAATAAACGTCTAACTGTTACATCTTGTTGGTTTTCTCTCTCACTTCACGATAACATGAGTGTTGTGATTTTCTGCACAGATTCGTCTCAAACATTTTTCATTCTAAGAAGAATGTAGCCAGATATTTTCATAAGGGTACGTCGATCTGTCTTCCTGTAATGTGCTCTTTAATGTTGTAGCTTTCAATAAAACTCGAATTCTTTCGACAGGTTTTCGGGAAATACTAAAAAATCGAAGGGAACCGCGGTGGCGCAGTGGTTAGGGTGCTGTGCTACAATTCGGAAGGTCGCTGGTACGATCCCAGTTAGTGTAACTGGAATTTTCCATTGACATAAAATCCTTCCGATCGCACTATAGCCCTGGAGTCAACTCAGCCTCTAACAGAAATGAGTACCAGGAGTATTTCCTGGGGGTAAAGGTGGCCGGTGCGTAAGGCTGACAACCTTACCACCATCCTGTGCCGTTGTCATGAAGTCTGGGAACCTTAACTTCCTGGAACCCTCTGAGTCACTCAGGCCTGTACCGGGACTGCTTTACCTTTACTGCAAAATCGAATTTAATGAAAATTCTGCCTGTTGGAACCGAGTTTTTCCATACGGGCGGACGGACGGTCAGACATGACGAAGCTAACAGCCGTTTCCGCAATTTTTCGAACGCCCCTAACCAGTATTCTGCGACGTGTGAAAACCTTGGGTCCTTCCAGCTTCTAGCCAGAGAGTCAGATAAGTTATGCAGATTATGTTCTGATGTTTATTGGACCGTGCATCATTGTGATAACTGAAGAATTAAAAAAACCAACTAGATGCCACTTGATATTTTAATGTACTTCTTATAGGCTCAACATGTTTCAAGCAATACTATGTCCATCATCAGGAGCTCGCAACTATGGTGTTGTTTACCACATTGGTCGTGTCGTTCTTGGTTTGCTGTATGTTGGAGGTGAGGTGTAGTTAGTGTGGTAAACAACAACATAGTCGCGAGCTCCTGATGATGGGCATAGTAATGCTTGAAACATGTTGAGCCTATAAGAAGTATAATAAAATATCAAGTGGCATCTAGTTGGTTTTTGATTCCTCAGATTATGTTCGTTTGAACTGCTCAAGGGGAGGATTGTATACAAAATATTAGGCGGAAAGGGAGAAAAAGTGGGGATTTTAAAATGTAACTGAACTGGCAGCAGTGTTTGGATGGAAAACAAACATTCATAGGTGTTTCTAGGGTTAACATTAGGTTGTGGAAAGGGCCAAGTTACATCAAAAAGACAAAGCAATCTCTGGACGGACCCTGATGGTTCCAGGACGCTGAGGCTTCCATATTTCAAGACAATCGGTACATGGTGGTAACGTTGTTAACCCACCGCACGGGCCGCATCCTCCTCCCTCCCTCCCCCGTAATATTCGTGGAACTCATTTCCTGTACAGGCTGTTAGGGCCATAATGCGGCCAGAAGGATTATGTGAATGAAAAATTCCAATGACCCCCCCATTGAGAATCGAACCCGCGACCTCCCGACTTTTAGCTCGGTGCCTCAACCATCTACCCCACCGCGTGCCCCAAGTTATATTATTGCAATTTATCTTTCAGGTGGCAACCCGTCGTCCCTATCCTGAAGACGGAGGTCTTCCGTACGCTCCAGTGGATCCCGTCGTCTACACCTTGCGGATTGCAGAAGGTCCCCCTACAGTGCCGGTAAGCAGAACACGAACGAAGCTTCACTACAGCGACCTCCTCATTTCCAATTACCTGCTGCGTTGTCCTCCGACAGCAGTGTACGGCCGGTGCAGTATTCCTGTGTTCCTAATCCACGCCGTAGCCAAAAAAAAAAAATAGTTGGTTGTGGAAGTTAACGCATTGCCTGATATGACGCCTTATATTCTAGTAGAAATTTTGCGACGTTTCGGACTAACGCACTGTAGGTTATTCTGAGGGCAGCACGTTCCTTCCAGACGTGGGTACAGTACACTCCGGCGACAGATCACATGGCGTACGTCCCAGCAGACAGTAAACATTACAGTGGCTGAGATGGGAGAAATAAACCGGACTGGGCGAAATTGGTGACGGTGTGATGTCATTGGCTGTGTGTTACAGTAGGGTGTTCCTTAAATGTAACAGTAAGAACTTAGATCTAACTGATAACCCTTTAAAGACTATAATCAGCATTATTTTACATAAAGATGGAGTCCGTACCTCGCAGAGAAAGCAGTGTGCTACCGTTAATAAGAACTATTGGTGAATGCTGTATAGGGGAATAATCGCTGTTTATTGCTAAAATTAAATGGAAAGCGTATAAACACGATGTGAGGAGAAAATTCAGAGTTTTAGTGTGCAACTTGCGGAACGCGCAAAGACCAGTAGACTTGACAGGGTTAAACAAGGCCACACTTACACATCTTCCAGGATTCAGTGTGAAAGGAAGTGTCTAAATATACGTACAGTGGTTTTACGGGACATAATGAATCGTTGGAAGAATGAGCTTTATTTTAATACTACTGAACAAGATAGGCAATATACGTACAGGGTAATATTGGGGCGCGTTCGCTTAATGTTTATGCCTCCTTCGTCGTCGTCGAAGACAGCGCCTTTATGGCACTTTTATTTCGCCGGCGACAATGAAACGTACTTAGGTCTGCATGTATAGTGTCCGATATTTAATTGCGATTTTAATCAAATTTGGATTTTCTCGACAGAGTTTCACAGACGTTTCCAGCATCATATTTCACGAAGATCCGTCCGCCCAGTACAATGTTTCCCAAACTTTTTGTTTTTGCTCGCGGGCCTCTTTTGGTTTCTAACAATAACCACGGATCCTCACGCCCTTGTTCACGTAAATACAAAGTGTCCGGATGATAGGTACGCAAAATAAAAAATGTATGCCTCAGAACCCATTTCAGATAGCGAATAATATATACCAGTAACATACGTAACAGCGCATTGCATGATTTGATCTTAATTAAATGACTGTCGCTCGCTTCGTTGGCACAGGGGCTACCTTACTTAGATTTTCTAACGATCGGACGAAATAACACATCGCCAATTAAAGAAATTCGGCGATTATTTTTAACAAAACTTATTATTTTAATTACAAACGTAAGCACACTTCAAATTCGCCATTTCATAAATATATGCACGGATTGCCTGGGAACTGGTCGTGGATCTCTTGGGATCCGCGGAGCACAGTTTCAGAACCGCTGGTCCAGCGGGAACCGCGTTGATACATGTAGAAAGACGGACTGACGGACATGAAGCCAAGAGTCGCTTTTTGCGACATGCGCCAACGTGCTTACAAATTGCTATCTTATTCCACAAACTCGCAGCAAAGACACACAGCGGCTCTATCCCAAAGGTCACGCGCATTATGTCGCTGAAGAGTAATAATCGTTCTTTATTCTAAGAACGATACGAAACGTAAATGTATTGCGTGGCCCAAACACCGAACCCCTCTACGTCCTGGACTGGATGCTGGGTGTGTCCGGAAGCTGTGGAGAAGAAATCGGTACCTTGCCCCTGCTTGGGGATGAACGGTCGTGTATCCCATATGCCGTGTGCACACTTCGTGCACATTGTAACCTAAACACCGCAGGCTGAGACAAACAGACAGATTAACAATGGGTTCCAGCCCTTACGGTACCGATGTACCTAGGCTTTATAGACGGGCCCTTTGTTCCCCATAAACTCATATCAACTCAGGAGAGCCCTGCTCTTTACTAGACGTTCCAGACGGCCCCCAGACTTAAAATCTTAATGGCCTCTGGGTCCAAGAAATGAACCCAGATATACCTTTTCTTTTCTCTCAAAAGTCCCAGCAAACGAACGCCCCTCGAGGTTCCCCAGCGGGGACCCTATGGAGAGAGATACTCATCTACAGGGCATTTTGCATATAGAGGACCTAATACAACTTCCTCTAATAAGAAGACCCCAAGTAAGAAACGCCCATCCATGTTCCCTAAAAGCGGGGCCCCTATGGAAATAGACGCCCACTTCTGAGCCTTGCTTAACATACTTAGGGTTCCCCAGTAAAGAAACCCTCCCTTATCCGCCTTTCAAAGTCCCCAGTATACGAGCACCGCAGGTTCAAGTCGCGGGTACTAGCAATTCGTTGTTGTTGGCTACGAAGTGTAGTGCGCGTGGAAGCAGTCCGTGTATTGGGCCTGCCTGCAATGTGATATCTGCAGCCGGATTAGCTTTGCTGTCGTAAACGAATGTGAAGGCTAGTAGTGATGCATGCAAAACAGCAGCCACGTGTCTGAAACATAGGCGTTGCGAAGTGGGTTAACGTTTTTAATACTATCTTTATCGTTGCACCGTGCAGTCTGTAGTTTATTTCATTAACACACCAACAATTGCACATATATTCATTTAATGATCTAAAATTCACATTAAAACGCTCCTACACGTTTCGATCATACAATCACCCTCAGGGAGTGTACATTGTTCCTTGCTAAAGTTATAGTTTCAAAACACTCACTGAGTGTTTTTAAACTACATGATCGTATGATCGAAACATGTAGGAGCGTTTTAAGTGTTTTAGTGAGAATTTTAGATCATTAAATGAATATATGTGCATTTGTTGGTGTGTTAATTAAATAAAAAAATTTTTTGGGGACATGTGTCAGGAAAAAGAATCTCGTAGTGTTGGCACTCCTGCTCTGTATCAAGAAAAGTCGCAGGTCCAAATCACGGCGTCCCGAAGGACGCCCACCGAGACTGGGGTCTTTGGTTTGCTGCATTCTCCCTTACCAAATGTTAGGGACTGCCTCAGAGCAGCCACTACACCTCCCGCTGCAATTCATTTATTCACCTTCTCTGCTACTTTTTGAGACTTTATTTCACCTACTAGCGTCGTTAAATAAACTATACTAAATCAAATAAGTGGTAAATAACAACGGTGAAGTTTACCCTGTAACAGGCCATTAAGGCCCAAAGGGAGAGTAGAGGTGTAGCTCTACTCTTTCTTTAACCTCATCGCTAGATGGGGTGGGTGGTCAGCGACACGTCACGGTCTCTTTACTCCCGGGAAACAAACCCGTTTCCCATTGTACAGGAGGCTGGGTGGGACCCAGGGCCGTACTGGACGGGTACCGAAAATCTCGCCCTCACCATGATTCGATCCCTGGATCGTCCAGCCCGTAGCGAGTCGCTATACCGGCCTACAATAAATAAATACGTAAATTTATGTGGACCAAAAAGGTAGCAGGTTTCCGTGCAGTCCTGGATTACTTTTAAGGAATGGTTAGAGGTAAAGGGAAAGTTATTTCTACACACGCCATGAAGGCATATAGGGGGAGTGGAGGTATAACTCCACCCATTCTTTACTTCGGCACTAGGTAAATGTGACACCGCGCCACCCCGTGAACAGGAAGTTGGGTGGGCCTCACAGCCGTTCTGCACGTTTTGTAGAAGAGACAAATCTGACTGTGCCGGGATGAGAACCCCGCACCGCCCAGTTCGTGACCTCGTTAATATACCGACAACGCTCATGTTGGTGACAGGTGTTCATTTGGACATGACCACGGGTCACAGAGCGCAGTAACATTTGGACGCGGCCCCACGGATTACACTCCTCATCTGTCTTGGAGCCGGTTCTCTGCGCCTCTGAGGACTCTGGTGGCATCGGCTATATATGTCTCGGAGAGGCCGTGAGAAACTACACACACACGCGGTTCCCAGGCTCCCAATGGACCAATCGCGACGTCTTACGTCACTTGCTACTACCGTATCCGAAAACATTTTCATTACATTCCTAGTAATATTGCAAGGATCATACGTCATTTGTAGTGTGAGGGTCGCGGATCAAATTCCGTAAACCGAGTCGGTTAACCGGTGCAGACTGTTTATCGAGGCTCGTGAGACGTAGTGACTGCCCGGGACGGAGTCTTCAAGAGCATTCATCGTGTATTTACATACAGCTATAGTCTGTCACGTAAAGTCAATTCCTGTCAACAAATGCGTCCTTGCAGTACTCGCACTTTCCCAGCTGGCCAAGAAATGTTCCGCGTCTTGGAGGGAGCGGCATTTAAACGCCGCATTCACAGTAGCCGACCGCTTGTCTCCCAGTTCAAAGCAATCCGGCATGCAATATCCCATCCCACTTCTTCACAATCCACTTTAGTATTATGTATTGCGCTTGTGTCTGATGCGTGCTACATACCCCGCCAATCTCTTCAATCTGGCCATCCTATTTTACGGGAAGCACAAATTATGCTATTCCTCAATCTGTCACCTCTTTCATCCTGTCTTTCAGTTACGGGATATCAGTTAAATGGGTAAAAAATAACGGACATTTTACGTGAAGACATGCAGGTATTCTAGTTGCTTATCGAGCTTAGTTCATCAAGTGCTTGTAGGGTAACATAAAGTTCACCCTGCGTATATTTTCCGTAAGTCTTAACTGTTTTTGGGACCAAGAATGGCGAGCGAAGGACCTACAATTTTTGGATGTAATTCTGTAACTTGGTTATGTCCTTCGTGAAGAAGATAAATAGGCGTTCTGTGACGGTGAGTGGCCCCCCACTCTGTATGGATCTATCACAGTTCCCGTCTGGGCCAATTTGGAACCTGAACACACACTCCATTAGGTGTTCGAAGTCTGAAAATTTGTCTACAGAAGACCTGAATAGTTCAGTCCCTGCTTTGCAGGAAACAAATTGCCTGTCCATTAGTTAATAGCCGCTGTTTGTTCTCAGAATCTTACAGAATCCATTAGTAGAATGAGTTGGCAAGTTACAGAATTTTTGAATGCTGAAGCAGTTGGCGCGTATAGTTGTTACGGCTGTAAATCGTTAGGGGCGTCTGAGACCGTAACAGGGAAATGGAAGGAGATAAATTTAGTATGGAAGATGGTGGTGTAGAAGAATAAGAAGAGAAAAAATTATAAAATTTGAGAAAAAGGAGAAAGAAACAGAAGACGTTAAAAATAATTATGTAGTAGTAGTAGTAGTAGTAGTAGTAGTAGTAGTAGCAGCAGTAGTAGCAGAAGTAGTAGTAGTAGTAGTAAAATCATAATAATAATAAGTAGATGGGGGAGTAAAAAGAGGATGAAGTAAGAGGAAAATAATAGTACAAGACTAATGGCAAGAGATAACGGAATAGAAGATTGTGAAGATAAATGTGCTCATGATGGTAAGAAAGTGAATTTCCCTGTCCTAAAATGCAGCACTAAGTGGTTAATATCGACGTCCATAACTCCTTCCTCATTCAACATCATAATTGACTACAGTGAAGTCATATGTTTATTATCAATGTACAGTCATTCAACAATTAAAAATGAAGTATACTCTAGTTGTAATTAAAAATGTATAATTAATAGATCTTGATGTTTTTTGGATGGCTAATATGTTGGCATGCGCCACTCAACATGCGATTGGTTGATTCTGAAAACAACGGCAAGACAGACCGCATTCCATGTCTCTCAGCTCCCCGCACACCCAAGCACTATGCCTTATCTTTTATCCATCTCCATTGGCCGTGGGAGGGGGGGGGGGGCACAAATATGGGGAATGACGGAGAGAAACGGAGATTGTGGCTGGCGAGTGAGAGAGCGAGCGGCAAACACATCGGGGGCCGTGACGACTCCCAATCACGCTTCCACGTGCCGCTGAAAGAGAAAGACAGAGAGACCCCGTCCCACGTAGGCCAAGTTACACGATGCGACTGCAGCGGCACTTTTACATAATGTGTCTCATGGAAAGGAGTGGACTCGTTTATGCTAACTTGTGTTCCCACGGCAGCAGTACAATAACTGCTACATTAACTGTGTGTGCTTGTGATGTGTGTGTTCAATATGTCAACTGGTGAACCTGACTTTATACCAGAACGATCTTTGTCATGATAATTTTACTGTTCCTCCCACACCCCCTCACCCCCCCACCCCCGAGTAGCAAGGCCAAGCTGTTGACAAAGACGAGGAAACTGACGGAGTTCGATTTATTATGTTTATTTGCACTTCAAGCAGTTTTATCTGTTCTTAATGTTCGCTGATGCCCAGTAACACCTCGGAGATTAGCTAACGGGTTCCATAAACTGTTCTTTAATTCATTGTACAGATTCTCAAGCCTTCAAGCCCAGTGGTTCGTGTATGTACCACCAGGTTTAACATTCAAAAATTCTACTGTCTGCCCACATAGTGTATTCATGTATTTAGTATGGCTCTCATAACAAACAGCGACTGTGTACGTCTACAGCATTAACTGGTTGACTTTTTAGGTGCGTTTGCAAAATTGAAAAAAAAAAAAGACTATTACCTTCGTCATGCCTGTCCGTCCGTCCGCATGAAACAACTCGGCTCCCACTGGACGGATTTTCATGAAATTTGGTATTTGAGGATTTTTCGAAAATATTGTCGATAATGGGATGTTTCATTACATAACATCTGGTTAGTTCAAAGGAATATTAAATTAACTGATATATAGGCTTATGCAAAATCTCTGAACTTCTTTTGAAACCACGTGTGAAACATGAAACACGGCAGCGTGTCGAAGCAGACTGTGCCTTCTGTATTTTTGTTCCTAGTACAGTATTTTCTTTCCTCTTTTGTCCTTCCTTCTTTCGCCATTTTTTGTTTCCTTTCGCTTTCTATTTCTCTGTGCGTTTCTTAGTTCAGTTCCCCTCTTCTGCCTTCCTACATGTCTTTCTATCTCCCTCTTTTACATTTTCCTGTAATATTTCTTGACTTTCCTTTTCTCTTTCCCCTCTCTTCCTATCCATTCTCCCTGATTTGCCTTCTCACCTTCTCACTTTTGCGTACAGGCATAATCAGGCAAACTTACACATTACACCACTGTCAACACTGAAGATGACGCTTCATGACTGCGTACTGAACTGCGCGTGTTTACTGATACTGCCTGCGGCTTGGCCCGTGGCGTTGATAATTCAGTTGCCACGCTGCTTTCTTTCCTATCACAGTTTGTCACTTTCAGTGAGATATGAAAATCAGACTGATGACGTAATCAGCCCCATCAGGTGACACCACATCACACATGCTTCCCGTCCTGCGCGCACTGTCGATTTTTGGCCCTGGGTTTAATTGTGCACCACATGAGGACGTGTGTGGGGGGGGGGGGTAGTGGAGATATAGCTCCACGCATAATTACCACTTCACCATGTGCAGGTGTGAAGTCTGTTTCACGCGCCGGCCACTTCGCCTTAAGGGAAATAACTGCAGTACACTTCGGATAGGTGCCTGAGAGGGTTTCTGTGGGGGAAAAGAAGAATTTCTGCCTCTGCCAGGAATCGAGTGGCGATTTCTTGGTCTTCCAGCCATGACCTCGGCATGTTGTGCCTTAACCATCGCGGTTCGTGTTGATATCCTGAGGATCGTGAATCGTTTAGGGCAACTGAATGTGTTGACCAAGCCCATTTCGTTCGTGGTTGTTGTCCTAATATTGCTTTCAACCTAAATACGCAACAGCGACGAAAGGACGAGGACAGACAAGAAAAATAAAATGCATATGAAAGTTTCACGCAATTGAATGATCGTGACGAAAATGTTTGAAATAGAATAATTGTTTGTTGTAAGGGAAATATTTCGAACAGCAACCACCTGACGAGCCTGGGGCCATCTCGAGAGTCACAGTAGGCTTTAGGTTACGACATTTCTAATTCTAAGGATTCAACTGGCTAACGCTTGCTTTGAGTGGCAATCATTACTGCTAACCGCGCCGAGAACACGGCGTTTGTTTCGACAGACTTTGTTTGGACGAGGAAGAAAACGGCCTGCAGGTTTGAGGTGCAGCTGAAAGTAGGCCTACCATATTAGGGGGACGCGACACTGGGATGATCCTCCATCTGGGTAGTTGGGGGATGGGTTAAGAAGTCTTTAAAACAGACTAGAGCATACTTAAACATTTTCTGTAGATGCTCGAAATCTTGCGAAACCTATTGTTCTCTTACACAAAATATGCGGAATTTCTTCACAAATCGAACGACTGTCAGTTTCACAAGTAGGCCTTCTGTGCTAAGTGCAGTCAGTCCCTAGTCGTAAGGGAGGCTGAATGGTTTAATAAGTTCCGTAGTTACTGGTGGTTAGTTAAGTAATGTATTGGTTAATTAGACTGGTCGGCCGTTCGTTATGTAGGTAGTCGGTCAGCCAGTCCGTTATATCATTGTTCAGTTATATGGTTAGTTATTTCGTTCGCAAGACGTCACTCGATGTTTCACAGTTACTCTGTGCATTTAGCTAGCCATAAAACTACGCACAGCCTATCATTCATTCACCGCAAAGGTTACCCAACCATTGGGGTAACTCCCCCTCCAGTCATTTCGTCAGCCAGCCAACGAGTCACCCCTTCAGTCATTTCGTCGGCCAGCATGAGTCACCCCGTCGGTAATTTCATCAGCCAGCCAGTGAGTCATCCCGTCAGTCATTTCGTCCGCCAGTGTGAGTCACCCCGTCAGTCATTTCGTCGGCCAGCGTGAGTCACCCCGTCGGTAATTTCATCAGCCAGTCATTGAGTCATTCAGTCAGTCGTTCGGCAGACAGCCAGTGAGTCACCCGTCAGAAATTTCATCAGCCAGTCAGTGAGTCACCCCATCAGTCATTTCGCCATCCACCCATTGCGTCTAGCCGTCAGCCATTTCATCTGGCAGCCAGCGAATCATCTTGTCAGTCATTTTACCAGCCAGCCAGCCATCCAGTCACCCCGTCAGTCACTTCGTCAGGCATTCAGTCGTCAATGAGTCACCTGTCGTCAGTCATTTCCTCAGTCAGCCCTACGGCCAGGCACAAATTTACAATTCGTGTGTCAGTCGGCAGCACTCTAACCACATTAGCACCTCCAACTACCTCGAAATCGACACGTTTTGCAGACAGGTGACAGTTGTGACGTCATTGCGCTGTATTGTGTTGCGCAATGCGCTATTAGATTACAAGACGTGGCACGACCCACTCGTGTCGTGGGAAACGGGGGCTCCACCCACGTCACTTTCTAGGACGCAGTAGAACCCGCCAACACCCGAAGACCTGTTCACACTCCAGACGTGTCGTTCCATTAGTGTTTCCTGTAGCATTGCGGCTTTATAATTCACAGTATTTGGTTGCTAACAGAATCCCTTCAGATTGCTAAAGTCAAAGAAGATAAGGCAGACGGAGCATACAGCAACACAAAAATAATTTTGGAGTAAACACTGTAGGAAGGGATCATTTTAAAAAAATGGTATATTGTGCGTTTTATAGCAACAATGCAAAAGCCTTTAGTTTTTGGGTAAATAACTCGATGGTCTCCCTGAAGATAGTGTAACAATCACCGAAACGTGTAGGAGGTTTTTCCTCAGCTGTAAGGCAAATGCCAGGGTATAACTCGCAAAGACGGGGCACGGCCCGCACTCTTCCCAATTAGGCGATAATTTTTACGCGGTTAGTTCATCGTTAATTTTATTTTGACCCCTCTGGGTTCGAATCCCAGAAAGCCTTCCAACCGAAGTTGTTAATTGTGTTGTTCTATGTATTGTTTGTGTGTCAATGTGTACTGTACTGCTGCCACCGGGTGTCAACCCAACTGTAGTTAACAGATATGTCATATATGTATTTAACATATTATGTGTATTTAGTTGGGATAAAAAGAAGTGATGGACTTAGAAATCTATTTGTGCCGACAATGCCCTTACTTAGCCAATGGTCTGGAAGCACGACGGGGATGTCCAGCCGTAAAATTCGTCTGCAAAATTCGTCACGGACTATACGCGTCACATCCTGGCAGACCCGAAGTCCTAAATCCACAGCTGTTATAAACTCAAATCTCACTCCGGGTAGTTGAACACGGGGCTGGGATTTGAACCCGGGATCACCAGTATACGAACCAGAAGAGATGCTTTCTATAGAGTTGTCGATCACGCTGCTCCGTTGGCTACATTTCAGGTTCACAGCGCTGCATGTGTGCGAGTGGCGGTACTTGAAGCTACAGTAGTATTTACACCAGGCGAAAAAGCTCTGGTATTCACTGGGAAGAAGTCCACTTTAGTGCTGAATTCTCTGTGAGCAGCGTGCAATTAACAAGTCAGAAGACGTCAGGTTTCACTCTACCGAAAAGCGCCCGGCCTCGAATGGAAAGTTCCACATCGTAAGCAAGCGACTTGCCTAGCAACGCGATGCAGGAGACAGTTGTCATTTTGGGCACTTCTCGCATCGCCCACTAGCTTCATGACCGCCCGTCTGTCCGTATGGAATCGTGCGACCCCCACTGCAAGGATTTTCATGAAATTTGACATTGTGGACATTTATGAAAATTTGTCGAGAAAATCCAAATTTGATTAATATTGTACAAAAATATCGGGCACTTTACACGGGACCTGAATACACTTTATGGTTTCCGGCGAAATAAATCCAGCATGAAGGCATTGCTGTGCAACGCTCAATATTTTTACATAAAACTGACAGTGACATGTAACTCAACAATAAACATGTGACGTATTGTTACGTTTCCCCTTCTACTATGGTTACGAGAAAGCGCCACGATGCTGCGTTGCTTGTCTTGTTATTTGAGAGACAGAAATGTTTATTAAAATCGCTGAATGCCAACTTCCATTCGGTCCAGAATCTTGTTCTACAGCCTGCTGTCGAAAACCTAAAGACTGAAACATACAAAACTGTCATTCTGACTGTGAAGATTCATGTCCGTCCATCACGTAAAACACAGACTGAGCTAGCTTGATAACAGAGCGCTAGGGAAGGTATTGCAATTAGAGCAGGCCCGTGGCATGGCCATGAACATAGTGGATGCGACGGCTTCCACAGCGGGTGCAATATTGTACATATATTTATATATGTATTTAATACTCTCTTTATACATATACTGTAGGTGGCGCAGTTGGTTGAGGCACTGCGCTACAAGCCGGAAGGTCGCGGGTTCGATTCCCAATGGTGTCATTGGAATTTTTCAGCGTCGTAACCCTTCGGGCCGCACTATGACCCTGGGGTTGTCTCGGCCTCTAACAGAAATGGGTGCCAGGAATATTTCCTGGGGGTAAAGGCGGCTGGTGCGTACGGCTGACAACCTTACCACCTTCATGTGCCGATTGTCTTGAAATCTGGCAGCCTCAAACTCCTGGAACCCTCATGGCCTGTCCAGGCCTGTAATGTGATTGCTTTACATTGTTTACATATGCTGTATGTATGTAGGTATGTTTTTATTGTGTATAGGCCTATATCTGACCGCCTCTGTGGTCTAGTGGTTAGAGTTTCTGGCTACAGATACAGAGGTCCCGGGTTCGATCCCCGGCGCTACCAGATTTTCTGAGTAGTAGTGGGTC